>Ga0123352_10001453_pt1 | contig 31475 bp, 24 predicted proteins | sample TergutLab28metaG_FD_89700 | JGI IMG/M metagenome (GOLD analysis project Ga0123352, IMG submission 89700) | Labiotermes labralis P1 segment gut microbial communities from Petit-Saut dam, French Guiana - Lab288 P1 | ecosystem: Host-associated > Arthropoda: Insects > Digestive system > Gut ...
ACTAGTTATTAAGTTTTATTTCACTTCTTCTATGCTCAACATGTTTCGGACATTAATACATCCATCATCAGGAGCCTGCGACTTTTCTATTGTATCACCACATTGGTCGTGTGTTCTTGTTTCAATGTGTGTTGCAGTTTCGGTGTGGCTGGGTTGGGGTGGTATCCGTGTAGCAAGCTTCAGCCTGCTACATGGATACCCAGCCAGGAGAGTCCTCCTTAGTGTGCCAGGAGGAAAGCGCCCAAGAGGTAGACCCATGTTGCGATGGGAAGATGGAGTGAAGGAAGATGTAGCAAAGCTAGGATGTAGAAATTGGACAGTAGCCGCCCGAAACCGGAAAGGATGGAGGAAACTCTTGAAGGAGGCTGAGGCCCACCCCGGGCTGTAGCGCCATTGGAAGAAGAAGATCACAATGATGAAAGGTCCAATATACATAAGTGAAGAGATTATTTCAACAAGGAAAGAAATGGCATCATCTGCATGGGAAGTTACAGCTGATGACCAGTTTACTCATGCAAGATCTTCCAAACTGTGATCTACCTGTCACTAAGCACCAAGCCACTGTGGCCAGGGGGTGGCAGAGATAACTGGAACGGTGTGTTGAAGTAATGCTGCTGCTCTTCAGATCGATGAACCACCTCTCCATGGCGTACAATTACAAAGCCACTATCTCCAATATTTGCAGTATAAACCATATTTGTTTCTCGATTCAGCACAATAACACAAGCAGTGCTGCTGCCTGTAACATGTATTCCTAATTACAATATATTTCAACAAATGTGAGGAAATTTTACATATTTCACCCACAATATGTACTCAGGGGTAAAAATAAATTCTTGAGTGGAATAAAAGTACATAAAATGTATGGCATTCCAAATCTAAGGGTTCACAGTCATTCAATGACAGTAATGCCCTTTCTGCATACAAGGTTTGAAGTTTTCAAGGCAGTAACTCTTAACATTTTCATCTCCAGGAATGAGATGATATGCACTCTGGCAGAAGTTTATTGATGATTCAGAGGAACCTGCTGCCTCCACCTCTTGGCTAAAGGAGTGGGCAGAGTGAGAACATGGTATGCAATATATAAAAAGGGGAAAACATGCTGAGCCTCTGTGTAAGTGTACCCCATTTCCATGTGGTGCCATTATCTGAAATAGCGCTATTTTGCAGTACACTTACAGTGTCAAAACAGCAAATTTCTTAAGGCACATTCCCTCTTTGTAGATCTAGTCATGCTGAGCAGGCTCGTGTAACATCAACAGCCTGCATGTACCTGAGAAGTGATCCTGGCCAAAAAAATGGCTATTCTGCTTTTGAGTCACTCTGGGGTAAAAGCCAGAATGCAGCAGTCATCATAACAGTCAACACAGTGCAATCTGAGCTACAGCCAGCTTCATTAAATACAATTAAATAAAAAAATAACAAAAATAAAATGTAGTGTATATATCAAATTTACTCTCACAGAACATGTACATCCATTTTCTGGTGATTTTTTCAACTCTTAAAATATGAACTATACAATGACCAATGAGTAATAACTGGAACATGCATAACATCAAGCCTCTGGCACCTGAATTAAGTGCCCAGTGTACTGTGTAAGGAACCAACATTTAAATTTTCACCCATTACTTTGCATTTTATTGGCTGACAATTGCAGTCATCATTTGGATTCCTCAGCATTATAATGTGTGATGATTATAGTCATCCTATCACACTGAAGGGTTAAAAATAGATCTGGACACCATTACTACATTTAGAAATAAAATTAAACAATCTGCACCTAGAATTGGTTGCTTGCTCTCAAGCAGCTCGTAGTAACTTCGTGCAAGAAGACTTGCAGGTTCTGTTGTAATGAACCTCCCACTACACACCAATCGTTCACACGTTCGCATCAAGAAGGTTGAAAACTCTCCTGGATCAATTCCATAATGCCGCCAGCCACCAACCCCATCTGCCACACCTTTAAACAAAACAAAAATATATTATCTGGTTTGTGCATAAAATAAAAGATGATTAAAAGAATATGGCAACATGTATCAAGATATTAGAAGAAAACATCTTCCAACTTTCTTTTGTGTCATGCTCATTCTCTGGTATTTAATGACACTGAACAATACCACCATGTTGATGTAGATATAAAATGTTAATCACAGTTTTGTTATGTCAACAATGTACAGTATCTCCTGACATACTGCAATCCAAGGCAGTCCATGCCCAAAACTTCTTCAAGGACGTGTCATCATCACATACACAGATTATGACATGATCATTCAAAACTTTTTAGACGATGTCCAACACACTTCTAGTATTCATATGCTAGTAAGATATTCCAACATACCAGATTCAAGCTTCAGCAGGAACCACTTTGGGACCACACAAATATGCTGCTATCAGAATGCCCAAGAGGCACCAGTAAAACAGCTGCCCAGGGCTGACTATGTTACTACCAAGATAATAGGTGAAAGCAAGGTCACAAGAACAAGCAGCATTCACCATCAAGTGTTAACAATAATGCAAGCAATGTTATTTTACTCAAAACTTAAAAAGTTTTTTTTTTGTATGACTGTGTGACAAGTAATACAGATATGAACACCATTATGATTGTGTGACTTCAGATATGCAACTGACAAACACTAAAATAATAGTTACTAGGACTGCCATATGTAAGAGCTTGTTAGGCACACAAGGCTTTTCTTCCACATGGCTGCCACTCAAGGTAAGGTGTACCCTCAAAAATATCTTAGACAATATACAGATGGTGGAACATGTACCATCCACATACGTTATTCATGATGCTGCTTCATAGTTGTAACTTCTAACTTACCTACTGGTAATGTTATTTGATTATTACAGATTTTCAGTTAAATACATGACTGAAGAGATTCAAAATTGCACATAAACACAGAATAAAATACCTCCATGCTGCAAAGCCCTACTTGAAAACGTAATAATTCCTCAGCAAGTCCAGAAATTCCTGCATCTTCACTATGAAGTCAGCTCTTGTGGGCCATATGACACGTCATTCAGCATTTCCCAATGTTTCAACGTGACAAAATGCCCCATTCTCAGGAGTCACGAGAATGTCTCTTGACTCTTGAAGACGAAGGCACCTTGTCTCTATGAAACATCAGGAACCATTCACCCAACAACACACATCATAACCCAGAAGACCTGAATTATCAAACACACAACTTTAAAAATCTTAAAATTCACATTCATTACCACATTCACAAAAGCCTGCCATGAGTGTTCTCAACCAGATGAATCCAGTCCCTAGTAAAGTAATTAAATAATTAAATATGTGATTATATGAATAAAATTAAGAAAACACAGAAAAAGGAAAAAAATGCACCCTTGGGGTGGCATTAGAAAGGTGGGTTTATATACAAACACCGTGTGGTTGGTGTCTAGGCATATATTTACTACACAGCAAAATAAGTACGTACAGCAGACTCCTGTTGAATGGGCACAGCTGGTTCCCATATTCCTGCTTGTAGGCAAAAACTCATCACACTGAATTCCCATTCAAATACATGTCAAAATATCAGATTCATTCCATATGCTCTTAACTAGACATAAAATGGTTTAATTATGTATTTTTCTGATGAATTCTAAGAGTCTGGCACCATCAATTGTTAAATATATGTCCCAACAAGTACAACTTTTACCAGCAAACCTATTCTAATGCTTCTTGTTGATTTAATAACAAGGGGCAAATTTTTGAGGCAGAAGAAAAGTTTTGCACTTTCCATGGCCAATGAATAAGATATGAATCACTCACTCCCGGGCACTACAACCCATGTAGGGTCTTGGCCGACTCTAGAAGTCGCCTCCAACCAAGACATGAATCACTAACACTTCTTATTTACCAAAGCCTATTATGTTAATTATATATCCTCAGTAACTAAATGAATATTGTTTTTCACAGGGCAAAAAGTTGGCAATCATTACCATCACTGTCACTGTTACTATCAGAGATCCATGTCTTTGCCCAAAAAATGTATTTGGGCAATAACTTCTCCTTAACTCATGCTCTAATTTGGCCCTCAATTGTAGTGACATTCTTCATAAGCTCCATGAGGTATTCTGGCACAGATTCCAGGACCTACTGACCTCTCCGCTTTGATGATGAAAGGACACAAGGCTACCTTAAGGTGGAGCTAATAAACTTGCAGAGTGACAAGAAAAAAAACACCAGTTTATTTCCATGAACCATAACAAATTTTCTGGGTGATTACACAAGTCAAGATATGGCAACTGAAAGGACTCTGGAAGACAAATATTCTTGGTACTTGCATCCAACTACATTTGTGAACAACCCATTCCTCTAATAAAGTGAAGCAAATGTGACCCTACAGTATGGATGGTAGACAAACAGCAGTGTTGTATATTACAACTCCCACATATACTCCAAACATTACCAAACTTCTCAAAAACCACAACCAGTACAACCTGCAGCAATAGTATGATGAATACTGACACTCTTTCTGTATATTAGGTAAATTATGACACTCTGCTTGTTATAAAAATATTCAAATAATTGGAATTGTCTCTTTGGCCTACCAACCAAAACACAACTTCTAATCTGGCCCACCAAAACACCTGCAACATCTGACCTGGCCACAATGTTAGAAAGATGGCCCAACCCTGATACAGGTGGTGAGAAATGTTTCTAATGATCCTACCACTTTCACAACCAGAACAGTAGAGTCCTTACTCTTATTCTTCTTTGATGGCACTACAGTCCAATGTGGACCTTTGCCACCTTACTGGACTTCTCCCAGTCAGACGTTTTTTGACCTCTCTTTCCAATTTTTAATTACGAATTTATTCACATCTGTTTGTACACAGCCCCACCATTTGTTTTACGGTTGTCTTCTTAGTTTACTTCCCTGAGGATTACTCTTAAATACTTGAGTCGCTTTTCTTTATTACCCATTCTCGTAACATGACCAATCCAATTCAACCAGCTTATCCTGACAAATGAAAGGATATTTAAATCTCTGGACAGCTACAACAATTTCTGAAGCCACAAATTAGGTTTCCTAACAGCTTGGTCCATTAAGGAGGTGTAGGTCCATATTTGAGTGTAGTGTCATCTCAGAAGAAAAAGAATATGAAAAAGAAAGAGGAGGAGGAGGAGGAGGAGGAGGAAGAAGAAGAAGAAGAAGAAGAAGAAGAAGAAGAAGAAGAATTAGCTTTTTTACAGTGACCAGTCATAGGCCAGTCACCCAACTTCCAATCTGGAGGGCCAGTCCACCGTGTTTATAACCTCCGGGGCAGTGTAGCCCAGCTATACACCCAGGAACCTGGTACCCATTTCAGTCGCCTTTTATGACCTGTGTGGGTTGCAGTGAGAGTATTCTTTTCCTAGGTCACCACACGGGGACAGTACAATCGTTATAGTGACAAAATTACAAGCTGGACGATCGAGAAATCGTGGTTCGATATCCGGCATATATTTCTCCCCTCCAAGGTGTCCAGAACAGTTCTAAGGCCCACCCAGGATCCTGTTCAGTTGGTGTGGAAGGCAACTCCCTCGGGAATAAAGCTGCTAGGCCATAAGCACATTATTCACCACCATCTAGTGCCAAGACTAAGAATGCGTGGATCTTCATCTCCACTTCCACACATGCCTTCAAGCCGTGACGCTTAACTATGCACAGTGACAACTTTATTTTTACCCACTGTATACACCTTCAGGCCAGAAATACCTTCCATCCTGAAGATAAAGGCTGCAGTCTCCTCCGAAACGTTGGTAACCATACACCAGACTACACAGGATCAAAACCTAGAAGACCTCACTCAATCTAGGTAGTTATAAAGTGCAGTCACCATAACCATGGTCATATGGGAAAATAGGGGTCGGTGGAACGGCGCCCACTGTTGACACTCATCAGAAGTTGATGACGATTCATAGAAACACTCATACATAAGTAATGACATCGTACAAGTAACACAAATGCAATAAGTGTCAAAAAAGCAGCACATCATTGGTAATCTATAAGCCAGAAAAATAGTTTTGAATGCCATTCCTGTCTTGCTCCAGCAAATGTGAATCCCTTCGTGCAGAAGCTACCAATTATTTCTTTGGCATACTCAAATTAAAATCTGGAATCAATTTATATTTACAGTTGGGAAGGAAAAGCTATGGGGGGATGTACTTTGAGTTTCTTTTATCGCTGTCCTAACGCAGCTCTCACGGGACGTCCTGGAGGATTCAGACTGCCGTGCTCAGTGTGACGAAAAAAGAAAGACCCTGTATAAGGAATCCATATTAACTGGTAACCTCGTCATGCTGATAAATTTAAAATTTAATATAAATCGTAACTGGCAATTTTAAATCAAGTAACAGCTCATACAATTGCACCCACAAAGCTCCAAAGTTCGCATGGAAGATGACATACTCTTCAGGACACTCACCCTTCAAAATATCAAAGGCTGGCCTTATGTAATCTACCAATCTCAACTTTTTTTTTTAACTATCATGTACAGTTGTGCACTTTTCGCACGCAAAACAAACCCGTCATTGCGTTAATATGAATTAGCAGGATACTGCAAACACGGCGTAAGCAAATTAAAGCTTCTGCAACAACCATATTGAGTAATACATACAGTAAACATTCCTCATCTTTCTACAACCGCAACATAAAATGCCACCTTACACAGGTTACCACACACACACACACACACTTCGTATTAAAGTATCGGCTTCAAATCTCTGCACCAGACCGGCTAACCTCACAGGGACTTCATGATTTTCCTCAATTCCTCGGGGAAATGCTGGACAGGCACATCAAATTATTCCTCTACCATTTCCTTTCACCCCCTTTCCAATTCGCTGTACAGTAATTATCGTATCATTCCACTGACGACCTACGCGACTGAAAACATTAAATAAACGAAGAATATTAAAATTTCGCCTTCCAAGATGTAACGCCGTGTAGTCTGGTAAACAGGAATACCAAAGTTTCGGACGAACCTGTTGCCTCTATCTCTTAAGACCGCAGTCTTAGTATGCACCACTATGAAAACCTCACATATCAAATCCAGATAAAAGAATTCACTACACACACCCCCGCACACAATCTATTTCCAAAGCCAAGCCCCACTTCCGCAAACAAACATGATTATAAACAATGTGAAGTGACGTCACTGAACTCAGCACTACTGCGTACAAGGCTGTTACTTCATTCTCAGGACTTTTACTCGGGTCAGTTCGGGTCGGAACCTCGTCCCCGACCTCCATTTCTTCGCACACTTCATCTTTCACCCGAGCTCAGATTAAACAACTCCGTTTATTTGTATCCTCATATAACCGAGGCTGTCTCGTATAATTTACCACACACACACACAGAACACGTAAAACAAATCGGAACCGTGTTGCCCTTGTGACTGGTTATTCGACCGACCTCGGTTAGGATATTTCGACTATTACGCATTCTTAGCACACAGTGTGCGCAAACGAAATGTAGGCATACTGGACAGATGGTGTCAGATCATTTATTTGCATCTTTCTTAGTCTTCTGTCTCAATTTATCCAACGACAGCTATTCAACTGAGCCAATTACATGGCACCGGTAGGGGGGGAGGGGGATTAGTAAATTGTGGTGGACGAGGAAGCGGTGGTAGCGGCGTAACGTAATGTAATACCTGAGCATTCGTTGGGACATAAAATACTAAAACCACGAAAGAACTATAAGAACGTGGGACCTCTTGAATATCAGTGTGTAATTACAAACGACGCTTGGCCTGCGTCTTCCATATTTACAATTCCAGAAGCTATTTCGATTAAATTTCTTATTCGGTAGTGGGGAGCTTCACAATTTATACCACTGAGGTGTTAAAATTCAGGGATGTAAGGTACACGAGGCATACTGCACATATAGGACAGCTAAGAAATGCACACAATATTTTAGACGGGAGTTCGACGTGTAATTCGAGGCCTGTCCAAACGAAACCCGTTCGGGGTCTGTGACATGTGAGAGAGTTGACGCCGTTAAAAATAATCTCCATGATTGTTAAGACACACATCGCACTGATAAAACCAACGAATCCCTTAGGCCAAGAACTCCTTCGGCTGCTGCTGTCACCATTGCACCACCGCGCCCTTGACGTCTTCGTCCTACCCGATCTAAGACCCTACGTGGTGTAGACAGGTACCAATATTTCTGTGGAACCTACTACCTCCATTGTATACCCTAACGATGGCGGTAGCAGGACCCTCCGAATCACTCATTACCTAATTACCAAGCACGCGGCATCACATTCCCCTTACCTACGACCGACTGTAGTCGCTAGCTGCGTCGCGATCGGGTATAATTTCAACAAGCCTCACACTAAAACGGTACGCAAAATATACACAGACGGGCGCGCGCGCGTACAATGGATTCTGTCGGTGCAGGATCGGCTCCAATCTTTAAGGTACCACAAACAAAACAGGCAATGTACGTATGACGTAACATTGTGGCGCGTTCGCGTAACCACTTCTACAATGGAATCGCAACAATGCGTTGCGTATGTCGCTGAGATACATGTCACTGTTTACAATATAAATATATTCAGTACTGCACAACAATGCTTTATGGCAAATTCATGTCGCCGGCAACACTATATGGTACTTCGTCACATTTTTGCCGATTTTAACCAAATTTGGAATTTATCGGCAGATTTTTCGGCGCGTTCACAAAGCTGCGAAAGAGACCATTAGCTTCGCCATGTCTGTGTCCGTCCGCGTGGAACAACTCGGCTCCCACTAGACGGGATTTTCATGAAATCTGATATTGGAATATTTTTCGAAAATCTGTCAAGAAAATCAAGTTTCATTAAAATCTGACAAAAATAACGGGCACTTTACATGAAGACCTATGCACATTTATGTCAATTCTGCTCGGATCTGCTTAGAATGAGAAATGTTTCAGACAAAAGTTGCAGAGAAAACCAAAACACACATTTTATGTTCAATAATTGTGGAAATATATGGTGGAGACAGACAGGCCACAGATGGCAATATGGGGCCCGCACTTCGCGTGCTGGATACCTAAGGCTACAGACACATACTGAGGACATGTAATACTTATTGCTTTCCCGCGGCAACAATGATTACGCGAACGAGTCTCAATGTTACATTGACACCTACATTGCCTGGCTTGTCCCCGATATCAAATTTCACGGAAATACGTCCAGTTGGAGAGACGATGATACATGCGGACAGACAGACGGACGAACATGGTGGAAGCTAATACGCGCTTTTAGTTACTATGCGAACGCGCTTAAAAACGACGAATGGAGTTATTTGTTACTGTGTACTTGTTCGGAACAGCACTAATCCGTCAGGTCCGGCTTTCTCGTTCCGAGGTACGTTACTTTAAATACTGTATACTTTCACAAATACAACAATGTGTCGCTTTCCGAAGACGCGACGGGGAAGTGGGGTTCATTATATTTTCACTCTTATGAACAAGTATGTCGATATTACTCTGAGTTACCGTACATTGCTCATCCAATTTAACATATCTCATTACCTTTATCGTAGGCCCCTACAACTTCTGCTGGACTATCAGTTTCAGACGTATATTATTTTGGTCGGCGCGCGTCAGTTTTATAACCTTCTGAGGCAACAACATGGCGAGCGCGCGATTTTCTATGTGCTAGCAAAACTGGTGTGACATTCAGTTAATGATGCGGATATTTAGTGTGGCAGCATGTAATTTCAATTTACGAATTTTAGCGTTCTGAAATAGCAGTAACAATTGTTGTACAGACTCTAAAATTTCATAGAGACCCTTCGAAATTTAATTTTTTGTTAATTTGCCGTTTGATGAAACTCACTGGCGTAGTTTGGCACATGCAGTTTGGTACTGTTGTCCTTTATAACACATCCGCGCAGTTTGCATTCAGGTCAACAAGAGCCCGCGAATGGAGCTTCGAGGTTATGCCCATTTTCAGGCACTATAAATCTGTCGAGAACTGTCAGTCCTTATCTTGTCATCTGTTCTCACTTTAAATTTATATCTTTTGATTCCTAACAGATATGCCACATATTTAGAAGATCTCAGCTTATGCAAACACTATACAACACACATACACCCTCAACCAGTCCTGGGCTTGTAGAGCACATCATGCCTCATCCTACTCAGCGGTTTGTTGAGTTACTTGCACAGTCATCGGATTTGACTGCCGAAAAGTTTAACTGTCTTGTACTTTCTGTGTTGCGCTTCGCCTCGTCCTATGTTGCGGATACTTGCATTTCCATAACTGTTTATGAACTCTGCTTGCTGCCTTTAGAAACACAAGTTCTTACCGTAACCGATAAAACCTACCACCCTGTACATTTCTAGTCCAACAGAACTACTATTTTATTATTGTTGTTAAACTATTATTATTAAATTACTTAAAATTTCATACCCTGACTTTTCGAAGGCGTCGCCTAGACGCGTTTTTTGGCTTAATGTCTACAACCGTTTGAAGTCTTTCGAAAAATGTTGGTCTTCGTGTGACGAATCGAGCCTCATAGATTTTCCTTTGTTACCTGCTGACCCTAAACGTCGCACTGTCCTCCCGCTATATTTGCTTCGGCGGTTTAATGCCATCAGTGGGGGAGGGGGTATTGGTGTATTCAGTGAGGGTCCGTTTTATTTAATGTTTGTTACATTAGTTAACGCCAATTACAGCTGCTAATATTTGTAAACTTCGTCTCGTTATTTTTCGTGACGTTTTATTATTTCCACGTGTTGATGTTTTCATTTATTTATTTCATTCACTTTATCTTATGCTCCTATGCTGCCTCCGTAATGGGCCTTGTAACTGTTGTGTCAACACAGTAAAGAATTTATTATTATTATTATCATCATCATCATCGTCATTATTATCGTCGTCGGCGTCAGGAAGTAAGGCCAACTGAGGACACATCATGTCTGCGTGATACGGTATTGTGCATCGCTGCCATACTTGTCACTGCCAGTTTACTACAAAACAATATTTCATCAAATATCTAGCTTTTATATCTCATAACACTGACAGATATATATGGTTAATATTATGGTATTTTAAATTTTATTCGCTATTTTAACTTTCAGCCGACATAAGACCTTAATATAAAATGTAAACTATATGGGATCCCATAGAGTGCACAATCACTGAATGTACCAGAATTACGTTCCGTTTTTGGCCTGATGGTGGCTCATTGTAGCTGAAACATGTTGCCAATAGTTGATAATTAATATATGATGTGTTATTGACGTAATAAATTGTTACAATATTTCACCTAATGCATAAGCAAGCGAATGAATGAATGAATGAATGAATGATCTACCTCCTCAAATTTCGCATGCCTAAGCCAGCTCCAATGTGTTCCTTAGTTATTACCACAAAAACGAAAAGTTCAAGAAAAATTTCTCACCGTCACCATGTTGTTATTTCAAATGCAACAAAGTAACTGTAAAAAAGTTGCACTTTTTTTTTCAAATATATCAACAAACACCACTTCAGAAGCCTCACATAGGGTTGGTGTCATTCCCATCTCACAATTCCAAGTGTCTACCACGTTACTTTTAACTGTAGAAATACAGAGCTCTGGTGGCCTACGTTCATACCAAATTCTTCAAAAATGGATCAAACAGCTCAAACGTTGAAATGAGGTACACTGACATTTGTTTTTTTATTTAAAATATGCTAATGTGGCTAATTCCGAAAAATTATTTCACCAGAAGTACGGTATCCTGAATTCATATACGAGTATTAACCAAAATGCCCGGTAACGGTTTCGGGCCAGGCAGCATTCACCACTGCGAAAGACACTGTCATTTCATTTTCATGTCGACCTGTTGCCGTTTGAATAACACAGTAGCAACACGAGTCTCTTCTTCAATTGACGTGGGGAATGTCAAAACAACACAACGGACACAGTACAATTACTCTGCCGTATCAAACCAAGTGCTGCAATTTTGAAATTAACAATGGGAATGGAAAACTTCAGTACTGCAGTCTAGACATGCAGAAGCAGACAAAAAAAAAACTACACAATAAATCATCCAAATCACACGCCGGTCAGTTTTGGGGTGTGCATGTGACAGCACGTGAGTATGTTGGCTGAAGGCCCACAAAGATATATGTCAGCGAAAAGACCAAAATGCTGCCCACTCGTTCTCGTGACTGCGCTCAACGTTACGTGAAACAATTACGAGCTAAAAATAAGTGCATTTGGCTTGAACACTGTTCCTTTGCACATTCGAAACTCCAAACGCGAATAGATTTTATTCGCAGCCACTGTCTATGTGCTAAAACCTGAGGTTTATTACGAAACCGGGAGTGATATAAAATTATTATGTAACTCTATAGGGCTCTGAAGACGGTGTATGACTTACTCAAGTGATCTTTCTTTCGACTTTGTCCAGTGACTGACTATGACTGGACACAGGCAGCCAGACTTTATGCCTGGTGATCTCTCAAGACCGAAAATCTTACGCCATCTACCATAGCACATAATGTATTATATTAGGTCAAATAGGCAAAGAAATGTAAAACAGCACAATAATATCCAACATACAAAGATACAATTGTTTCACTTATTAAAAATCTATATTTTTAAACTAAAATAATTTACCATAATTACAAGGTGTTTTTAATTCATTTTCCTATTGCGAAGTAGTTGCATGACACTGTGTATCACGCGATAACTTACTGAAAGCGGGTTCATAATTACTTCCGCACAAGTGAAGGCAGTGGTTTAAATGTTCATCGGTCACACGGCTCCGGCATCTTGATTTAATATCTTCATCTGGAATAAGGCTTCTTCGCAGAAGTAGGTTGATCAAAAAAAATGCTGTCAATCGAAGAGCTACTGATCGTACTGGGGCGACACCAATCTAATGCGCCATGTTACTTTATAAATTGCCACATAAAGAACGCGGTTCACAAACTAAGATTACAAAAGCCGAGAGCCTGTGAGTCTGCAATCTAAAACCGTAAGCTACACATTCCAACTGTTTTCAGTAAGTGCCGGTGTGCAGGGGCGTAGCTAAGGGGAGGGGGGATGTGGTGCGGCCGCCCCGGGCAGCACAGTCAAAGGGGTTGCAAACTGGGAAAACAAAATGAGTATTTTATTTTAAATAAAAAATTGATTTTCAGCACTCTACAAATTTTGAATTACTAAGCCCAACATAAGGAAATCCTATAAATGTCACCTTTTTTTTTTTTTAGCATTCGTAATTTCTGTTAGGGGCGGCCGTTACGATTACTGGCCCCGGGCGCCCAAAACCTTGGTACGCCACTGTCGGTGACAGTCGAGCTCCGTTTCAGCTTACGGATACTTCCGCAAAAACATTTTAGAAGCCAAGTTTCGTAATGTATCTTGGGTGGTTACTTGACTGCCTTTGTACTACTGGCACACAGGCTTACTATCAAGATGGTAACCATGGCTCTTTCATTCGAAGTTCAGCCGATCGAAGCGTCGGGACTTGCCAGTCTCCTCCATGCTGCGTCGGAAGCCACGAATGTGTAGAAATAGGTACTCCCTGCAAATTAGTCCAAGCGTCCCCTCGTTCGAACCAACAGACACTACACCCCCGCCCAAAAGAAAATTCATGAAATACCACGCGCATTTATGGTAATCGAGTAACACAAATCGTATGATGACTCTTTGTTTGAAACACAACTGTACTTCTACCCATGACTTTTGGCGCCCCTAGACATGCGATGGCACAACTTTCGCACCCTTCATGGTCAAATTCTCCAAATATCTTCATGGCGTTGTGTTTGTATACAGACACAACATCGCGAAACTTGCCCGATTTTTATAAAGAAAAAAGACATATACAACACGCAAAATCAGTGACATATGGACAGCAAAAACAAAAATACCCACACACAGGCATATTAAAATGTAACTAGGGGTTCGAACCTCGGGTGTACTTTATCAATTACGAGAACTGGCTGCGGATTTCGACAGTACAGTATAGCAAACACGTGACTGCATGAATTATGTATGCTACTTGACGGTTAAAGGGAGGCAGCAGGTTCCACCAAAGCGCCGGTAAAGTTCTACCAGTTTACACGGCGTTACATCCCACAACACAGCAATCTTCAAACGTCAATTAGGCTTAAATTACAACCAAACAAGACGAATGAGCACATACGCCCTTGGTGGCAGGATTAAACCCGAGCATTTTACAAGAATGTAACTGAGAAAACCTTTAGTTTGTTACGTTGTAGTTCAACAACGCTGTCAGAAACTCGAAGTACAAAGCGCCAGCTGAATTCCAAGTAATGAATCATTAACTGGAAAAGGACATGAACGTGGTTGTGGCCAAATTTAACGTTCCTAAAAACGTCAGTCAGGACTGTCAAATGTCCTGGCGAAGATTTGAACCAGGCACATCCTAAATACAAGTCACAGAAGTTACCGCTTCAACAAAATTGCTCCGCAAAACACTGAAATTTATTTATTTTAATTATAAGCACTTCTCCACTGTTTTTTAAAATACCGCTCAGTACACTAATCTCATTTTCTTTACCACACAAATTTGGAAAACGTCTGACAGTAACTGATCATAATTATTACAATTCTGCTCAGAATTTCAAGTCCTTCTTGAAGATCCTCAATTAGTCAAGATATCCCCCTTCTATCATGAACAAAGTACAGTCACAAGAGTCTGCCACTGGTTCCTATACAGAACCAGATGAATCCAATCCGCACCATTACACTTTATTTCCTTAAGGCTCATTTTAATATTACTTGCCCACCTACTCTCCCAGGTGGTCTCTTCCTTTCTGACTATTCCGACAAATTCTGTATGCATTTATTTGCAATCACTGCAGAATTATGAAGGAATACAGCATACTATCTAAATACGAGTATGACGTAAAATACAGTAAGAAATAATGAAATGATAACAACATGATAAAGTTTCTGTGGCAAGACACTCTTTAACCTTCTACAAGAATCTTCAACACCGATCAGGCTGTGCTGGCTAGAGACAGCACGCCTTCCTGTATCTACGACTGCAGTATCTCCTCACCCCACAAGACTGTGTCAACTCATAAAGTAACAAATATACGGTGTGCTAAGAAAGTCAAACACCGCCAACTCCTCGAGTGCAGGTGCGCCGATGTTATGCGAAAGCATCACAGAACGACAAGACGATAACACCTCGCCTGCACAATTAAAGGATGCGTTAATACGTAGGCAGTCCATAAAGAAACCGAACTTGTGAAACAGCGAGCCAGCGTGCGCGTGTAGCGGGGACTTTAAGCTTCATTCTGACACTAGCAGCATCATGCCATATCAATAGTCACCGAGTTGCACGCGCTTGAATGAGTGTGTGTTTAGTACTCTCCGCGATTTTTTGAAAGTTGATAAATGATCGTGAGGAGCAACGCGTTTGCGTCAAATTCTTTTTCAAATAGGGAAAAACTTTCACGGAGACTTTTCAGATGTTGCAACAGGCTTATGGAGAGGATTGTTTGAAGCGTACGCAATGTCTTGAGATGTACCTGGGTTTCAAATCGGGCAGAACGTCCATCGAAGACGACCCCAAATCTGGACGGCCTTCCACGTCAATGGACGATGATCACGTTGAGAAAGTGCTTGCTGTGATTCGTCAAAATCGTCGCTTAACTGTCAGTGAAGTTACCACATAAGTAGGAATCTGTAAAAGTTCGTGCCACCTGATTTTGACCGAAAAACGGAAGATGCGTCGTGTTGCCGCAAAATCTGCGCCGCGTCTGTTGATGCGTCACTCCTTATCCATGAAATTTTGACGAAGCATGAGAGTGTTGTCCCCCCAGCCGCCCTACTCTCCAGATTTGGCCCCTGCGGACTTTTTCTTCTTCCAGAAGCGGAAATCCTCACTAAAAGGTCGCCGATTTCAGACGGTAGAGGAAATAGAAGAAAATTCGATACGGGACCTTCGCGTCGTCCCGCAAAACGTTCCAGGACGCGTTCCAGAAATGGAAAAAACGTTGGGAGCGGTGTATCAAGAGTGGAGGGGAGTACTTTGAAGGTGACAAGTTTGATTAAATTGTAAGTAAAGCAAAACATTTTTTTAAAAAATTCGGTTTCTTTATGGACTGCCCTTATAAACACGTACTGGGGATGAATTTGTATAGGTGTGCTGCACACATTTACCTGGAGAAGAAGCCCCTGCTCTAGAGGTATTACTGCACTGGTTAGACAAGTATATGCACTCAAAAGTATTACTGTGCTGACCAGAGGAGTATATACTCTTGAACAAAGGACCATAAATTTTCCAAAAATCTAGCAGACACTGCAAAGATCTAGGGACTAGAAAGGTGATGTAAAGCAACTTCCATACTGCAGACCCACAAATACTAGACGCCATAGCATAAAAGTTAGTTCCCTTGGCAACCTGGGGTCTGGGATACGTGTAGCCTTCCTCTAGAAGCATTAGTGCACTGACTACTTGAGCCCATTATGGCAATGACAGCTTAAGTACCTTAGTATACTGGCCATATCCACTGGTCAGTGCAGTAATACAGACCTTCATATCATACAACATATCCACCCAACCACGAAATTCAGAGATCATATGCTTGTATGTTTAAAAGGGCACTCAACATATTCACATATGCATAGCTATTATATACTCCACTGATACATTAGCAAAGGGATACCCATATTAATTTATAAGGCATTGGAACATATGTGATCTAACAATATATTGACATATGTGAGGTTTCTATCACCTGGCTGTATAAACTTGTGATGGGGAAAATCCCCATGATGGCCTTCTAATGGTTAAAACTTGTGCAAATGCATAGTTTTAGCAGCATACTCTCAAGCTGTGTTCTAATGGTTTGAGTGTTACTTCTTAATAGAAGTTCAAGACACATCAGTATGGATACACATATGAAAGGCATAAACACTCTAAGATAAAGTTGTAGTTTTCAGACAAGTCAACAGTAACAGTAACTTCTGAACACTTAGTTTCAACTTATATTCTTTCTTCAAGAAACATCACTGCTATCATATTATTAAAGAATCATTCAACATGATTTCTAATTTCTTAACCAAGAATATCCCTGCACAACTTCACAGGTGCAAAAAGTTTCTCGTATCAACCATCATGGTATGGCAGGTTAACCAAACACAAAGTCAGCACCCCATACTGCATCCTATTACAGCTGCAGTGTTCAGGTCAACATTAATGAGATCCTCTGTATTCTCAAATTTGAGCTGTTAATGGTTAACAACTGTCAGTATGTTTTAATTATTTTGTACATTTTATTCTTCCAATCTCTTAGTTCATCGCACACTATGTTTGGTCAAAACTTAGGCCCAACATATTATACACAGTTTATCAGGTACACTGTAGGAATAAAATAACAGACGAGGAAAATAATCCCATGTTAACATTACAATCAAGTTGGTGGCATGCCAGCTTCATATCTACAAGGTCCAAGGTTAAAATCTTGGCCTGGACAACAACTATTCTAGCTGAGGTTCTCTGCAGTCTGCCTCAGTCTCCCCAGGCAAATTTTGGGATATCACCTTACATTATACCATGACAGCATCTTTCAACAAACTTCCCAAACCACTATTCACTAATTATCCTACTATATGATACTAACAGCTGGCATGCCACACAACAAAAGTTGTCCTTGTCCACACAATGCAGGCATATATGGGGAGTAGAGGTCTAGCTCTATTCATACTTAACCTCAAGTAGTCAAATTCATGCCTCAGCCACTTTAACCCCAGGAAAGAGCCCCACTACCCATTGAATTGGAGGATGGATGGGCCACAAATCCAGTCTGGATGATTTGGAAAAGAAGAATATCTCTTGCCCCTGCAGAGATTCAAAATCAAATCATCCAGTCTGAAGCCTTGTCACTCCCTGAGTTCCAATGAACATGAAATAAGTCACATATAAATAAATGCTATCAATCAATAAGCAATCACCAAATATGTTACTCAGCTGTGTATGTTACATATGCAGCCTAGTGGACTTTAATTACAACTGAGTAGAAAACACACAAATCAGTGGTTTCAAATGGTTTAGTGCAGAAATAACAACTAAACGGACATTACCAACTCGATAACATCGCAAAAACCTAGTTTCAGACTTCATTCCAACAACAGTAACAGATTACTGGTCCAAAAATGTGTAAAACATGGGCCAACAAAGACTCAAAAAACTTAACAAACCAAGCACCAAGGCTTTCAAGTTTGAAAAGCACATAAAAATGCAGTCACAATGCTCTTAAACTCCTCACTTCGGCACAATGCATCACATACACTCAATAAATATAACCCTTTAAAACCTGAAATTCATCTACATAATATTAGAATGTTCAGTTCTTTCCCCATACACAAAAAATTTCCCCATTCACTAAAACGGATAGGTTAGTAATGCGCATGGAAGGGTTACGACTGTTCGTTTTTAAGTTAACGAGGCTGGCACATGATAAGTGGTAAATGAATGCAAGAGACATTGGTGAAATCATACTGACAGTAAAAAACCGAAGTACTCGGACAAACCTGTCCCAGTAGGTGCTATTTATTATGGTAATCATACGAACACCATATATGCATTCTTCGAGGGGAAAATGCCGGGATTTTTACTATCAATGAAATTGCTACATACAGTAACGACTGTCCTTGAAAGGTTCGATGCAGCACATATAACTCGCTGCGAAAACGTTATACTTACCAATAACGTCTGCTGATTTATACTTCGCAGTAAACCACGCATCGTCACCAAACTGTCCTTTTTTCAGTCGTGCATGAGCCAATTCTTTAGGAAATCCACAAACGGCAGACACTATACGGGATTCATGCCTTCTGTTCACATTCGGCTCAGCACAATTTGAATAATTAGAAATACCATTCCACAAGGCACGGGACAAAAGCCTCCCAGTCCAGACAATGGACTGCATCATACTGAATTACCTCTAAGTTACACACGCTTCATTTTGCATGAGGTAGTACCACCGACACCAAACGCCCACAGCACAAACGTAACTACCACCACACTCCGTCGTCCATTAGTCCACAATCGAACGGATACGTTCAGTACGTTCATCGTTGTGTATGGACTAAATCATATTTCCGTGTACATTTAGGTAGGACTCATTTCCGTGACAAGACCAGAGAGAGACGAAATTATATACTCTGTGATGACAAACCACAACTTTGAATAGAGCTATATTGAACAGACTACGTGTATTTATGTATGGTTGTGATGTGATTGTCCTGAGTGTTTTCGTAACTATTCTTATATATTGGTGTGTGAATTCGTTTGTGTAAATTGTACTGCTCGTTACTCTGTTTTTTTAATTGTGAATTAAGAAGGTAAATTCATTTTCAGATGACCAATGTTGGATGGCTGGTACTGTCGTTCAATGGTAACAAATACAGAGGAAGATGATGAAAGTCAAGAGGAAACTATAAACTATAAAACACAGTATAGAAATTTGAAACGGAAATTAAAATTTCTTATTTACGTAAGTCACACGTACTGTTGTAGTGCTGTAAAATTTCTGGTAAAAATAATTTGTATTTTTTTTTATAATTAGAGTTCTGCACTCTAACCTCACTTAACTTTGCAAGATGCATTGTAAAAGTGATAGAAGCAGCACTTACTCAAGCAAAGATGACACCAGGTAGTCCGCCCTCATTGTGAGCGCTTTCAGGACATGTAGTTGAGCATTGGTTTATTTTGTAAGTGCTTTACTGCGCCAACTGAATCATTAGCCTTGGGCTATATCATTCTTTGCCTTTTCTATATTGTTATCTGTGTTTGCAGCTCTTACTTCGGCTTTCTTGATTTTTTACTTAATATGGTCAGAATTGTATGTATGATGCAATATGAAGGCAACACAGGAACAAAATCATATCTTATTACATATCCATGTTCACTCATGAATAGTGTATTTGTGAAAGAAACAATGGTATTTCAAACTTTTGGTGATTGAAGAATTGTATACAGCTATTAGACGAAAAGTAAATGTAGTCATTATTTCACACTGATGCAGTGTAGGCATCAGACAAGTCATATGATTGCATGGAGAAATGAAACAATCTGTTTCAGTGCATTAAATCATAGTTATATTCGTAATTATACAATTAATATCACACTGCACGTTTCAGTGTAGTTATTTCCACGCCTTCATGTAGTTTAGAGAGTTCAATATTCATTCCTGTCAAAGATAAGTTGTTTATGTTTTCATGAATTTTGCAAAGTTGTGGTTCATCATAAGTAGTCCAAGCATAGTTGGGTCTGTATATAAACTTCCTTGAAATACTTTACCTATTAAATGATGATCTCCCGAACAATATGGCCTACAGTATTTGTAGTGACAAAACTGCTGGATATTAAAAGAGTAAAGATACAGATAGCATAAAGACAATAGTTTCAAATTTTACTTTGCACATGTCATTGATGGATAATTTTTTCCCATTTTCTGTAATGGTTTTATCTACTTTACACATTAATTTACAGTGACGAAAGTTTTCCAACCATACTAAGTGCACTTGTTTGCTGGAATTATTTGAGTACACAAACAGTGTATTATACAAGTGGCATAACTTCATTAAACACTATTCTGCTTTTGTGTAATATCAAGCATAATTAGCTGAGCTGTGACCTAGATTCAACATTAATGCGACTTGAGTATCAGCTATGGCAGCAGCTATGCTGGCATCCTTCATGGTTTTCTCTTAGGCAGTGGTGGGATTGTTCTACTTTCTACATTTCACCTCATTACATCTACCTAATCTTTACAATTAATGTGCTACTGTGAAATACTCTGCATATTATCCACACTACTGATTTTGAGTAAAGTCCAGTTGCATAATACATAATATTAAGAGCATATCTATTACTTATTTGTAAACGTAACATGTAAAAGTACTTTTTACAGGAGAATGAGTGTTTCCAAGAAGCTCTGCGATCTACACAACGCCGCCTACTCAAAGCAAGCCGTGACCGAAGCTTTCTGTTGGATCGACTGTTGCAATATGAGAAGGTAGATGTATCATCAAGTGAGAGTGAGGAAACGGAATCATCTGATGAGGGTGAGATGAGTCGTCCAGACACTGCAAAAAGGTTTGGATCTGAAGTCACCTGAACCTGTACTGCATGGGAACAGGAATTTTAAATTACTTGATTCCACATAGCAGTTGGCCATACTTTAACTATGAGACAACAGTTTACTGTTGGGGAATAGGATTTTTTTTACCTTCCTGTTATTCACAGATTGCAACTGTAGTTTAACTCGGGGATTACCTATTAGCTTTGACAGGAAGGATTGCTCAACCAGCTGGACCAAACGTGTGTACTGTCACAAGGCTGGTATAGAGAAACTGATTATTTGGTTTTTAGTTTCAACATGCAACTCTAAGCCGAAAGAACAAAAGTCTTTGAAATTAATCTAACCTGAAACAGATATCCTCTTCACTCATATGTGTAATATTTATGCCAGCATGGATTTGTTTGCTACAGAATAATATGTGAAAATAGGGTGCATAGTGGAAACACAGCTGTTGAAGTTACAAATGGTAGAATATTATTTTCAGCCTGAGGTTTTAAGTATATTATACCCTTTCATAAGAAGTACAAAATGGAAAACTCATTTACATTTCAGATGCTGTGTGCCAGGTAATCATATGCTGTGATCAGTCAGTCCATTTACCACTTCATTTGCGAGATGTTCCTTTCATATAATTTGTCATAAAATGTACATGTATATTGTTACAGAAAGAAGCCTGATGGTGGAGTAAACAGTCACATAACAACACCCCAAACATCTGGGACAACACCTAAAATCCAGTCTTCAGTTAAAAAGAAACGGCCACCTCCAAAAGCTCCAAAACAAAATAATGTGCCACCTGTGAGTGAATTGCATTTTTTAGAAGTATTTGTCATAATCAGACACTGATGAATTTGAAATGAATGTCATAGATGTATGAAATGATTATTATGAATTTTCAGTTGCAGGTTTTGGGTAGTGTTCCACTGTCACTACTGTCAGATGGACACATGACTCCTGAAGAAGTGGAAAGGCACCTGGAATCGAGACAGACTTACTTAGAACTTGTGCCTGAGAAGGCGCCTCCTACAGTCCCCACAGAAATGTTTAGCAATGACCCATCTTTAGACAGGTATGTTTTCTGCTAGTAAAAAGAAACAGCAATAACAAAGTGTGATATAATTCATTATAAATTTACAGCCAGACTGAATTATATATGTATAATTTCCCCCCTCCACCACCACCACCACCACAAGTACCAACCAGGTGGATTGGTCCTATGAGGAATGTGGAAACTGTTGTTACTTGATCAGAGGAAGTAATTGCATTACAGTCATCTTCTCATGTATAACCATACGAGACAAAATTTTCACCATATTTGTAGCCTTGTCATTATTCTAGACTGGTATAACTTTTCTTAATAATTTAATATCCCTGTGCCTCATATAGTTACACTGAATTTAAAGGGTATGACAAAGAAATTTAAGAATAAGCTCACATCTTCTGTAATATTACTTATTGTGACTAATTGCACTTTCTATCTTTCAGTGAATCTAATGAGATTTGTGATTTAGAAACATCACCAAGTAACATGGGTGAAGACTGTCTAAGTGTAGATATGATTCCTGAGTGAAGATTTCTCATTATCTCAGGCTTGAATCTGTTAAAAGAAAACTGGGATAAAAACTGATGTTCATTTTCATTTCTATTACATATAGTCAATAAATTTAATTATATCTGATGTATGAGGTTCTCATTTTGGTGAATATTGATATTGTGGTCTTCTGGAGTGTAACATTGGGTAATTTGATAGATGGGTACCAGTGTTTTGGAGTAATCTGCTTCTTCCATATTCAAGGGTAGAAGATTAAACCATTTTTCTAGCCAAATGATGGAAGCGGTACATTCCTCCAAAATTTTAGTACCTGTCTACCAAAGTACCTAACCACATGGAGTCACAGCTCAGAAGATAGTAATGTGAAATGAATGTATTCCTTTTTTTATCACACCTCTGAACGTCAAACTGTGAGAGTTGTGTCTTCTAAAAGAAGAAGTAGGTGTATTATTGTGGCAAAACTTTAATGGTAAATATGTAACTTTGGTAGAGGCATTACGTGATTCTTTTTCATTGACATTTTACTGAGCTACTTCAGCCTCCACATTAACACACTCCACAAAGAGAGCTACAGAAGACAAGCACATTTCTTCTAACAAATAAGCTGCAAGCTTGTTTATTGCTTTCTTAGACCATGTGCCTGTTAGTGGAATTAAACTGTGTCCTTTCAAAAGTAACTCTCCATCACTGGTATAAGTGTGAATGATTCTGTTGTATTTGAGTCTAACACTTCATGGTGGATACATAGTTATTAAAATGACTGTAATTTGTAACAGTTATAATAAAAACTAATGTCTTCATGGTGCTGCAGAACCTTTATGTCAATCATTTACATTATCAGCAGCAATTGTGTCATCCCTTCATCTCTTGCACTCACAGTTGTGTGTCATGATTGACCTTTATCAACAGGCCTTTAAATCCCAATATAGTGGCTGATGGCTGGTGTTCTTTTCATATTTAAATGCCTGTGCCTGCATCTGTATGTGAGTGTTTTCCCTTTAATCTAAGAACTACATTTAATGGAACATGGGTGTTCTGTTCCACTGATAAAGGTTACATTCCTTTTCACATGAGATCAACTGTGTAAATCAGATAAGGACAATACACAGTACTGTACATATCTGTAGTACATCTGAACTAATCTCACTCACAATCAGAGGACACTGAAATTTCCATTAAATTTTTCCTGTCTAGTAGTAAGGATTTCAGCAACTCACTACAAGCTGGATGGTCTGCAGACAGAATTCTGGTGGGGGCAAGATTTTCTGCACCTGTCCAGACTGGCTCTGGAGCCCACCCAGCCTCCTATACAGTGGATACCTTGTCTCTTCTGAGGGGTAAGTTGGCTGGGGCAAGGCATTAACCACCCACCCCCACCTAGTGTTGAGGTTAAAGGAAAAGTAGAGTTATACTCATATTCCCCTTCCTAGCCTTCATGGCATGTTCTCAGGTAAACCTTTGGAAGGTTTAGGGCTGGCAACCATATTCTAATTCAAGGGTCATTGTCTTACTTTTGAAAAAATGAAACAGATGGGTAGTTAATGCTTGATGTTTCTCTTTATGAACAATAGAATTCAGTGGATACCTTGGGAAAATGTTAAATAAAGGTCACTTAGCCAAGACAGTTGTGATGGGACCACAAGTACTGAATATTAAAAGGGTTTGGTCAGTTCCACAATCTTCTCCAGACACAGAAAACCCTAGTTACAGCTCTGTTATGTGATATGATAACATCCATTCCAAAGAACTGGGAATCCATCAGAAAGCCAAATCAACATGCTTGGTAACCACATTGGGCGCAGCACAACTCACATGCCACTAAGTTTTTATTGTTGTCCATTCAGTTATAACAAGTCGTTGAATGCTTACATGTTCTGGATGTAAGAGATGTACATTTTGTATGTGGATATGCAGTCTGTTCAGAAGTACTCAGACTGATTAAATAAAACATTGAGTACTGCATAACTTGTAGTGACCATTATCCCTTTTCAAATCATCCCTCCTGCATTAATGCAATGATTCTAACAATGTTACCATTTTTCCAAGCATTTTGTATATAATTGTTAAGAAACTGGTTTAGCTGCTCTAGCAGCTCTTATTGTACTTCCTCCACTGATAGAATCAAAGTCCTTTTACACAAAGTTCCTTGTCAGAAAAAGGAAAAGTGCCAGAAACAGACCAGGACTGTATTCTAGTTGTGGAACCACTGGAGTTTTGTTTTTTGTGAGAAACTTCTGGTTGGAGGGCGCTGTGTGTGCTGGAGCATTATTATGATGAATAAACCAGCTGTCTTTCTGACCACTTCTCAGGTACAATTCCAGAGTCACTATTAATATTTTTTAAACAAGTTGCTTCTGCACACTTCCTTTAGATCAAATAATTGTCTTTACTCAATGACAAAACACATCATGACTGAATGGGGAACAGCAACAAAATCAATAGAGTCTACTACTGAACTATTCCTGATCATCATGCAACTGTCACAGTACTGCGAAGTGAGATCATGTGAATAGTATGTGAACTTCTTAAACAGGAAGCTTTTTATTGTCACATAATTTTTTTCGTTCATGAATGTGCAGTGCAATGTAATGCATAGGATTTTTTTTTATGATTGTGGAAACTTCAGGAAAAAATCCTATAAACATATTGCAGCATATTTAGAAGTTGATTTCCCTATGTTTCATTTCCTTCCAGCTCAACAACACATTGACTTAGGAACAAATTTCAAATAGGTATCTTGATGCAGAAGAACCAGAGGGATCTACATGTGTTCTGAAGGGGGAGGGGGGAACATTAGATGATTTTGGAGTGTCTACCTAACAAACTTAGACACTTATCCCAAGAAACTGCAGTACCAAAAAAATCATTACATGCAGCCACAAGATTAATTCACTTGAAACAATACAAATTTAAAGTTGTGCAAAACTCCATCAGGCAGAGCGTGTAGTGAGGGTACAATTTTCTAACTGGTTATGCGAAGCAGTGTGTAATGTTGAAACTGGTCCTTTGCTGACTTTCTTTACAGACTAGATTATTTAAATGGTAACATAATAATCAAAATAACTAAAAGGCTGCTGGTTGGCAGGTAATTCATGTACAAGGGATGAACTTAAAAACCATCGGGCATGCAGTATCAGAACTTTACGTGCACGGATTTCAAACAGTTATTAGTCATTTGTCTACTATATGTCAAGCATGTCTTGGAGTTGAAGGAATGTAGTGTGGTATTTTTGTCTGATTTTAACCAAAACTGGAGTATGACGACAAATTTCAGTAAAACACCCAAATGTAAAATGTTCATGAAAATCTGTTCTGCAGTTCCTAAGCTGTTTCATACATATGTACAAAGAGGAATTTTCATGGGCAATCTGCAGGAATGAAAGAGTACGTAAGAACTGCCAGACCTCTTTACTGTCATTACACTTTTGAACTGTTGGTGTCTGTAGACACATTTGATTTAATAATGTTTCAACATATATTTATTGTCTTCGTACACCTGATGAGGACATGGCATTTCTATGTATTGCCGTGATACCAAATGTGGTACACATGTTACAAGAAGCATATTTAAAGGACTTCTGGGCTTATAGAATTTTGTCTCAAACAGTTATTGTGTTCAAAGATATTAACTGAATATACTAAAAAAATGTTCCCGTATGAAAGGATTTGTGTACTGGTGAGAATGAATTTATGTGCACATTCCCAGAAACTTGGACTCTTAAACTAGGACAGGACTTTTTCAGTATACCATTCCTGACATGCTTCTTAAAACTTCACAACACTGTTAATTAATTCTGTGTGAAAAATCAAATGTAGCTTACCAGAGATCCACCTTCACAAAATGAAACATTGTAAATAACCAAAACTTTATTAAACAAATAAAGTGATTTAAAAAGCAACACCTACCCACTTAAAATGCACAGCGCATTACAACTTGGAATCATCCTCGAGAAGTAATTTTAGAACTGTTTTTAAATACTATGAATCCATGCTAAATGGGACTCTTGTGATCACATAAGATGCATCCCCAGGTCATGAAGGAAGAGATGGGATTCCAGAGGAGGGTTGATGTGTATACACTGATGCCTAGATTTTACATCTCTTAGAGGACCATTTAAAATGGATGTAATATGCAGTAAATACAAATTTTTGCAGGTAATGCTGTATTACATTAAAAATGTAATCTAGTTCAATTCTTCTGCGTGTCCATTACAGTAAGTCGCAGCTTCTTCACTTTGCCAAACCCTAACACCTTGTTATCAGTACTGTTGAGGGCAGGCAGTGTGTATTAATCCTTATCCCGCTAACGTGGAGAATACGGTGAGCTCCTAATAATGCCAGCAGATGGCAGATGGGATTTTACTCGGCATTTTAAAGGGTTAATTCTGTCCAAGTAGCAGACACTTTTCCAAGTCACACACTGCATACAGGGGGGTAACGTTGCTGAGCTACTGACACTGGTTCAAGCCCCATTGCCATGTTGTACGAACAGACAAGTGAAAGCAGGCAGCTCAGCCAGATTAGTCCACTGTACACATTTGTATGAGGTGTAAACTTCATGAATATGTGTTACAATTTCTACAGATGTTACATGCATAGTTGCATGTGAAATGTAGTAGGTGCTCTAAAGGACTGTGAACACAGCTGAAATTCAAGTAGATCCTAAAAATGTTGTCAAAAACAATGAACTGTTAGGTATGAGATGTGAGGATATTATTGCAGTGCATATTTTTTGAGTAACCTGCTCCCTCCAGAATGTTGATATCTGCCAAACTACATACCAGAAAACCAAAGTTATTGATTAATGTTATGAGTGAGACACATCATGTTACAAGGGCTGACAAGCTATACAAAGTATAGAATAATATACATGTATTAGTCTAGTCAAAAATACAGTTCTGCACCTGCTAGCACCACACTTCAGTGCACAGCCAATTGCGATTATTCTACAATACCCATTACCTATAAATGTTTAGTCAAATTACTCTGCTTGGCAGTATTTACATCGGTACTGCCATCCCCTTCTCTGCTCATTTGATGAACCTGCCCACATCTCACCTCTACCAAAATTTTCTTAACTGTTCAGAGATCTTCAACACCCCACTAATTTTGTATGTGCAAACTCTCCATTAATTATTAGCTACTTCTTGCTTGGAATTTTCTCTCTCCACCACTGCATATCAGAATAATTCAGATTTATGTAAATGGCATTCTCATCTTCATGGTATAGTGGAAATTCACCCCCCACCCATACACAAATCACAGTTCTATACCATGCCATCTCATGTATTTCTAATACATGTTACATTGTCCTCTTACACCCACCCACCTTTCATTTTTCAATCAAAAAATTAGTGAATGTTTGACCCTTACATTAGCCTGGCCATTATGACTTTAAATATCACTGCATGCTTACAGTTTGTCATGTACACATCTGGATGGTTCTTGGTGGCTACATGTACTATTGATTTTAGGGTATGTTATTTTTTAAAACATAGGCACTGATGCATTATTACTTCAATATGCACTTCTTCCCACAAAAAGAAACAACAGATAACACTGATGCCATTAATCCTACCAGAAGTCATTTATCCCGAAGCATCAATATGCTTGTAGTGTGCACTGACGCCTACTATGCTACTATAAACTCCAATCATCATTCATTCATTCCATTGGCGTGTGCAGAATGCAATGATTCCTTGCCATTCTCAGGAGCTTCTTCCGTTCCTCTATATTACGTACTTTTTCCTGCCACACTTCTCCACCAACTATTCTTCCATCCTCTCTCACCTTATCTTGCCATCTGTTTCTTCATCTACCTCTCAGTCTTGTTGTTCCCAAATTCATATATAATACCCGTTTGGGAATTCTATTTTCTTCCATTCTCTGTACATACCCAAACTAATGTAATCTAACCTTATTGTCTCTATTATAGTAGGTTTCTTAACACTTGCATACATTTCTTTATTGGTTGATATCCTACAATTTTCTTTTTCATTGTCATATACTGGGCCTAAAATTCTTCTATACACTTTCCTTTCAAAAATATTCAATTGCTTTGTATCTCTCTTTGTTAGTGTCCAAGTTTCTGATGCACACGTTAACGTTTTGTCTATTGCTGTGTTCTTTACCCTTAATTTTAGTTTCTTTGATATGTTTTTAATTAAAAAATTTTTTTAGCATAAAATACGTTTTGTTAGCATTTTTTATTCTTTCTTACAAGCCTGTTTGGTTATCATTAAGTATAACTCCTAAATATTTAAAATTTTCCACTCTTTCAAATTTGTAATTTTTTATTTTCTAATGTCCTGTTTTATTTTCTTTAAACTGTTTTTCCTTTCCACTTTCTTTTTTAGTTTATCTGTAGTCCAAAATTTCTGGAAATGTTTTCCATTTCCACAAAAAGTTTTATTTCTGTTTCATTTTTTTCCAATTAATGCAATGTCATCTGCATATGCTAACATATTCAATTGTTCTTTACCAATCTTTATACCACTAGGAACCATTTTTATACTTTGTATCACTTTTTGTAATACCAAATTAAATAATATTGGTGATAAGGGTCACCCTATTTCAAGCCTGTTTTATTTTCAAAAATTTATTAATTTAGTAGGAATTTTAAATTCTTTCATACGTAGTTTATGTCTACGAATAGAGTCATATACCTTTTTAAAATCAATCAATAAATATTGTACACTCTGATTATACTCCCAAAGTATCTTGTTGATTATTTTCAATGCAAATATATTGTCAATTACAGATCTTCCATCTCTAAATCCATTCTGATAGTCCCCCATAACTTTTTCAATATATGGTTTCATTTTTCCCCATATTATACTCAACAACATTTTGTAAGCTGCATTTCCCAGTGCTATTCCCCTGTAATTCTCACACCTATCTCTGGCTCCTCTTTTGTGTAAAGGAAGTATTATTGTTTCTTTCCATTCTTCAGGTATCCTTTCCTCCTCCCAGATTTGTCTTACTAGTTCATACATTCTATTCAGTAGTTTACTTCCTCCGTATTTTATTAATTCCAGATGTTTTCCATCAGTTCCAGCTGCCTTGTTATTTTTTTAAGTTTCTTATTGCCTCTTTTACATATTCTATAATGAGTTCTTCTATGTCAGCTTCAACCTTGCTAATTTCTTTATTTCCTTTTTTAATTAATTCCTTTGGTTCTTCTGTGTTCAGTAATTTGTCAAAATATTCTTTCCATATTTCTGCTTTGTCCTTTGTATTCATTGCCAGTTCTCCTTTTTTTGTTCCTAATTATGCTAAATGTATGTTGATATCCTTTCTTAAATTGGTTTACTGTTTGATATATTTTCCTTGTGTTATTATGCTTCTTATCTTCTTCTATTGATTCTATTACATTTTTCATGTATGTCTTTTTCTTATTCCTAATTATTTAGTGAGATTCTTTTCTTTTATGGTGATATTCCTGCTCTTCCTTTTATCAACCACTTTTCTCTTGCTTTCTTCATTTCTTCTATTGCAAATTTGCATTCCTCATCGTACCATTCATTTTTAAATGGTTCTGTACCTTCATCCTTTTCCATAAGCTGCTGTTTAGTTTCCTTGATTATTGTTTTAATGTTTTCCCATTTTTCATTAATATTATTGTCAATACTATCTTCATCATCCAAATGTTCCAGTATATCAAACTTATTATTAATTTCTATAGCATACTCTTTATTTCCACTTTGGATTTAGAAAATTATTCACCATTTTTTTTTGTCATTATGTTTATTTCCAGTTTTTACCCTTAATTTCACTTTAAAAATTATCTTCAGTAAGTTGTGATTTGATCCAATGTCTGGTCCCCTTAGTGCTCTGATTTCTATTATTGCACTCCTGAATCTATCACTATTTAAAACGTGATCTATTTGGTTCACTGTCCTGCTGTCTGCTGAATACCATGTCTCTTTGTGAATATCATTATGTGGAAATGCTGTACTTCTTACATTTAAACCATTAGATATCGCAAACTAAATCATTTTTATTCCATTGTTGTTAGTTTCATTATGTAAACTTTCATTGTGCATGGTGGGTTTGTATATGCTTTCTTTATCACCTTTTGCTTCAAAATCTCCAAGTATTATTTTAATGTCTAACCTAACTATTTCATTTATATTTTGCTCTAATAAATTGTAAAATTCTTCTTTTATCTCTTCCATTTTTTCATTTGTTGGTGCATGGACATTTATCAGAGTACATGAAAACCATTTAGCTTTTAATCTCAAACAGCATATTCTTTCATTTATAATTTTGAAACCTGTAACATATTTTTAAAATTCTCCATTTACATAAAACTGCAACCAAATTCGTGTTTTTTACTAATCCACTACTGAATAAAGTAAATTTATCAAATTTCCTGGAGCGCTACTACGTCGAAGTCTAAATTTGACAATTCATTATGGAGCACTTTTAATGCTCCTGACCAAAATAAGCTTCTTACATTCCATGTTCCAATTTTCATATTCCTTTTAAAAATCCATTCATCATCATTTATCCCTTCCTTCTGAGGTTCCTTCGAGAAATTTGTAACCGTATATTCTTTACTTAGCTGGGGGGTTAGCCCATCGTAAAACCCTCAACCTGAAGGGCCAGGATTTTCGATCAGGGTTTACTCCCTTATACTACTTGCTTTCACCACAGCTTCCAGAGTGTCGTCTACCCTTGGTTTGATTTTGGAGTGTCCTTTTCCTAGGAGGTTTGCAACCAAGCTCACGGGTCCCTCCTACCCTACCTGATAGACCCTTATGATCGGGTCCATCATAACCCCCCCCCCCCCCCTTCTCCTCGGTGACCCCCCCTCCAAAATGGGTTGGTTACCCAACCCTTCAATGGGTAACCCACCTAACAAGGA
>Ga0123352_10001456_pt1 | contig 31471 bp, 23 predicted proteins | sample TergutLab28metaG_FD_89700 | JGI IMG/M metagenome (GOLD analysis project Ga0123352, IMG submission 89700) | Labiotermes labralis P1 segment gut microbial communities from Petit-Saut dam, French Guiana - Lab288 P1 | ecosystem: Host-associated > Arthropoda: Insects > Digestive system > Gut ...
GAGTGTCTGCCATTACTGGATTCAATGATGAGGAAGTCCTGACCCTCATGGCTTCGGTAGTGAAGGATATTCAAACTCATTGCCGTGAAACCATGATTACTGATGGTTGCTGTGGTGTTCGGGAATTGATTGCATGGGTGCAGTCGTATATGGTTACGGGCAATCTGGCAGAATCGGCGGAATACACAATATTGTCATCGACGTCTGCCTGCCCAGAAAGCCGTGAGAGTGTTAGAAATACTTGTATTATGCCGAAAATGGCGACTTAGATTAGGTGGGTTGAGCTAAAGGCTCATACAGGTGACTACAATTAAGGTGCGTTAACATGAATGGGTCGTGCGGTAGTTTCATTTTATGTACTACAATAAAAAATGGTCGATTAGCAAATAAGGTAAACAAACATTATTATACGTGCGGAGGAAAAATATGACCAAATTTAATTCAAGGTTTTTGGAATGTATAAGTTTAGGGATTAGTTTCAAGGATTTTACAGAAGTCATGCAGGAGATACTTGATGATGCCACACTGGAACTGGATAATGACCGGTCTGAGCTATATATGTACAGCAAAGGTAATGATGCTGACTATTATCAAGAAGAACTACTGGAGAGATTGAGCTTGTATCTGGGTGTCAAGATTGAGCATTGTGTTTTCTATCCCATTGAGGAAAATATTTATCTTATCTGCTCTAGTGAGGTTAATGACGATAGAGTTGACGAAGGTGACAATAATGGTTCTGGTGGTAGTGTTGCTTCTGTTACCACCCGCACCACCACCGCTAACAGCACTGCAACTTCCAATACTGTTGCCGAGGACACCAAAGAAGTTTCGGGTTGTTACTGTAACCCAAGAAGCCCCGAGGGTTCAGACTTTAATGGGTTTAATTTTGGTGATTTTGACAATGTAAAGTTCTCCGATGAGGACTTTGGGGATGTTTTTAGGCTGTATGACTGGCTTTCGTTAAACTCCAAGGACAGCAACATCATACCTAAGTTGATGCTGTGTTCAGAAATGAGGTTTTTCTCTAATCTTCAAGGTAAAGAGCTATACCAAGCCAGCAACGAAATTTTTCAAGACTGGTTGAGTAGAGATGACAGCGACCTAACCACAATGGTTATGGATTTCGTTCACGAAAGAGGGTGTGCTATTTGAGAATATCCCACTTAACTTTCAGGCGCAAGCTAGAGGATGTGAAGTCCAAAATCACTGACAAGGACTTTTTCACATCAAATCTGTTTCGTGGCTATCTGGCAGACATGGCAGATGCCACAGGCAAGCGATACAGAAAGCCCATTAAAATCATTTTGGATTGGGACGAGCGGGATGATGCCCATGCTGCCTACACCGATAATCAATTAATCTATATCAATGCAGCGAGTTCGATTACTAAGGATTTACCTACAAGAGCCTTGAAAACAGAAGGCCTAATAGGAGTTCTGGCTCATGAAGTCGGACATATTCTATTTTCTGATTTTGAACAATTAACAAGATTTAAGACGGCTATTGGCAGAGGTGAGTTTTATCCTCGAGTTCCTGTACCAAACAGCGAAGCGGAGCAGGAAGCACTTGCCGACATCATGGAGATTGTGCGTAAACCTGACTCGGCTTATAGAAAAGCGACCATGGAACTCATTGCATTCACTGCTTTTGGAATTCTTAACATCATCGAAGATATTTATATAGAAGCTCGGTTGTGTCATATGTTTCCTGGCGCGTATAAATCAGGGATAAATCTGATAAATAGACAGATTGTTGATAATGCATCATCGCTCCAAGAGCAGATGGAAAGCGGTCGTAGTCCTATATCCATTATTACCAACCTAATTTTGTGCTACGCCAGAAGTGGCGATATTAAAAATCCTGAAGGACTGAATAATGAGTACACATCGGCACTTTATAACTGCATACCTTATATTGATGCTGCCATATATAGCGAAGATGCTAAAGTGCGATATAATGGTGCAAATATGGTTCTTTTGAATATTTGGTCCTTTGTCAAAGAAGCCCTAAAGGATTTGGAGGATGGTGCTGTTGATGTTGATAATGGTGTTGACAGTGATATTGATAAACATACCAAGGATGTTACGAGCGGAGATAGCACAGATGAATACGAAGCAGGCAACGATACCAACATTATCATGGGTATAGGTGGTGGTAATTCTGGTGATGACGACACTCAATCAGATGGTTATGACTCTGCCAACAGTAAAAATTCAGTTCCAAGCAAAAATCCTGTTCTTAACCATGCTAACGATAAAGCTTTGCAGGAATTACTTAACGAACTTTTAGAGCATCTTCAAGAGAGTTTTGGGCAAGTTGGAGCATCTCCTACAGGTACAAATAGACCAATAGGAGCAAAGCTTGGTAATAGCGGTGACGATGGTGATGATGTCGGTAACGACGGAGATGGTTATGGTGTGACCATTGGTGATGTTAGTAGTGGTGATAATGGTGGTGACTACACCAGTGTAGCTGATGCAAGCGGTGATAGTGACAGTGGTGGTGGTTATGATGATGGTAGCGACAACAAAAACCTTGCTCTCCAAGCCGACCATATACCCCTTGAAGAAAACGATGATTTTTACACATCTGGCGATGGTAGCACAATATACAATCGTGATTACGAAGGTTCTGGTATCTCGTCTGCCGCCTCAGATGTGCAGCGTATTCTAAACACTATGGCTCGTGAGCAGGTTGGTGAAGCATTAGAATCGGACTTACGCAAGGAATTACAAGCCTTAGCCAACGAAATCCATTATGGTGATGTCCATAGAGGGGTTGATGTTCGCATTAACCGCATGACCCACGTTGACGACCATCTCGTGGATAGCTATAATGCTGTGTCTGCCCCGCTACTATCACTATCAAAACGCCTACAAAAGCAAGTTTCACAAATCTTGAAGGACAGGCGTGAAGGTGGTAAGTTGACTGGGTTACTATACGGCAAAAGGTTTTCTGCTAGGGATGCCGTTCGCAATGATGGTAGACAATTCTACAATACTCGTCTACCTAGTGACCCAATGGAGTTGGCTGTCGCTGTGCTGGTTGATGAATCGGGCAGTATGCAGGTCAAGAACCGTGTTGAAACCGCCAAAGCCGCAAGTATTGTGCTATATGATTTCTGTAGTGGCTTAGATATTCCTATTGCTATATACGGTCATACTACCAGTGATTTCAAAAACGACGTAGAATTATATGCCCATGCAGAATTTAACTCCTTTAACAATCGGGATAAGTATAGACTTATGGACATATCGGCTAGAAGCTGTAACCGAGATGGTGCTGCACTTCGTTTCACAGCAGAACACCTCCTCAAACGACCAGAACCCCTAAAGCTTCTGATCCTCATATCTGATGGTCAACCCCATGACAGCTATGGTTATCATGGCGTGGTAGCCGAGGCAGATTTGAGGAGTATCAAGCAAGAGTACACCCGCAAGGGCATTAAGTTGTTTTGTGCCGCTATTGGTGAAGATAAGGAGAATATTGAGAGGATTTATAAAGATGGGTTTTTGGATATAACTAGCCTTGATAAGTTACCGCAGAATCTTTGTTCGTTGTTGTCTGGGTATATCAAGACTCTATAATAAACCATCAACGAAAACAATTAACAAAATATGCAAATGGCGGTTTTATACAAGTCATGCCAACCAGAGTCTAGTGAATTTATTCACTCATTAGATATTGACATTTTATGGAATTTATGGTATAGTAAATTTATCATTATTTTCAGATTACATTAAAATACCAGATTGCACATTTGCGGTGGTCGTATCGTGGAACAAACACGGAGCTACCCCGCCAGGAATTGCCGACAGCACCCAAACGCTGTCCAGTTGCCTTTGTGCCATCTGGTATTTTTTGCGTCTAAAAGAAGATTGACCTATCAAACAGACGAAGCGAAGCCAAATCTGAAAAAGGCTAGCTGGAACACTTGACGAAAAGGTGAAAAAATGAGAAGGAGATGATTTTATGGGTTACAGAAGCGATGTTTCCATCATAATTAGAAATGAGGATTTTAGGGGCTTGCTCCCCACAGCAAAAGCACAAGGGGAGGAAGTTTTAAGGTATGCAAAAACACTTCTGTCTTGGGCACACTCCATCCGTCAGTCGGAAGACTACACCACTCTATACTTCGAGTGGGTTAAGTGGTATGACCACTATCCCGAAGTGCAGTTCATAAGGGATTATATCATGGATATCCCTCACTCCTTCATAAGGATTGGCGAGAACAACAGCGACATCGAAGAATGGAGTGATGCGGGTGACCATTATGAAATGCACACCCGTGCAGAAGTAGTGCGGATGATTCAGCTTTGTGAAACCGACAAGTTGCTGGATTTGAATGAGTTGCTTAGAGGCGTATTGGACTAAGTGGGACCAGATGGGATTGACTTGAAAGGAACTGGAGAAGGAGGGAATGAAATGGATAAGATGGAAGTGAGTGATATTGGAATTGCTAGAACTACTGAAACCATCGGAACTGGCATGGTTGCTGGAAATGGCGGAATTGATGACGTGAACAATATTAAAAGCATTAACGTCATTAGCAGAAAAGAACCTTTGGAGTTGGTTGATGTAACCACTCTACCCAAAAATGACTGGCATGAATGGAGGCGCAAAGGTATAGGCGGAAGTGACCTCGCTGCAATCATGGGAGTATCCCCGTGGTCTACAGCAAGGGATGTGTATTACAAAAAAATGGGTATTGTGGGAGCATTAGACCACGAGTCTGACAAAGAAAACTGGGTCGCAAAGAAGGTCGGACATCTACTTGAACCTCTTGTGGCAGAGATATTTGCGTCACAAACAGGCTTTGAACCCTATGAGATACGCAAGATGTTCGCTCATCCCGATTATCCATTCATGCTGGCAAACCTTGACTATCTGGTTACATTACCAGACGGAAGAACCGCAATAGTGGAGTGCAAAACCTCCAACATCCACGCCAAAGAAAAGTGGGCTGACGATGCCGTTCCACTAAATTACGAGTTGCAGTGCAGACATTACATGGCCGTGATGAATGTGGATGTAGTATTTATCGCCTGTCTTTTTGGCAATAATGAAAATGACTTCCTATGGCGAAGAATCGACCGTTGCCTAGACTTTGAGGCTGATGTTATTGACGCTGAAGAACATTTCTGGAACAATCATGTGTTGGCTGGAGTAGAACCGCCCTATACAGAGAGCGGAAACCAAGTGTTGAAAAGTATTCGCAACTTCTATGGACATGGTGACACAGATGCCGATTCCGTGATACTTCCACCCAGCACCATGACCGCATTACTAACCCTCGAACATCTAAAAGCCGAGAAATCGAAGGCGAAAAAGGTTGTTGATGCTTTGGATGATAAAATAACCAAAACACAATCCGTTTTCGTTGAGCAGATGGGGTCATCTTGCAAGGCGGTATGCAAACAGGGTGATGATGAGTTTAGCATCACCTATAACCCCGTTTATCAAGAGGACTTCAACAAAGAAGGCTTAAAAGCCAACCACCCCGATATTTACGATAAGTTTGTTACTAAGAAAGAAAAGTATCGTAGACTTACCGTGAAGCGGGTTGTCAAAAAGAAAGTTGCACCGGCTGCTTGACTATTCCGTTGTTTTCTCTTATAGAAATACTTGGTTTGGGGCGAATGCACCGTGTGCAATTAACCAGGTATAGCAAGCGTACCTGAAAAGTGTGATTGAAGGAAGGCTACCAAAAACAGACCAGTGGTTTTCCTTTGGCAAACTGACCCAAAGGGTCACTTTCGCAAAGCGAAAGCACAAGGCAAGCTGTTTTTGGTTGGTTTTGCCCGAACGCACAATTACGACTTTGAGGTGCGTTTGCTATGTAATCACCAATTATGCAGACTGTCATGCAGAAAACGCAAGTAATCACTACAGGACAGGCAAAAACTAATGATAAAGCTGAAAAATACGAGATTGGCTGTCATGGTTTTATCCTAAAATACTGAAGGAGGACAAAGACCCATGGGGAACGTCACAATAAAATGCACCCACGACAAAACCATTTTTCACAACGAAGACACAGGGTACTCCGTCATTTCATATCAAGTAGCGAATAGGGATGGTGATACCGTCCCTTTTTCAGCTAGAAATACCTTTAATGAACGGTATGGCAAAATCACTTTTACAGCTGTCGGAACCAGACTATCACTTGCCAAGGAAGTAGAAATTGAATTGATTGGTAGCTGGTCTGATGGTAATGGAAACAGCAAATATGGTACACAGTTTTCTGTGGAGAGTTGCACCGTCATCCGCCCTAAGACTGCCGAGGGTATGATTGCTTATCTATCATCCGACCTAATCAAGGGTATTGGTGATAAAACTGCCAGAGCCATTGTTGAGCATTTTGGAGAAGAAACTCTTGATATTATCGACAAAACTCCAGCGCGTCTGCTAGAAGTAAAGGTCATAACAAAAAAGAAACTGGATTCTATTATCGAAGGATACAGGGCCAGTGTTGGGCTTCGGGATATTATGACGGAGTTAGCTAGTTATGGTGTAACTCCCAAGAAAGCCGAGAAGATTTTGGAGGTCTTTGGGGTTCAGGCGGTAGAGCTAGTAAAAGCGAATCCTTATGTGTTGTGCAGGGTTTCAGGTTTCGGCTTCAAAACCGTCGATGTGATGGCACGGAAGAACGGGACTTCTCTTGATGACCCTAACCGTATTGCCGAGGGAATAATCTACGCAATGGAGCAATCCCAACAATCGGGGCATTTGTTCTTGTCTAGTGATGAATTATGTAAAGATGCTACAAAATTGCTTTGTATTGATATTGGCGTCGATGGTAGCAATGGTAGCTACACAATCAACAGCGGTAGTAATGGTGTAGCAAAAGTTAATGACAGCGACTGCGGTAGCGAAAATGTTGTCAGTAGTCAAAGTGGCGATGGTAATGTTGTCGGCAGTGTAGGCAATGACTCAACGACACAAAAAGGTAAAATCCATCAAGGCACAACTATCCAGAAGGTGTTACTAGAACTGGTTTTGGAAGAACGTCTAAAAGAGGATTCTGGAAGGATTTATCTACCTAAGAATTATGTTGCAGAACGTGAAACTGCTCGTCTGGCCAGAACCATGATTAGGGCAATACCAGTAAGCAGGATTGAGGGTGTAAATGACCTGGGTGATGCGGGTGATATAAAAGGTCTGACCGATGCAAACGAGGGCTTTGAAAGCATAATAACTCAAGCGGAGAAAGTATGCGGGATAATGCTGGATGATATGCAGAGAGAAGCCGTGCGTATGGTAACGACAAACAACATTTCCATAATTACAGGTGGGCCTGGCACGGGCAAAACCACTGTAGTTAAAGTCATAGTGGAAGTATATAGGATGATTATTGGTGGTCGTGTCGCTTTTGCCGCACCTACGGGCAGGGCATCAAGGCGGCTGTCTGAAAGTGTGGATGCAGATGCTGCTACCATCCACAGCACCCTTGGTATGCGAGGAGAAAGTGAAAGTTCCAGCAATTACATTGATACGGATTTTTTGGTTGTGGATGAGGTTTCTATGGTTGACATGAGTTTGGCATACCAACTATTCAAGAACTTAAACCCATCAACAAAACTACTTCTGGTTGGCGATGATAATCAGTTGCCGTCAGTAGGTGCAGGAAATGTACTTCGTGAATTACTCCAAAGCGGCATAATCCCTGTGACGAAACTAGAAACAGTTCACCGACAAGCACAGACTAGCAGAATCAACCTCAACGCCCATTCCATCCTAACTAACAAAGGGGTTGGGTTGACATATGGACCAGATTTTGAGTTTATAGAAGCCTATGATTCCGATATTGCTGCTGAATATGTAATGAAACTTTTCTACCAATCAGTAAGGCAGTTAAAGCCAAACGGCAAGCCCTTCGGGGTTGATGGGGTGCAAATCTTGTCCCCCATGCGAAGGAAGGGTAAATGTGGCACAAATGCCTTAAATGCAGAAATTCAAGCCATCCTAAATCCTCCATCAGAGGACAGACCAGATGTTTCCGTTGGGTTTAAGAAGTTTAGGCTTTTTGACAAAGTGATGCAGACCAAAAACAGTGGTTCTATTTCCAATGGTGATATTGGACGTATTCGTAAGATTAACGGAAGCTTAAACGGCAGAGATGACACAGGTACTGTCGGGAGCAAAAATGCTTCCAAAGACTTACGTGGAGATTACGAAGTACACATAGACTTTGGCGGTGGCAGAATTGCCGTATATGATTCAGATGAAATGGAAACCATTGAACTGGCATACGCTACTACCATCCATAAATCCCAAGGTAGCGAATACCCGATTGTAATTATCCCCATCATAAATGAAGCCTATATCATGCTCCAACGTAACCTTATCTACACGGCTATCACTCGTGCCAAGGAGAAAGTGATTCTTGTGGGTCAAAGAGAAGCGCTGTTTACTGCTATCCGAAATACAAAAGCGGCACAGAGAAATACGGTGTTGGGGCAGTTGATAGCTAGCTAGTGAAGTTGATTGGGTGTGAGGAAGAGTGTTTCAATTCAGAGAAACCGTTAAACATTTGTAAGTGATACTGATTCCGATTGAAATCCACGAAAGAATTCGGCGAAAAACGCAGTGGCTTTGCACTTTCGCTTCTGCGAAAGCGAGCTTTGCTCGGTTTGCCCCAAGGGCAAACTGCTGGATTGCGATTTTCCGCCTCGCTTTCATGGTTTTAATCTGGAATCAGTATGAGATGGTTAAAGTTAGTAACGAATCATCATTTAGTGAAAAAAGCATCGTGACCTTCGGGTCTGGTGCTCTTTTTTAGTGAAAAAGTGAAAAAATCGGAAATTTTATCCAAACAATCCTAAAACTTAACCTATGGGTCATTGACAGGAAAGTGACAAGATGCTATTATTAAAGCCCATGCGGATTTTGTGGAGGAATGTTGAATGAAAAATAAAAGTTCTAGGAAAAATAGAGACACAGAAAATACCAATGACACAAGAATTGCGCCAGGTTTATCGAATACAAAGAGTGTAGAAAATATAGTAGATGCGACGGCATCCGATGCCCAGTCAATTGATTCTGTAGCCGATACTGAAACCCCAACTCCAGAATCCATAGGTCTTGTATGTATGTCCAATGTTGAACCCAAGGAGGTTCGCTGGCTATGGCCAGGCTTACTAGCCTTTGGCAAGATAAGTCTTATGCGTGGTCAAGGAGGTAGTGGCAAAACCCATTTATGTCTGGCCCTAGCCGCTGCCGTATCAACTGGTAGCTCATTACCGTTGTTGAGTAAAGGTAATGAAGGTACGTCTGCATTTCACAAGGTCGAGGCAGGCAATGTGCTATTCATTTCCGCCGAGGATGACCTAGCCGACACAATCGCCCCAAGACTAATCGCCGCAGGTGCAAATATGAGTAGAGTGTTTTCATATACAGAATCTACTGAGCGTAAACTACATTATACAAGCCCAATGTTTGAACAGCTAATAGCACAGTCCAAGCCATCAATTGTTGTCGTTGACCCCATCCAGGGATACTTTGGTAATTCCGACATGAATCGTGCTAACTCGGTTCGTCCTATTATGACACACCTTCGTGTATTGGCTGAGAAGTATGATTGTAGCATCTTACTTGTAGAACACCTTACCAAATCTGGACAAGGAGGCGGTTTCCACCGTGGTCTTGGCAGTATCGACATAACATCTGCCGCCCGTTCGGTTCTTATGGTTGGAAATGACCATAGCAACCCCAAAGAGAGGGGCATTACACAAATCAAGAGCAATATCGGAAATATGGACGGAGTTATTGGTTTCACAATAAACGACAGCGGGCTTGTCTGGAATCCCGATACATATCTCACGTCAAGTATAATTGAAGGCCGCAACAAAAAGAACCGTCGTTACCAAGGTGATGACAACGAGAAAGAAATTAGTGCGTTGGAGGAAGCTAAGGAATTTCTGCGTGATAACCTTGCCAATGGTGAATATCTTTGCAAAGATGTTGAACTGGAGGCTGAACAGTCTGGTATATCCAAGCAGACTTTGCGTAGAGCCAGGGAGGAACTAAAGGTTGTTACGGTTAGGGAGGGTTTTGGCAAGCCTGGATATTGGAAATTACCAGACGAGTAGAATCAGTCTGAGATTATAAAAAGTTGCCCATGAACAACAATTATGAAATATCGAAAATTGGACTTTTCACTGTTGTTGTTCATGGGCATATATTATGTAATCTTGGAATCTATGTTATTGATTGTGCTTAGGTGGAGGGTCTACTAGCCAAAAACTCCTCAAAAAACCTCAAATTATCCCTCAACAGCGTTGGGGTATCCAACTTGTAAGGGCAATTCTTAATACAATGCCCACAATCAATACAACCTTTGATTTTGCCCATCATTTCCTGACCACGCTCATTAATCAAACCTTCCACAGCTGTACGACCAAGGAGCAATTTCATGCGGGCGGCTTGGGGGATATGTATCTGGGTGGGACAGGGCAGGCAATAACCACAAGCACGGCAAAAACCACCCGCAAGTTCATTCCTATCCTTTTTTATGACTGCCCACAGCTCGTCATCCAACAAGGGAGGATTTGCTTCATAGCCAAGAAACTCCTCCAACTGCCACATATGTTCAATGCCCCAAATGGGTATAACATTTTCAAATTGGCGAAGGAAGGCAAAGGCAGGCTTTGCATTGGTAATCAAACCGCCAGCCATGCCCTTCATGGCAATAAAACCCACATTATGCTGTTCGCAAAGCTCCACAAGTTGCACTTCTTCATCAGTTGCAATGTGGCTTAGTGGAAATTGCAGGGTTTCAAACAAGCCACTTTCAACAGCTTCTTTTGCAACATCCACGCTGTGGTTGGATATGCCGATGTGTCTAATTTTGCCCTCATCTCTTGCTTTGAGCATAGCATCATACATACCGTCTGCACCACCTGGGCGTGGCACAAAGGGCGGGTTGTGGAATTGGTAAATGTCAATGTAACTGCCCTCGCCAAGCTCTGTTAGAGATGTGGCAAGGTCTTTTTCAAATTGTTCTGCATCTTTTGCTCCTGTTTTTGTAGCAATTATAATGTCACTGCGTACATCTCCCAAATGTCTGCCAATTCTACCTTCACTAACTCCGTACATACGTGCAGTGTCGTAAAAGTTGATGCCACCTTCGTAAGCCTTGCGCAAAAGGGTGCGGGTCTCATCTTCACTTATCCGTTGGATGGGGATAGCCCCGAAAGCTGTGCGGGATACTGTTAAGCCCGTTTTTCCTAGTTTTATTTTTTGCATTTTTATCACCTCTTGAATATTTTTAAGTCAATTTTTCTACATACATGAAACAACTTTGATTCCAATGTCTTTAATCTTAATCATATCTAAATCATTAGGTGTTCAGCAGATAGTTGAATATTCCACGCCATACGGACCACTCGTCTGAACTGACCCAAAGTAGCTAGACGGTAAACCTAACTTTTTGAGTGGAATATACAATAGTCGATTAGTCCCGACCAATTCTATTTCTGCTAAAATATCTTATGATTCGCAAATACACTTCCCACGGACACGGACACCACCGCATCAAAAGCATCATTCACATAAGTAATAATACCACAGGAATCATCCACGTGTCCATATAGTATTTTGAGTATTTCTGCTTGCTTTGCTTTAAGGGTTTTGTTGTAGGCTTTCTATTTGAATACTCAAGTAGCTGTATGGGCTACGTCCAAAGGGGTGTACAATTTACCCCCCAAAATAAAATCAGAAACAAAAAAACAGCGTAAGAGCCTATGAACTCCCCCGCTGATTTTATCCATTGACATCTAAGCCACTTTAGTTGTAGGTGTCACTGTCGATGTAGGTATATCCTCACCGCAAGCCATCCTTTGTCTTGATTGTATCTTCGCCAAAAAATGGTCATCAATGCCGTTAATCAAACCCTCTCGGTCATCCCATACTGCGGACTTTGTAATGAAACCGTAAGCGGATATTTTGTCCCGTAGGTTTCGAGCGGCAGTAGCGATATGAACATTGCCTTTTTGTACGGCATTTTTCATCATATTTTGTGCTGCAACATTTGGGGACATACTATTCAAACCATTTCTGTTATCATTTTTATCCTCCCTTACGTGGTCTACACTTTCTTTACTAGGGTTCTGGTCAGAGAAATTCTTGTCGAGTGTGCCTTCATTACTCATGGGTTTACCGCTAATCACAAGCACTTTATCCATATCAAGAGCTTCAACAATCTCTTTGGCGATTCCGTTATCTCGGAAAAACGAAAGTGCCGCATCCATGCCTCCAAGGTTGTTTGCTCCTGCGATGCACACAAAGGTATGCCCAGATAGACTGTAGGCTATATTACCTTTCAAAGCCCCTTCTGTCACAAATACCCTCTTTGCGTTTGGGTCACCTATGAAGTGAATGGGCGCACCAGAAGATGCACCGCCCTCCAAGTCGCTTGAAGATAGCCAAATATACTTCCGCCCACTAAAAACTTTATTTAGGCGAATCTGTAACGCTGCAATCTTACCGTCCATTCCGTATATAGGAATTAAAATACCTGGGGCGTTTAGCTTGACATTCCATTTGCCGTTCCAAATTCTTTTCTTTGGTCTATTGATGATACCATCGGACTTACCAACATTATGAATGTTGACTGTATCTTTAATCCTGCTACTGTCGGCAACACCCTCGTTGACACCCATAACATCATCAACCTCTATCATTTCCTTATAAAACCCTGGAACACCTTCAATGATACACCCAGCCTGCATAAGTTTATCGCATAGTCCCTGCTGACCAAAGGTTGGCACACTTTTGTAACCATGCTTCACAATATCATCAGATGATAATCCCCTAGATAGAAGGTTATCCCTGTGTGGTTCAGACAGCGAAAGCATCGAAAGTAGCGTTGAATAGGTTTGATGGATGGTTTGTGCATCTGCTCGTTTGGGTGGTTCTGGTGGGATTGGGCGTCTACTCTGCGACATAGAGCCTGACCCCACTACTGTCTGTGCCGAGCGTATCGAAACTGATCGGGAGGAGCTACATTGCCCTGACGACTTTTCATCATCGCTATTATCGGAGTTTTGGTTGTCAATTCCTAAAATCCCACAAATCTCTTTATAAGCATCACCATTGCGAAGACCGTGGATTTTACCATACAATGCAATCATTCCTCCGTATTCGCCACAATAGTTACACCTAAACACATTCTTGTAGGCATTAAGGTTCATTTTGCCCTTTTTGTCACAAAACGGACAGTCAACATCCATATTTTTGCCATAACCTTTGTCATGGCGGATTTTTAAGTGTAAAATCTCTGCTACTTGCCTGATTGTGAAAGGAAAATCGTACATCACACATACCTCCCATTTTGTTATTCTGCCATTTGTGAATTATCTCGGTCTACACTCAGAGTTATCAGGTGAGCTAGACTCGGGTGAGGGCGGAATATAATCGACCATATCATCCATGAAAAGCCTAATCCCACGAAACTTAAAGAAGCGACCACAATCGCAATAACACTCACCATCACACCCACAATCACTCTCCAACACACACCACTCTGGTGGCTCACCATTATGACCCACCAAAACCTCGGCACTTTTGGTAAACGACCCAGTGTTTTCTCTTATTCTGCTTTCATCAATACTGGCGGTTTCTCCTGTGCAATTGTCGGGAGTACCCTCGCACAATCTCCAGACATTTATCAAGCATAGAGCGGAGATTTTTAGCATCCCAAAGGGTATGTATGGAGCAAAAGTTATATCATGCCTTTCGTCCACAACGGGCACTTGGTACAGCTCCGACAGGTTGATTGCTAGCTTCAAAGCGTCCTCATATTTTTTCTGTACAACTATGTTTTCGAAGCCACACCTGGGGTTATTTGAATCACACTCACCATCATGTCGTCCGTTGCATACAAAGTCAACGAAGTAGCGATATTCCTCATTGTGATCTTTGCCAAGATAGCTCTCCTGTTCGCCAAGAAGAATGTGATTTATTGATTTACTTGTTCCTGTCACCTTTGTTGCTTTTGCGTTTATTACTGTTTCTAGCATCCTAAACACCTCTTTCATTTCATTTTTGGGCGAACCTATAGTTCGCTTCCATAAAATCTGCTCGCTTAAATATATTGCACCATCTTTATCAGGTTTGTGCGTCCGAATTGCACCGTTATCTTGATGCCCCACCACCTACTCACTTACCTGTGCCTCGCTAATCATCTTCCAACTCATCTTCATAGATGATTAACTCCATTCCGCTGGTGGTTTTCACAACCAGACGTGGACCGTCATACTCAATTATTTCAACATATCTGTATCCTTTCACGGGCTCTTTAAGGTAGGCGGTGTCGCCGATATTGTGCTCTTGCATTAAAGTCCTCCTCTGACAAAAGATTTTCGATTACATCGCACAAAATGCCCAGGTGAGTTCCTGGAGGGTCTTTTTCATCGCATCCTAGGTCATCCCCCAATCATAATATCTAGTCTACCATCTGCAATTGCCTAGTTTATGCTTATATCTATCCAGTCCTTACCAAGTATCCCGTGATGGTACGAAAGTAAATTCAACATCATCACCAACGGGACAATTAGGTTCGCCATCAAACTCATTATTTGCCTTCGTACAAATATTTGGTGGCAAATGTCCTAGTGGGTCTACATCAACATACAGTTTTCCATCGCATTCATAGACGGGTCTATCCCAACTATCCCTGCCTATGTGCATAAGTGTAAGTTTTTTCATTTTTTCACTTCTCCTTCTTCGGTTTTTGTTCCGATTGTTTTGGTTCTTATGCCGATACGTACATGGCGTGAAATGCACAGGCTAATATAATCGGCATTACAACAATTGCACCAATGGTAATTCCTACTGTGAACACATTAAAACCCTTTCGGTTGTAATTATGGGTAATTGATGACTTGGTAATCACGCCCCATACCTTTATGAATGCGATTATCAAGCACATCCTTTGCCATGACATTGGTTGGCACGACAATGTCGGTATACCCCTGCATCATTAAGCACTTTATAAGTGGCTTCAGCACTTGTGCCTTGGAAGCTCGGTAAAAGTGCAACCAACTTTTTCTTGTCCTTGTTTGTTAATAATACAGGTGGATGCTCCCTGCCATGAAAGTAAATCAACTCCCAATCAGCAACGCTTTTGCCTGAAATTCGGGTATCAAGATGCCTACAATCATTAAAGCTCTTACCACTCAAAACAATGGCATCAGCCCCCTTGGCGCATAATGCCTTGTCAAAAAGCTCTGAAATAAGCCTATGGGAGGATTTTTTGGTCAATGCTCTCCCACGCTTATCAATTATAAATACAAGTTTTCTTGTGCAAGTTTTGTTGTTTAGGGTGCTTTTGGTGTTCTTTAATTCCTTGATATTTTTGAATCTCAACCTACCACCCCCAATCAATTGTCGGTTGCCAGCAGGTATTTATCCATGCCAACATCTAAAATTTCTTCTACGTAGGTTTTGATAGTGTCTAGCACATACCACATATTGTTTTTGTTGACACCGAGGGCAGTTTTTGCACCTATTACCAGAACTGGACTTTCGAAGCTAGTCTTGCTATTACCAAATCGTATGCCAAAATCTACAGTTACGCCATCCAATATCATTTCCCCTAGTTTACGGGTTTTGTTCTTCGTTTCGAAAGCCAGAGTTATGTCCGTGGGTATACCTAGCACAAAGAAATCTGTACCTTCATACCGATCCTGGTGGGCTGTGCTGAACTTAATAGAACCAGCACCCCAACTACGCTTTGCAAATGTATACACGATGTCAACTATTTCACTCTCGAATTCATAGCCATCCGCTTCAAAGAAGTAACGGTCGCTTGATTTTCCTTTGTACATAAAGAATCCTCCCATCGTAATGTTTTTAATCCTCTAGCTGTGGCAGAGGGTTTTTGGTTTGGGTGTTTGATTTGGAAATAATGATTTTGCACAAAAAAGAAAAAGCGGGAATGTTGAAATCGCAATGATTCCAGTCCATTCCCGCTTTTGATTTGATTTTGGTGGCTCATGTACCGTGCCGTGTGTCATTTCTAACTATGGAATTTTGATGTTGAAAACTGAATTAGAAGCAGAGCATCTTCAATGGGGTGAAATTTGATTTTGCTCATAAGTAGTTACAAGCCATAATGGGTTGTGCTGGCACTTTGCTTGAAATATACAGAGGCTTTGTCTATCTGTACACATATCAAGATTTTTGTTTTTTACACTATCTTCACTCCTCCCTGTCGCTTTTGGTAATAAAAGGAATGGTTAACTTAGATGTACGAGAACTTTCCCGTGAACTCATGAATCGTCCGCATGAAAAATCCTCAATACCTTTAACCATTCCAGCTTTTATGATGATTTTATAATAAAAAAGAACATCAAATATACACACCCCTTGAGGGATTGAATGGCACACAAAATGGAGTGTGCTATCAATTCTAAACTTCGGACCACTTAGGTTAATAGTGGTGGTCGTCCGCAACTGTGCAATCTGATAATTCTTTGTAATCTGAATAATAATTATGGACTGATTATAGCATAAATTCCAATAAATGTCAAGGGTTATTTATAACTTGTGTACATCGGCTTGATGCGTCATTTCCTTTGGGAACGATTTGTCAAGGGCAAAATTTCAGAATGTACTTATATTTTAAGGGCATAGAGTTCGAGTTTTAAGTACAAATATTTATAATGGTTGACTTTTGTTGGCTTCTTTGCTTGGTTTGGTTTTTTGGGTAATAAAAACGGGATGCCAAAGCATACCGTTTCAGACTGGAGACAAACCCCGCAAAACCTCGACATTTTGTGGGGTTTTTGGTATAATTATGCAAGAGGTGATGACTTGTGATGACCAAAAACAAATCCTACAATCGTAGCCAAATCCAAATGCTTTCAGTTGATGACCTTGTACCAAACGACCACATCTTACGTGATACCGATAAAGCAATTGATTTTAGCTTTATTTACGGCTTGGTAAAGGATGAGTATTGTCTTGATAACGGTAGACCTAGCGTAGACCCTGTAGTCCTATTCAAAATAGCCCTAATCCAATTCACCTTTGGTATTCGCTCTATGCGGCAAACCATAAAAGAGATACAAGTGAATATGTGGCACCGACAAGAAGGTCGGACACCCAAAGGGTGGCTTTTGCGAAGCAAAAGTGCTGAGCATATCGTTGGTTTTTAGGTTATAGCATGACTAGCGAGGTGCCGCACTTCACGACCTTTGGCAAGAATTATGCCAGAAGGTTTGCGGATACGGATGTGTTTGAGAAGATATTTGAACACATTTTGCTTGAAGCTGTAAAAGCTGGTTTTGTAGACGCTCACGCTGTTTTTATTGATGCGACCCATATCAAAGCCAGCGCTAATAAGAACAAAGCGAAAAACGAAGAAGTCCGCATTGCCGCCAAGCATTATCACGCCGAACTAATGGACGAAATAGCCAAGACCGTGAAATAAACGGCAAGAAGCCTCTCAAAGATAACAGTGATAATGATAATGATGTCAGCGGTTCTGGTAGTGGTATTTCATCCGCTGCCCCCAAAACCAAAAACATCAAAGTCAGTACCACAGACCCAGGGGCAGGGCTTTTTCACAAAGGCGAGCGAGAAAAGATGTTTGCTTATACATCCCATGTTGCCAGCGATAAACACGGATTCATTCTTGGATGCGAGGTAGCTCCCGCAAATATCCATGACAGCGTTATGTTTGACGATTTTTACAAAGGTGTTATAACCAGATTTCCAGAAATTAAAATAGCAGCTCTTGATTCGGCTTATAAAACCCCTTGGATTATGAAGCAAATCTTTGATTCTGGACGCTTACCGTCTACACCCTATAAACGGCCTATGACAAAGAAAGGGTTTTTCAGAAAACACGAGTACGTCTACGACGAATATTACAACTGCTACATTTGCCCCGAAAATCAAATCCTAAGCTACTCAACTACCAATCGTGACGGCTACAGAGAATATAAAAGCAAATCCTATATCTGTATAAACTGCCCATCCAGACACCTTTGCACAGATTCAAAAAACCACACAAAGGTCATAGCCCGCCGTGTTTTGTCTGACTACATGGAACTGGCAGAAGATGTTCGTCACTCTCCAGAGGGCAAAGCTATATATCTACTGCGAAAAGAAACGATAGAACGAGTATTCGCAGATGCCAAAGAAAAGTATTTCATGCGATACACTCATTACAGAGGACTGGCAAAGTTGAAAATGCAGACTTTGCTTACTTTTGCTACAATGAACTTAAAGAAGGTGGCGAAATGGAAGTGCAAAAACAGCTTGTCAAATGACTTTTTGATAGTAATTATCATATTTTGGAAAGACAAACCCCCATCCAGCGAGTGGATGGGGGTTTGTCTTCGGTCTGAATCGCCGTTTAACGGCGATTTTTGCTATTTATTTTTGCATCAAGGTGCTGAAACAAACACGGCATTCACTAATACGTTCGTCCCTATCATTTGAAACTGAGTGTTTGGAGAATTAGGGTCAGTAGGTTGAATTGGAACATTAAAGATAGGAGACCCAGCTATTGATTGTCCAAAAATCTCCCAGTGACTAAACGCCTCGCCAGGATGAGGGTTGGCAATTACAGAAACCCAATCCCCCGCAGACAGGTCAGTGGTACGAGGCAAAACAATACGAGGGTTAGATGTGCTTACTCTTAGACCACTCGCTATGAACTCAAAGTGTGCTCGAATATACACATTGCCAATGGGCATTAAAAAGCTAGTGGTGGCAGAATTTCGGTTTTCCAGTGATACACTTCCCTCAATAACTTCCCAGTGACTAAACTGAGTTTGCGGGTAAAAGTTGCGTGCAAAAGCTTGAATACTAACGCGCTCCCCTGACATAACCGTATCGTTGCCACTTAACAAATTTACACTACCCATATCGATATTATTTATGCCAAGCCTTACAATAAAAGGTACGGCTCTAAACACAGCTCTCATAGTCACATCATGCTCGGGCATTGAGAAGCTGGCATTAGATGTCCAATCAACTAGATTGATTGGATTGCCAGATAATAACTCCCAGCGGTCAAACATAAACCCTTGAGTAGGGGTGGCTTGCAAGCGCACTTGTTCGCCCGTCGCCCAGCTATTACTCGGGGTTTTGGTGACTGTACCCCAGCCAGGCTCATTGATTATTATAGATACATTATGGCTGGGTCTTCGGGTTAGCACAGCGTGCAGTCGCACATTGGTTTCAGGCATACCAAATAATGTAGTCCCATTGCTATGATTGGTGGATAGATTAACATCACCCTGCAACACTTCCCAGTGTGAGAGCTGGTATCCGCCCGCAATCCGTGGGTTAACTGTAATACCTGCACCAAAATGTGTTGTGGTAACAAGGGTTCCAAGACCGCTATAAGTTATCTGTGGATTAATAGCGTGTGGATGGTTGCTGGTTACGGTGATTGTTAGACCTGTAAGTTGGTCACTAAACACTGCACGTAATGAAACGGGTGATGACGGCATGGTAAACGAAGCCAAGCCCGGAATATCGCTTTCGTTGATGGTGACATTAGATGACAAAACTTCCCATCTCAAAAATCGGAAGCCTGTATTCGGGGTTGCCCTTAAGCTTATATTAGAGCCTACTGAAAAACCCGCCTCAGGCGTGATGGGCGTGGCGGTCGCCGTGCCAGCATGTGGGTTATTTACCGTTACCGTAACGTTCAAGTCTGCATTGCGTACAAATACCGCTTGAACCCGAACATTACCAGTGGGCATACTGAAATTCTGTATGTCCCAATTGTTATGAGCGAACGACATATCACCTTCCAGCACTTGCCAATGACTGAAGGAGTAGCCGTTGTTGGGTGTCGCCCTCAAATGCCCAAGGCTACCAGTGCGGACTTGGCCTGTAGCATTAGAGTTAGAGGTTATCGTCGGAAAAGAGCCTCCAAAAATTGGATTACCACTATACGATGCCGTAGCCACTCCACCCGTGGATGGGCTTGCTGTTACTGTCAAATTGTTCATGGTTTCACTCGTGAACACAGCTCGTAAATTTACAGAGCCTAGAGGCATCGTGAAGGTAATGTATGCAGACCTTGGATTTGGTATAGTTAAATTACCAGACACCACCTCCCAATGACTAAAGGAAAACCCTGCATTCGCCCTAGCTGAATGTGTCACTATTTGACCAACAGGAATTGAACCTTGGGGATGAGAGGTAACGGAACCATGTGTTTCATTACTGCTAGTTACAGTAAGGATGTTGCCTGCGGGCTGGTTGAACACTGCTCGCAAAGATACATCTCTTGGGGGCATTTGGAAGCTTATCCAATTGTTGTTGGGGTTTTGCAGTGTCACATTGCCAGAAACCACTTCCCAATGGCTAAAAGTGTAACCAGCATGATGATTTGGATTAGCCTGGACTGTCACCCATTGCTCTGGTCTAGCAGATGATGGATTTGTCGTCACTGTCCCCGCCGTTTCGTGGCTCATGGCTGTTGTGATTTGGAAGGTCATGTCATCTTCTGGGGTTCTGTGTCGCCAGCGACCTAATGTGTGGTCCCAAATAGGTTGAGGTCTATCCCATGGGAAGTTCGCAGTAGGAGTGGTTGGTCGAGAACTTGCCAGCCATGTTCTGCTATCTGTCCAAGTTCTTGGACCAGGTTGTCTGTTGCGAATGTAGCTATCCGATAACAAGAACCAATCGTAAACCAACAAAATGTGGTTACCCATGTTTCTACGATTCCAAGTTGGGTCTATGTGGAACCACTGCCCATTGATGCGCACCATATTCCAAGCATGATAGGAGTAACCCCAAACATGACCCGAAATATAGTAATTGACAATGCCGAGAGGCTCTAATAAGAAAGCTATCGCATCAGCATATCCTCCACAAACTGCACGTCGCAACGTTAAAGCGCCCCAAGCAGTCTGGCTTTCTTCGGAGTAACGTGCATATCGATGATTCGGGCGATTTCCGAGATAATCATGGTCGTACTCCACATTATATACAACCCAATTGTGAATCGCCCGAACTTGCTCAAATTCACTCATGCCTGGTCTGATTATTTCCGACAAAATTCTATCTCTTGCAACCAGGGCTTCACGATAGCTGGCTTCGGATATTCTGAAGCCGTAAAAACTAAAATAATATCCACCAACAACCGAGTTCCAAACAGAAGGGTCGTGGAACATCCAAGTGCCCAAATACCTAAGTTCTTCTGCCTGTTCGACCGTTGGAAGTCCAACTAACGAAAAGAAGTCCTCGGTTTCTACAGCCACATTCTCCCATACAATTTGTGGCATCACGGAAATGCCGAACCTCGCAAACACAGCATCACTTGCAGGAGCAAGGTTGTTCTGCGTCAAGAAATCATTTAAGGACTCCAAAGCCCATGCGTCCAGACCTTGGTTTGTGATGCTGACGCCAGCACCACTGCCATCTGCCAAGCGAACCCAAAATATATTATTATCAACTTCAAAAATCACGCCATCGCTTCTGGTGTATCTAATATCGTTAAGAATGTTGGACATATTCGTAACAAGTACAGCAGCTTGTGCACGTGTTGCTGAGCCACGTGGCTCAAACAAATTTCCTGGCATACCCTGTACAAGACCGATTTCCACCGCCGTGGCAATTCTGGCTCTATGATAAATCAAAATTTCCTCGGTGTCATAAAAAGTTGGGGTGGCATTACCAGCATGGACACCCAAGGCACGTATCATCCAAACTGTAGCATCTTGACGAGTTATAGGTTCGCTTGGTCTAATATTTGCACCATAGTTGACTGGCAAAATGATACCACGGTTCACCGCAGCCGCAAAATATGCGTTCGACCAATGTCCCAAAGGTACATCGTCAAAAGTTTCACTTCGTTCGGTGGGTTGTTCAAGCAGTTGAATCACCAAAGTAATAAACTGCTCTCTTGTCACCGCTTCTTCTGGGCGATATGTGCCGTCTGGAAAGCCATTGATTACGCCCCTAGAAGCCAAATCAATGATGTAACTGTACGCCCAATGGGTGTTGGTCAAGTCGCTGAATGTAGCTGCACTTATTGGAGTTGTTGGCAGTAACGGTAGTGTCATTATCACAACCAAAAATAAAACTAAAGTCTTTTTTAGCCTCGACTTTCTCATGGATTATCTCCTCCTCGTTTTTGTTGGCTTCTGCCTCAAATAATTATACTGTACAATTTGACAAAGGTGTTACTAGGACTGATATAGCGCATTTTTCTCAAAATAACAATAAAAAATATAAAAACATTTAGCATATTTTTAAGTTTGTATTGATGCGTCCTAGTTGGAATGATGTACAATGCTGGGTGGCATAATATTATCAATAAATATATTGGGTCCAGACCTTCCCGTTGTCAGAAGTTGTCCTCCGTTAGAAAACCATGAGCTATCCCCAAACGCATACCTAACATCTTGAAAACGCTGGATAGGCATATGATTTGAACCCGAATAATGATACCAATTGTTATCATTTGTTATGAAATAACTTTCGGTAATCCTTCTCACGTTTTCTGCAATCTGCACAGGCATCGTTCGAGGTGCTCTTGTGCCATCTCCCAAGTGTCCGTAATTATCTCCCCAACCCCAGAGGACACCATCCTGAGTAAGTGCAAAATTACGTCTACTTGTTATTATGTTCGAGGTATTTCTTGTAACGTTCTCTACAGAAGATACGATGTTGTTACGCCCTCCCAGGGCATCAATAATATAATGGGGTAAATCAATCATTGGATGTATTTCTGGGTTTCCAAATAGTGTTGTAATGTGATTTTCACGAAGATATTGATTGGCATTATAGCACCAATCAATCATCACAGGATGAAAAGCACCATTACCCCATGACCACCTACTTCCGTCCAATTTTAGGGCAAAAATGGTTGGTGTGGTTGAGGCTGGACTTTGAAAGTAAATGTTTGCTACATTTTGCATAACAAGAAAGGGTTCTGTGCTGGGTCTGTCCAAGCCTGTATCGTCTCCGACAAGACCACTAGCGTTATATCCCCAAGCATATAAGTCATTTGCAGAAGTTAAAACGAAAAATGTTGTGAGGTTTGGTGAAAACCCACCCCAGCCTACAGCATGAACGGAACGGGCATCATCCATAACTCTTGTAATTCTACCATTGCCACCGTTACGCAAATAAGCTGCACCATCACCACTCACAAAAATGTCAAAACCCGTTGCGGCTGACCCCCTTCGAGATGAAAATGTATTATTAAAAAAATATGTAGCACTTGATATAAACGTTGGAGCTTCGTGCGCTTGCGTGTATATTCCAAAATCTCGACCATTCAACAGTCCTTCTAGCTTAATAAGCTGTAGCTCTCCATACATCGAACTTTCGCTAAACCAGAAAACGTGACTATTATTAATATTATCTGTAAATGACACACCTAATGTAGGGAATGTCTCTGAATGAGAAAGTGTTTGTACAAAAACTGGCAAACCAGCCGTAACCACTCCAGATTCATAATATATTGTGCCATCAGGAAAGCCCCACACATCATTTCCGTCATCATGCCAATAAATTCGATAAATTTGAAAATCCCTAACATCTTGGTCAGTGGTAAAGACAAGCCAAGCGCCCGATGAATTATGAACAAATTGGTGGATGGAATGACTTGGATGCATTGAGTGTTGAATGGCTAGATTTACTGTTCCCATCGGAATCGTTTGCACTGGAGCATCTATCACATTAGTTTGGGTAGGAACATTCGATTGAGTGTTACTTTGTATTTCGTTACGAACTATAGGGCTGTCGAGTGTCGTCGTATCGACACTTCGCCCTTCATAGTCGTCACTATCACCACAGGCGACAAACAAAAACATTGGCAACATTAATGCCAAACCCTTAAATCGCAACTTCCTCAACTTTACTTTCATAACTTCTTCCTCCTCGAGTTTTGAATTTTGCACGACACCCAAGAGGGTACGCAATTATCAAACTAGACATTTGCCAAAAAGTAAACATTTTGATAAACGCCCTTTTTGGGGCAGAAGTTGCAAGCAACAGAATTTTTTATTGAAAAATCGTTGTATTTTTGCTCGACTTGTGCTAAAATAGACTTGTGCTAAAATGTTTACTTTTTGACACTCCATCATTTGGTATTAGCAACTTTCCACTCCCTCAAGCGCCTATATAACGTACTTTTTGTCAGCCCACTTTCCCTCAAAAACTCCTCTACTGTGAGTTTGCCACGCTGATGAAGCTTTGCCAATTCGTAAAAATTATCAGGCACTTTTTGGCACGGTCTACCAAACTTCACACCCCTTGCTTTAGCTGCTGCTATGCCCTCGGCTTGTCGTTGCAAAATAAAATCACGCTCTAATTCTGCAACCGCCGCAAACACAGTCAGCATAAACCGACCCGTGGGCGTGGTCGTGTCAATATGCTCCCTTAAGCTTATAAATTCAACACCTTTAGTGGTTAGCTTTTCGACAAGCGCAAGTAAATCTCTGGTATTTCGAGCAAAACGGCTTATACTTTCCACTACTACCACGTCATCCCTTTGCACCACATCCATAAGTGACTGCAATTCTGGGCGCTTAATATCCTTGCCGCTCTGCTTTTCGGAAAATATATGCTCTGGCGGTATACCATGGCTCTCCATAGCAATAAATTGCCTGCAGTCCTGTTGGTCTTTGGATGATACACGAACATAACCGTAAGTTTTCAAAATAGTCCCCCTCTCAGAATAATGCGTCGTGTGCTGAAGTTGTATTTTTCACAGATGCATCACCACAACAAAATAGGCGGACAAATTTCGCCCGTCTTACAAAAATATACACTATTTCTCTATACCTTGTGAACGCGAATGTGAATGAGTTGGGAATGTGGGGTAATTTTTTATAGCATTGTTTTTCTGCCTTTCCTCACAAAATAAACAATCAACCCGGTAACCCCACCTAGAGCTACAAATATCAAAATCCACCACCCCCAATGCAGATCTACAATCACATTCCAAATATTAGTCATGGAAACCGACACCATCATCACAATAACCAGTACAGCAAGTAGCCACCCTGATAATGGAAATGCCAACGGAGTGGTCTTTCGTTTTCTTGGATGTTTCAGCGTGGTAGACTTTCATTGTCTTGAGATAACTAGCTTGTTCTTTTTTGACTTCCTCTAGGTTTGTGGCGAGATTGTGTTGATTTTGGGTTATCATATCTTTCTTTACTTCGCTTATGGCTATTTTGGCAGTATTCGTGATTTCGGATTGTATGTTTTTAACACTATCTGCTAATGCCCCAGCCACGCTCTGGCTGAACAGATGGTTTTGGTTCTGCAATTCTTCTGTCTTTAAGTTCATTTTGTCGAGTAGCTTCTGCATCTCGCAGAGCCTGCTCTCGAAGTTTTCGCTGTCTTGCAACCTGTTCTTTTCTAAGGTTTCTAGTGCTCTCATGGACAAGTCGTCCAAAATTATCTTGTGCTGCATGGTCTGGGGTGTTGATACGCTCTGTGGCGGCATCTCTTGCCTGTTTGGTAGTTTCATATTCATGGTTAAATTCTCTCCTTCTAGCTGTTATTTTTAAGGTGGTGTCAATCGCCTGTGCTGTGTATTCATCACCTAGTTTGTTGCCCCTAATGGTTGTGTTTGTGCTGTTTTTGGCACTCCTTGTGTTTGTGATACTTACGGTCGTTGTTTCGTTTATGTTATTTCTAATATTTGTGGATTTTGTAGTGGATGCTTCGTTTATGGCGTTTTCGCTTGATATGGATGTTTGAAACTCACGATTTTTGCCGTTTTTCTGGGCATTTCTATACCAACGTTTTCTTTGAGGTATACTTCAAACTCTGCACGGCTTGCCGTTTGTTCTTTGACGACATCTATCCAACAGCGTAAGTTTTCTTTCCATGATAATTCGCCCCAATCAACCCCGAAAATGCACTTCCAAAAAGTTAGATTTACTGCCTAGCTTTTTTGGGGTCAGCACAAACAAGTAGTCCGTTTGGGGCGGAATATTCCATCTTAGTGTTGTGCGTGGTCTTGGCATTTTGGTGGGTTCATTTACACTGGATTTTTGCAGGGTCAAAGGTCGGGATTAACGGAGCTAGAATATATGGGGATGGTAGTCGGGTTTGCGGTTGATTGGCGAATGAATTGAATTGGACTGGACAAGGAAGAGTTGGAAGCCGAAGTGGATTAGATTAGGGCGGATGGTGTTAAGCGGGCGGTGGGTCAATCGAAGGCGGGAGTCGGGATTCAAGAGAATTTGAGCTTATGGGTAATAAAAAATAGTGTTGAGGATACCCCCCAACGCTCTTTTGTCATCATGCCGCTTGCCCATTGTTGTTTTGGACTTTATAAAGTTCTCGCCATTTCCAAACGCAGCACAAAAATCATCTTTTCAGATGTTGACGCCATACTCAAATCACTACACAAACAACTTGAAAATAAAAAACAAACCCGCCTCAGTTAAATCAAGACGGGTTCGTAGTTATTTAGGGATTTGGAAGTTATGAATGAGCTACCTTCGGTAAATTACGCTATTTACCCTGTTGTTGCCTCTACTACCAAAGCCAGCTCCGCCCCTGATATTAGATATAACTAACCCGTTATCGTTGATATTTATGTCTAAATATATTAGGAAAATACCGCCAGCTTGACGGTAAGTTGCTGTAATGAAAAGTCCACCGCCTGGCACTTCATATACCCTGTTGATGATTAGACTATTCCTAGACATGTTTATCATATTATTCCAGGTGTTGCCTTTTTGCACACCATTTGCGCTTACAGTTTGAATGCGATGCTCTCTATCTAAGACGTCAGAAACTGTAATATCGAACAATGCATTGTTGAGATATATTCGATTTGAACGCACCTCTACACTTCCATTTGCGCGCACGTTCTGATTTATGCCCGTCATAAACTCAGCTCTGAATGTATCGTGATACCTTGAAGGAATGGTGCTTAATTGACGCAAGTTACCAGACGGTCTACCTGGTTGAGGTGTGCCAGGTGCAACTACGGCAGGTGGTGCGGTAGAAGATGGGGGTGGATGTCCTGGACCAATCGGGGCAGGTGATGCCGTTCTTTCAAAAGTCATGCTAAAATATCCGACCTCACCGTTTCTGGCTCTTAAGCGGAAAACCAAAATACCACTACGATGGGCATCATTGAAATTAATAGTGTGCCTATTGTTTTGCACAACAACGCCAGCTCGGCTTGTGTCTACTGGGCCAATGTTACTGCCAATGAAGCGTGTTTCGGTTATGTCAGACATGTTAGGCATATTTATTTGTACGCTTGGATTTTGACCATGCGCAATTTGGATATGTCCAAAGTTTGCTACTTGGTTTCTTTGAAGGGAAGGCTGCATATGGGTTCTTGCGCGGGTGTTCCATGTGACGTTTCTGGTCGTTGCAACATAGCCTGGCCCCACAGGTACAGTTGGTCGAATGGGCTGATTGGCATTTGCACATCCTGCAAAAGCTAAGAGTGCAAAAACAGATGCCAAGAACAAACTCGCAATTTGACGAAGTTTAAACATATTTTCATCCTCCTTAGTTTTGCGTCTAAATAGACGCTGAATGTCCGATACTCTTGCGTTAAAGTATTTAGGGTTGTAGAATTTCGCCAGCTTAAATTATGTTAAGAAATAATAGGCTAGCAGGGCATCGTCATAGTAAGCGTCAATACTTAGGGCGCGTCACCACTTTGACTTCAGTACCCGACATTAGAGTGAACAACGAACCGCATTTTGGACAAATTTGCGTAGGGTTTGATGTGCGTGGTACGTTTTGGCATGGGCTTCCTGGATACGAGCGAGGACAAGCAAAATTATTCATAAAATACCTCCCGTTTTAAGTCCGTAGACATTTTTATTCTGTTTATAGTATAACATTTAAGTAATAGGTAAGCAATTCTCTGCATTATGAAGTTACAACTATTTTGCACAATATATTATGTGAGACTTGACATTTTTCTGAGTTTAGTTTATAATGAATGTTTCAAAATTCGCTGTTTTGTAGGTGTAATATATTGCGCGTGTAGATGTGGGGGTAGATTTCTATTAAAAAGCAAAAAAAGAAAAAGAAGTGACAGAAATACTTGCCGACAACCTCAATAAATTAAGAGGCGATAAAAGTATAAAAGCTTACTTCCAGTATCTAATAGGCAAAGAGGAAAAAAACCTTGAAGATAAGCTTGGAGGCGCAGTATCTCTATCTTCATTTGAAAAATTTTTTAACACCTTAAAAACCTCAAACCCCAGCTTGAAAAGTTTGAACGCAATCGCAAGCGCTGTAGGGTGGAGCGTAGGTGATTTATTAACAGAAGGCGGCAAAAAGCCCCCAGACAAGCCACTTGAAGCACTCATAAAGTACCTTGCAACACATGATGGCAGAAAATATGCTGTTGACAATAAACGTCACAAAAACTATTTAGATTTACTTTTTGGAAAAAACCAAAAAGAGCAACAACTAAATATTATTAGCTTATCTGTTGCGAATAAAGATGAAATACAACGCGGAACGGTGAAATTTACTCGCAATGAGGACATTATTCAAGTTGATGCCGAAGCTATCCATAAAGATGACGATAAAGAAGTGAAAATTACATATAAAGGCTTTGCGTTGATTTTACCTAAAGTATCAAGTAGTCAAAATCCTTTACCAATGTGTTGGGTGTTTGCGCATCGCATTGGTTACGGCAGGGATATTTCAACAACTGCATTTATCATAGATGACGAAGAAGACGGTATTATGATGGCAAATCACTTAAGCTTAGCCATTGATAAAAACAAACCCGCAACTTTTCGCATGATTTTGTCTGAGAAATATATACCAGACGAACACCTTCATTTTTATGCAGGACACTTAAAACAAAATAGAGGCTCTATCGTAATTTCCGAACCTATTTATGAAGCTACAAAAAAATTTTTAGAAAATACATCAGAACTTAACTGTGCTGAAAAAGTTTTAGTAGAAGGAATTGAAAAATATTTTTGTAGCAGTCAGCACTCGAATATATTTAGTATTCTGGATGCCATGGATATTTCAGATAGCAAAATCCAAAATGGACTGGTGCGATTTAGCTTGAATGCTAATGCAACATCTCCAGAGAAAGGCTCGACGAATTTAGGGAAGGTATCATCTACACACGACGGGAGATTACTTTATTCTTGGCTTCGCTCGAAATGTATATCAAATAATAATAATTCTGTGTCTGCACATCTAAACAAAGACTTGAAAGAGTTGCAACAATCACTGAACATAGACAAAACCGTGTAAGATTAACCCTTTTGCACGGTTTTGTCTAAATCCTGTACTTTTCAACGCATGCTCTCAGAGGACATCTTAGCGTTTATGGAAACGGCTATTTCGCAATAAAAAAATAGCGTTGAGAGTACCCCCCAACGCTATCTGCCATCATGATACTTGTTTATTGCCGCTTCGGACTTTGTAAAGTCTGCTTGTTGATGAATGACCTACTCCATGAAATACATAATCAACCTCATCATCAGAAAGCCCGCCAGCAACAAAGTAATTTTCGCTAACCTCTGGAATCTTATGACCCATAATACTATACTTTGCACCAGTCTCTAAATGGTTTATGACTCTATCGCCTACACGCAATCGAGTGTAAAACCACCCCATATACCCACCTGCCTTATTAAGTTCTATGGAAAGAACCTCATAAGGCAATAATCCTAATTCAACTGCTTTAGCGTTATCTATATCTGCTACTTGTCTAAAATTTGCTAGAGATATTTCTTTGGTTTTCCGAATAGCTTCTGGGCTATATTTGGATATAAGATTATCCAGGCATTTTTCAAAGTAACCCTTTGAAGCACCTCGGGAGTTATAGACATAAAGAGATTCGCCATTGTCAAATAGTATTGAGTAATCTACTGTGCCAGCCCATTTACCAGTGCAACGACGCCAGACCTTTGTGCCTGTCCTTGCACCAAAACCCGATGCAATAATGTTCATTTTTTCCTGAACTCTTTTGGTAACATTTTTAGAAACATTCATTCGTGTACCTCCTACAATATATTTTGCGATGTTTTTATATGTGAAAATGGATGTATATTACAAAATCAGACCACTGGAGTGGTCTTTTTGGGTCAGTTCAAATATGCAGTGGTCTGATTTGGGTTAAATATTCATTAAAAATGGGTAGTTTGGTTAGATTAATTAGGTTCAATTAAATCAGATTAGGTTAGATTAAATCCCCGCCATCTCCATAAACTCTGCTTCGGTTAAGACTGGTATACCAAATGACTCCGCCTTGGCTCTTTTGCCGCCAGCCTTTTCACCTGCCACGACATAATCCGTTTTCTTAGACACGCCACTACCCGCCTTTGCTCCGAGCATTTCAATCTGCGAGTTAATAGTGTCACGGTTAAAGTTCTTAAATGAGCCTGTGGCTACGATTGTTTTGCCTATGAAGGGTTTGGTGGCGTTGTTGGATGAATTATCTATGGAGTGAACACTGCCAGATGCTTCATCGTTGAGAAGTACGTTGCCCGCTGTGTTTTCATTGTGTAAACCATTGTCGAACGAATTGCTGGTAAGAAAGCTTTCCTTATAGCCATTGTCGTTAGAAGGGTTATTGTCAGATTGGTTGTCGGTTGTTGCAATGCCAGCGATATTCGGGGTATCGTTGGACAAACTTTGGCTAAATAAATCCACCTGTAATCCCGTTACCTCGGTTTTTCGAGAATAGACCTCCAAAGTCTGCTGTGGTTTTGGTGTTGTATTTAGTGATTGGGATTGAGGTGTTTTGAAAGTCACAACCCCCAAAAGTCGCTCCCAATGCCTTAAATTATCCACTTGACCAAACCACTCACGAATGTTGCGGTCAAGAGTGTCTCCGAAGTCGTCCAAGGTGGTAAAGTCAAAATAATTCAGCTCACCTATCACAGCGGTGGCTGCTACACGGATTGCTTCAAGGTCATAGCCAAATGCTTTGCACAAGATAGAACTTGCGTGTCGCCCAACCATTGGGATGTCCATTGAAATGATGAACCTTTCCATAGTGGTGGTACGGCTTGCCTCGATGGCACTCATAAGCCTACCAAAAGCCTTTTTGCCGAAACCATCCATGCTGGTGATTGCGACTTCATGGTTATGCAGGTCGTAAATATCAGCTTTTTCAACGAGTAGCCCCGCTTCCATAAACTTCTTTAGGGTAGCAACTGAAAGACCAGTTATGTTCATAACCTTTTTAGCCACGAAATGTTCAAACCCTCGCAATCTTCGGTCAAAACATTGGAGGTTTCTGCAGAAAAGGGCGGGTTCACCGTCTGCGTTGTGAACTGTAATTAGTACCGATGAACAGCATGGGCATTGGGTTGGAATGATTGGGTTTGCCATTGGCGTTTGTTCTGGTGATAACATTGACACACACTTGCTTGTCGTATTATCTAATCCAGCATCTGTGGCATCACTCAAAATCTTGCAATCATCTACACTAGCAAACTTTTCGGCATCCAGATTCATCTCAACATGAGGAATAATCATGTTACGTTTGCTGACAGCAATTCTATCACCA
>Ga0123352_10001457_pt1 | contig 31460 bp, 17 predicted proteins | sample TergutLab28metaG_FD_89700 | JGI IMG/M metagenome (GOLD analysis project Ga0123352, IMG submission 89700) | Labiotermes labralis P1 segment gut microbial communities from Petit-Saut dam, French Guiana - Lab288 P1 | ecosystem: Host-associated > Arthropoda: Insects > Digestive system > Gut ...
AATTTTATGATTACAATGAAAACAAGCCCATATAAATTTATATATATGAGGTATGAACCTAACCTACTTCTGCTATGAACTTTTATGACAAATACATTATTGTAATTGACTGGCATTATTGATCAATGCTTACTGTATACTGTATCTGACCAGTTCCATATCCACATGGATTTTGTTTCCTGTACGGATTTACGGAATGTAAATAAATGAAATGAAATGTGGAGGTATAGTTCCAATCATCGTAACCTCAGCACTATACAGAGGTGACTGGTCAGCCTCACGCCCCGATTGCTTTATTCCCGGGGAGAAAGCCCCCGATATGTGTCGATTACAAGACTGGGTAGGACCCAGAGGCCAGTCTGGAAGCTTTAAAGACGAGAAAATCCGTTGCACCTGCAGGGAATCCAATCACGATTCATCCATTGCCCAGCCTGCAGCTTAGTTGCTATCCCAATTATGCTATTCGGCTCCCAAATAGGTTACACATGCATCATATGACCAATAATTCTGACGTTTCAGTTACTGCAATGTTGGTATGTAGCCGACGGCGTGAAAACCCAACCTCAGGCACGGAGCACATACCCATCACCTCACCACATACACTATCCACATGCAAATGTTTAACACAACATGATCGGACATGGTCACCAGAAGGCTGTCATTGCAACATCTTCAAACTGTATTTCCTTATGATTCATTTGAATATTTTTACACTCTCTCCTTACACAGTTCCCTTCAGACTCCCAGAAACATTCTCTACCTCTTCCAAGCCACATGTCTAGTCTGCCTGTTTCTTCAAATCAGACATGTACTCCATACCACACTACAACAAACATCTTTCTCTCTGGTACAACCAACCACAAAAGTGTAACACTGCTACCAGATGGCTCCCACCTGGCTTTCCTCAGGTTAAAAACATCCAAGGTCATCGACAAGAAAAGACTAGGAAAAGGTCCAAGTCTTAGGAAGTGGTTGCCAAATTGGTCAACAAACCCGTCTGTTCCTTGCTAGAGTCATGTAGCAGATAGAGCATCACATCAGTATGAGGCTATCACTGCAGCCATGATCTGACCCATTGGGCTAAGTCCATGAAATATCAATTCCCATAATAACTATTCATGCCTGGAAACCATCTGAATTAAGATATTAACCAACCACACAGTTCCTTCTTGTTTTCCAATTCATTTAATGATAAGTTTGTGAAGGGTACCTACACACATATAACTCTCACGTGTCACCCATTGCATAACTAACACAGAACACGCAATTATGAAATCTGCTGTTCTCTTGCAAATACAGATAGCAGCAATGGCTGTCAAACTGACAAGCAAGCATATGATGGTCAATTTCTTAATTTCACTGCTATTCTTCTCCGATTTTTACTTATCAGATATAGTGATACAGGGATAGCATCCTCATGGTTGCAGATTACATAGGACATGAAGATAACTTCAAAAATACTCACCCCCTCACTATGGGTGCACTAGAAGAAATCAGCAGTACATATAGTTCGAACCTCATTCTACACTACCAGTGTTACAACCAGGACCATGCCATCGGTACAATGCAGACAGTATATTAAATCACGTAACAAATAAGTGTCCCAACAGTGACTTTTCAAGCACTGGCAATAAAACTATTAATACAAACTTAAAAGGAAGAAGATTTTGTACCCAATTTGTATTTCTCAAACCATTATCATGAACGTTGAGCTGCATGAAAAGGCTAACTTATGGTCTCATTTCAAACCTCTGAATTCTGAAGTTCATCAACATACAATATAAAAATTGCATCCTAAATCTGAGAAAACACTGTGTCACTATTACAAAGGGCTGTTTAATGACATTTAGGGGAAAAAAATAGTCACCAGTACACCGCAATTGTGAGGATCCATACAATGCACATATTCTATGTGGAGAAAAAGCAGTTTTTGAATACCTTAAAAGGTTTAAAATTACGAAAATTCCTTTCATTCACCAAACACTTGAAATAGTTCATATCTGTGGGCTAAATCAATCAATCAATCAGCAAAAGGGCAATCAAAGACAAAAGAAGAAATTCTATGAAGCACCTGCATTTGTTGATGCTTCAATCCCACTGTTGAGGAAGGCAAGAACTATAAATTTATAATTACACAAACCATTGACCCAATCCTCATTTCCATTACTATAAATTTGTAATATGTAACCTCAAAGTCCAGCAATGATCCCATATTTGTATTTATACACCCAAACAATAATCTATGTATAATTTGCGTCGGTAGAAACTGAATTTTTATACATATTACTTAGATGAAACTTGCACTTCAAAGCTTTACAGGGCACAAATTTAACACAATCAAAACCCAAAAAACCACATACCACACTCATTCACTCATCGTCAGCATCCAATATGGCTCAAAATGTCATCCTAAAGCAGTTTCAAGATTATGTACTATACTTTTTACACAATGTCCTTGCATAGGATTGGCTTGATTCAATTAAAAAAGTCTCTCCTTGGGAACCAGCAGCTTTTTTTTTGTGCACTTTACAAACTTGATCTTGTTCATAAAAGCCCAACAACGTACCCTATGCTGAGACAGTTAAATGCCTCATGACCTTTTTGTATAGCAAACATTTTCCATGCAACTATATTATATTCACAAAGAATCAAAACCAACTTGTTGCACAATACTCCTTTTATTTGTAGTTAGACCTCCAGCATGTTTCAGCCAGATTTATTGGCCATCTTCAGACAGTCACAGGCAGTGATGTTTCAACTTACAATTATCTGATGTGGTTACAACTGTTGTGTTTACAATTATTAATATCAGGTTCTAGTTAAAATACAGTTGGAATATTAAAACACAATTGAATAAAGTGTAAAATTAAAAACAATATAAAATTATATTTTGTGTCCAAACATCAATGTTTTTGGTTCTTTCTTCTCATATAGGAAGTTTTTGAATCAGGTGTTTGGTATGTTGTATATACTCAACCGAATACAGACAAACACCTGATCCAAAAATTTACAACATAAGAAGAAAGAATCGAAAACATAGATGGACACAAAATATAATTGTATACTGTATGTAATTTTACACTGTATGCAATTGTACTTTAACTGAAACCTGATTTTACTAATTGTAAACACAACAGTTGCAACCACATCAGGAAATTCTAAGTTGAAACATCGCTGCATATGTCTCCCTGAAGATGGCCAATAAATCTGGTTAAAACATATTCGAGATCTCACAAAAAATATAAGGAGTATGGTGCAACAAGTTGGTTTTGATTCCATTTGAAGCCTCATGACCTACTTCCTTCCTCTTTTCATAATATCCTATCTATGCTGTCCCCTAAATGGTTCTTTAGGTATTGTAGGCTAAAATTATTAATGCTTATTGCATCTCACCAGCCATGTTACATAGTCAAGAGCAGAAACTGCTACATGTGGAATTTCACACCATTTCTTTTAAAGGTGTGTATCAGTATTCACAGAACTTTCAGTTACGCACTCAGTTCTATTCTGCACAATTTCTGTGGTGTCAATAGTCTATGTCAGAAGTTCAAAACTCAAGACACACAAACACATAACCCTCTCCATTTCTAATGGAAAAACACTTCAGATCAAGGGTTACACCCTCAGCCTTCCGCATGCAAAATGAAACAGTACCCAATAAACTACACAATACTGCACCTCTGTATGCCTTGTCATTGACCTCATTTGTATTAAAAAAACAGAGGCAAGCTACCTGCATACTATCAATACTGTCAAAACCATCAACACTGTGAAATACAGGAACATAAAATAAAATAAAGCATGAAAACTTTTGATCCAGATAAGCACTGCATCAGATGAGATGAATGCCACAACTTTCATAAACCATTTGGGAATTGTCCCTCATCCTGCTTACCAGCCTCTATGAAATGCATCTGCACTGTTTACCAAATAAGGATATCAGACAAACCCATGAGAAAGAATTAATGGTAAAGGAACAAAAAATATTAACACAACCACACATTAATCAGGTTTTTCTTGCAACAATAGTTAATGTGTGAATGAGCTGGGTCTGTCACCATCCAGCTTCCAGATCAGTGATTTTAAAGTTCCACTCGAGGAATATCATGTGTTGCAGTCCCTAAGGCACCAACGCCTTTATTTGTAGCACTGGACTATAATTCAGATACCACACAATAATCGATTTTCTTCATTATTAATGGTCACTGTACATAATTATTATATTTGCACTTATCTGGGTTTGATATTTTGTTCAGCTGAAACTGTTAATAAGATGCAAATGATTACACTCTTTGTGATTTGTAGGTTTACCTGAAACATGTAGTAAGATATCACTGATTACACTTTTTGTGCTTTGTACATTTAAAATTCTTATTTCTTTAGGGATCACATGAAAGAACATCATTACTGTTCAAAAGTCAAACTAAGAGAATGTGCATCTTTTGCATTCCTACACCTTCCAGTATCTTCTTCTATCCCAAGAAATTCAAACACAAAATTTCTGGAGGCTGACAGTCTTTCACTTCTGATATGCCGATCAGTCCTAAACTAAATGTTTTTCCGAGCCGTGTTTTTGGCAAGTTGTTCCCAGCAGCAAACACCACAAGGTCATATTTAAGCCTCCCCCAATCAAACTTACAGGGACCAAAAGATGTCAGGTTTCATATTGCAAACTAGCTCCTACTGACTCAAACCAAGGGTTGGTCTGACAGTAACAAATTTTAAAAACATTACTCTCTGTTTTGGTTCACATGCTGTTATTCCAAATTAGAGCCGAAGTCTTTCCTTTCTTGTAAAAATACAAATTCCTAAAGAGCATGTGTTAGAATTTATCATTATTAAACTGATAACATACTGAGCAAATGGTTATCTTGCACTGGAATATCTGTGATTCACACTAGACTGCCATCAACAGGCCCAACTGCACTTACAACTTTCAACTAACAACTAACTAAGTTAGGGAATGGAACACACAATCTGTAAAAGCAGTCCCGTTACAGGTTCCCAGATTTCATGACGGCACAGGATGGTGGTAGGTTGTCAGCCTTACGCACCGGCCGTCTTTACCCCCAGGAAATGCTCCTGGTACTCATTTCTGTTAGAGGCTAAGTCGACCCCAGGGTCATAGTGCAATCGGAAGGATTTTATGTCAATGAAAAATTCCAATGACATAAGCTGGGATCGAACCAGCGTCCTTCCGACTTGTAGCACAGCACCTTAACCACTGTGCTACCTCGGTCCCCACACACAAGCTGTACCTACACAAAACTGTCAAGTGGTTGTTCCACCCACATACTTTCTCTAAGCTTTGATTGTATCCTTCATTTTCACAACCAAGGTAAAAGAAGTACAGCTGGCCGTGTTCACCAAAAAGGCATACGGAAGACTGCAGGTACAGCTGCACTAAATCTTTACATGCGCAACATACAGGATGAGTGGTTAGCTTCAGGCTCCGGCCGCTTTACCCAAGACTCAAGTGCAACCGTGGCCCATTGAATATGAGGCTTCATAATCACATTGCACATACAAATGGAAGTCCGGGTCAATAAAACTGAAAACATGACATACTACAAAGTTTTAACTTCAGTAAAGTAACCTCTGAACATAGTTACTTGGAAACATCATGATGAACAGCATTTACCTTATAGTTTCCACTATTTCAAGAGCTCCGTCATGTTTATCCTGCAACAAAATATTCCAATTAGCTTCCACGTTTAACCTTGTGATAATTACATGTTAAATTGGTAACACTGCTTCACAGCACAAACGCTACGTTGTATCCATTTTACCATTAAGTTGCATTTAGGTCAACATCACTTTACAAAAATGCACATTACAGTTTGCCTTTGCAATCACTGTTCCGTTATACGAGCTGCAACATACTTGGCAATTACTGGCTTTGGATGTGTATATTAGAGCCTGACCTACTTTCGGGTGTTAACTTTGGTTCTATCAGCTTGAAGCCCATGCGGTATGAAGTAAAATAAATCGTACATCCCACAAAACAGTGCATATTTGGCAGTGGAACTGACGTCAAGAGGTCATTACAGTGGACCGACCGATTCGTCTCGAGCCCCCCACACCCCAAAGTTCAGGCAAGCTTGCTCCCACTATGCGCTACGGGCTCAGCAAAAGATAATGCTTTACATAACTTCATTAACACCTTCATGTCCAATACTGCTGCAATTTCCATTAAAGTTATGAATTATAACAGATTACCATCAAAAGCGGTACTACATATCCGCATCTCTACTATCACTCCACTATTCGCACTAGCGTTTGTTGGGCTTCCTACGACGAGCACAATCTACGAAGAACTTACCGAGCCAGTTCCGGTGGTAAGGGGCCACTGATACACAACCGCCTCTGCTCCTGCAGGGCTATGCAGTCGCAATTCTAACGCCATTTCCACAAATACACGAATCGTTTGCACACTCAGCACACACTTCACAAATATCTTCACTTATAAACTTAATCACTGATACATTTTCTCAACACGACTGCAAACACCCCCCTCCTGGCTACACGCCATGATGGGGCCATCGTAACATGGCTGACTCTTCGGATGGCGCAAGCGCACATCAACGGTAGATTCTGATTGGTGAAGAGTGGCAAGCAAATCTATTATTGGATACTCTCAAAAATAAACAGATGATTGGAGAAATACAAATCCGGCAATTTTTAAATCCATTCTCATTACCTTTATCACGTGGAATCGCATGACGTGTTCTTGACTACAATATGACTTTACAACATATATTCTTTCTGTTTAATGCTCACATCTTAACTACTAAAAGAGTGGTATTTAAGCTGGGAGTGCAACGGCATCGCATAATGTTAGCAAATGCATGAATTATCAGCTCGGGTTAAAATTGGATTAAAAGGGCACATACAAATCATTATTACACCAACAAAAAAAAACAAACTCCGTGGCCTTAGTCCGCACGCGAACTATACCCACCAACAGGTTTCATAAAACAAAAAAAACGGCTTTCTAAATAAATTCATGAATTATTTTCGGCAACAACCAACAATCCACACGAATCCCCAACTTCTAGCGTCGAAGTAATGTGGTGAATACACCTCCTTCTTGTGGGGTCTCTCATCCACGTTCATTTGGGTATTTTAAAAATGTGGCTACTTTTGAAGTTCTATTTGCAACTTCATTGCAGGAGTTCATTGTAAAAATAACGAAAACTCTTATGAATCATGAACTGAGCAGAAATTTGAAGCATAAACATGTGAGAAAATTCAAGCCACAGGGATTAAAAGTATACAGTATAGTATAGTATAGTATAGGCCACACACCTAGACCGCGATCAAACAAACAGCATGTTGCACTGTCAGCAAGGACAGACATTGTGTCATTTGGAAACTACAAACTGAAGTGACAAAGTACGGTAGAAAAAAAAACAATTACCGTATAAAAAAGTTGGCGTTTATTCTTGAAAGACTGTCAGTCCAGACGCATGGTCTGACAGAGGTTCAGACGGACGGAGAGACATTCAGAGAGATAAAGGCATGCACAGAGACAGAAGACAGGAGTATCTCAAGAAGCACTCGCAGAGGTATTGCCGAGTGTGTATTTGGAAGAGACCTCACAGCCTTGAGGCCCGCCAACGTACTGGTAATCTGCACCTGCATCTTACACCGGTAAGGTAAGATGGTTGACCAAGGTCTATGGTTGTTCTGGTCAATGATGAGATTTTTGTTTAGGAAATTGATGTTTTAGAGCTGCAGGCACCTCGCCCTTCTTCCCCTGTTTTCAATATTGTAATTATGATTTGATAATATGATAATATATTATACTTTTGGAATTGATTTAGATTTGGTTGTTCACTCTTTTCTTGACGAACCCCTATGCCCCGAGGTTAATAGGAAAGGTAAATATAGGGAATGATCATTCTCTCATTTCCTACAATACTTATTATTATTTAAACGAGAGATGGTGGCACGCCACCGGATCAGGTCCCCGGACTCCGAGAACGCGGTTCCCCTCCCATAGTGTCGGGGGTCTGACATTCTAGGACTAACCCAGGGTATTGAAGGTTTGGTCCCTTGCGACAAAACAACCGCTTTTCTTTACAAACTTTCTAGTTAATTATTCGCTAATACTCCGACCATTCGACCGTAAAGAGTCAAAACTACTGATATCGACGTTAGATACACAATAATTAAATAAACAGGCAGTATAAATAAAACATAAAATATTTATCTGATTAGTGACTAGAAAATTTTGTATCTCTGATATTTCTATTCGCTGAATTATGACACCGTGGAATATGATAAGTACCAATGTTTCTGTTGAATATGCTACCCCCACTTTCAAAATACATGTCGGAGGCACTACGCCAGAATACACAGTAAAGATCATAAGCTGTGTGATTATATTATAAAACTTTATCTCCTTGACAACCCCAAGAATATATTTTTTATCTTCTCTCTAACCGCTGATATGCATCCTATATTTCGCCCTTTGTGCGAGAGTCGTAATCCCATTTGTTCGAAACTGATGCTGGTACATTTAAGTAAGTAAAATTTTAACCAAATTCCAAAGGCTTCAGCGAGGTTATTACTGACGTAAAAGAATTGGCAAGAATTCTTTAAAAAAGGTTTCTTAAAAAGAAAGTGACTCCAAAGAACACACTATCGTCGGTGTGTGCTCTAGAATATCGATCAAATTAGGGTCTAACATTTGTTTCAACCTTAAGGAAGTGTAAAGTCAAATAATGTCTGCCTTTAAGCACGACAATTGCATTTGTGGCCCAGTGAATCAACAACAATTAATAGTCAAAGTCACATAATGTTCCTTACGAATTCCTCTCTCTTTTAAATTAAAATATGTAGTTTTAAACAGAGTTTTTATTTTCAGATCTTACCACTCCACAGTGGAGTGGTAAGATCTTACACGCATGTACAACGGAAGGAAGAACAGTTTTTATCAAAAATACTACGTCAAATATATCACGCATTTTAACATATTATAAATATCATTACAGAACTTCTCGGTGACCCAAAAATACGAAATACTCTCATGCAAGACTGAGATATTTATTGTTATTGTTATTATTATTATTACTATTAACTATCTCATGTCTGAAGTATTTTATCAATATTAAAAAACACTCTCTTCATTAAATGCACCCTATTTTTTTCGTAATACACATTTTGTTTTGTAGCTCACGTTAACAAGATCATGTATTTTGTCAGATTTTCCCTTGTCGTAGTCTAACGCTTACATCATGTCACCATGTCATCTTCCACTGCCAGCGTTTTGACAGTAACGTGTTTCAGACTCAAAATGGATCATTCCTTTTATTCCTGTTAGCCCATATAAAGTGTTCATCTTCTTAGTGTGAGTTGTAATGCCCATGATCGTATTTCGGATTCGTCCTGCCTGAGCGATGCAAGCGCATCAGATTTCATATAATCCATGCACCGTGAATCACGTTCCTGATTCTGACAGCGAAATAGTTAAATGAAATTCACTCAAAACTGCGGCGGACGGTGTGGAATTTGGAACAACATTGTGCCAACAAGGGAAGCGTAACTGACCACAGAGCAACCTTCGACTGTTTTCCAAAGTAATCGGCTTGGGTACGAATGAAGCAACACTTTTCACCCCCCGGCCTCTGAGAGTGGTATGCTTCATTCACTTACGGACAGTTGGAGAGTTGACGGATGCGTAATAAAATTCGGACCCGCAGTCTACACAATGTGGCTTTCTTCACCAGAAGCGCTGCTAGATATCTCGAAATGTAGGTGGTCACCAGCAGTGTACTCTGTGTCAATGGAAATTCCTTTTGTAGCATAAGAAACGACAGTTTGACACTTTTTATAACAGGCAAGGGAAATTTATGGTTACCATAAGAGACATAAAACAAGAAGTCAGAGAATGGTTAGCCCGCACTAAATGCAGTCTGGTGGTTTTCATTTCGATTCACGTCGCCCCCATACAAGCATATTTCATACGAAGCCCGAAGTAAGTTTAAGCTTCATCGGTTTTCTCAGAAACGGCTCAATGTACAACAAACTGGCATGTAGCATAAAAATAGATCTGAGTAAGAAGGAGGAATTTCATTTCAAATATTTTCGACACGACGAATGTGTAAAAAATACGCGGAAACACTTTTGCTTCTGTGCAGTGTGGAATCCGTAGTACGATTCTTCGCAGTTATAGATTACTATCTGTAATAATTAAAAACCGAAAATGATGACAGGCAGCAAATACCGAAAAATGCTATGCATAAACCGGGAAAAACATATGTCCCTTCCGAAATTTAAACCAGACACTCCCGACATCGTGTCTAAAGACATATGAAATTCACAGTTACGTAACTACGTATATTCGGACCATGAAATATGTATTAAAAACACACTGTGATTGTAGTTTGAGGATTGGATTCATCTGGTCGAGTGTGAACGCAACGACCAGAACGATGGTGGATGTATTTATTTGTTATTTATTAGCGACGGATAGCGTAGTCTGTATAGCGACTCGCTACGGGTTGGGCGGTCCGGGGATCGAATCCCGGTGGGAGGTGAGATTTGGCCCACCCGTCCAGACGGGCCCCTGGAGCCCAACCAGTCTCCTACACAATGAGTACCGGGTATCTTTCCATGGAGTAAAGCGGCCGGGTCTGGCGTTGGCCACCGACCCCACCTAGCGCCGATGTTAAAGAAAGAGTATATCTATACCTCTACTCCCCTTCTGGGCCTTCATGGCCTGTTCTAGGGCGAACTTTACCTTTACACATTATCGACGGTGTTATTTAGTCTCTATAGCGTCAGATGGTGGGATTAGTGAACAGCAAACTGGAAAGGGCTTGAAAGAAGAGGTTTTGGCCTGATTTGAGACATTCTCCCAGAGTTCTCAGAAACGAGGCCCGCTAGTTCATTTCGTGTGATCCTTGCAGGACCATGTACTTATTGTAGGATATGGTCCCTCTGAACGTCGAATAATTTATTTTTTTGTATCTTACTTCTCGTTTGGTCACTGACCACAACTCCTTTGTTGTTGTTGTTTTGCTCTCAGAGAAAACAACGATCAGAGCGTCTTGACCGCCCTACTTTGTGTGTGTAATTGCTGCCAACGAGTTGGGCATAACTCATGATTTTCTTTACAAAGGACAACACACTACAGTAGTTCTTGCACGGTCATTGTTCATTGACAGTAAAAAGTAAAGGTAAAGCAGTCCCTATACAGGCCTGGACAGGCCCTGAGGGTTCCAGGAGGTTGAGTCTCCCAGATTTCAAGACAATCGGCACATGAAGGGGGCAAGGTTGTTAGCCCAACGCGCCGGCCGCCTTTACCCTACAGAAAATATTCCTGGTACTCATTTTTGTTGTTCAGTGACAGTAATAGTGTAAAAAACTGCACGAAAAACTGAACTGAATGTTCTCTGGCACAGCACAGGTTTCCCATCAGGTTTGTCAGTGTTTTTGGTCGGTTCTGTGTCTTCTTGTGCGTGTGACTATGGTGGATAAAAACAAGGCTGTCGTTTGCTGTTTGCTAGGCCATCGGCCATACTGTTATCCGAAAAAAAGAAAAGAAAACGTAAAATATGGAGTAGGAAGTGGTATTTGAAAAGGAATATATCATGCGAAGCTCACCTGCTGAATGAATTGCTAGAAACGGATGTGCCTTCAGATGATACCATCGTGGTGTCGGCAGGTAAACTGAGGAAACTGTGGGCTTTCATGAGTGAACTGCCCAGTTTTCTGTGTGAAGGACGATTGGAAAGAAGAGTTCTGAGGCCTGCGCTATTCTCTGTCAAAACTGCGCAGTTTACTCAGTTTTTCCGTCAGGTATGACGTCACACAGTAAAATCGCTCAGTTTAACTGAGAGTCTATAGGGTGCTTTAGGTCCGCTTTACAAGTAGATGTTGACAATGGATGGAGACTAGATATTATGATGGAGATTGTAACCACTGCAAGAAGTTTTATGCGTTCTTTTCTAACTAGATTTGGTTATTGTGGGGATCTTGCGGGTTCTGTTTTCGGGTATTTAGTTCCTTCAAAAATATATCTATTCTTCCTTTGATGACAATGAAATAACAATTTAAAGTTTGACCATGAACGTACATTTCTCGACAATTTAGAACCCTGCATCAGCACCCTCTATGGTACAAACTAAAATATCTAACAAAATGCCCAGTGTTTCAGTACACAGGTTTTACATTTGAAACATTATACCTCCGACATATTTCGGTCTATTATGGTACAACTTCAGGGAGAATCACGTCAAGCAAATAAGTAGAAAACACGCAATAAAATTAAAATTAACTTAAAATTAAAAATAAAAACTAGTAATTCTATGATGAAGTTTGATATCTAGAATTCCATAAATTAGAAGCGGCTACGTGAAGACTATCTCATATGAAGTAGTTTAAAAATGGGTAATTTAAAACGCCGACCAAAAGCTGTTAACTAAAATAAAACAAAATTACCAGCAATATATAAACAGACAAACAAATTATGCAGTTTTTGGCGGGCCGTCTTTTGCAATAAAAATAAGATCAGTGCGACGGCAGAAAAAAAAAAGGAACTTCCCGGCCGCGTGCTTCAGCGCTTGAGTCAACTTGCTCGGTAAGAACAGCTTTTGTGATTAGATTGATAAATATTGGTTGCATTTACTGGAATAATTTGTGAGGTGTTAAGTTCTAGAGACGATGAATACGAACGCTACTATTTTCTGGACTCTGACGCCGTGTATTCTGATAGACAATATACCAATGTTTCATTGAAATCCGCTGTCTCAGATGTCAGCGTTCATGTCCTCTGACTATAGACGTAGGCGTTCCTCTGAAATCTGATCTACCGGACTACATCACTTCACGGCCCCGAAAACTCTAATCATCGGGACTAATCTGACTCGGAACAAGAAGCATGCAAATTATGAAGCTCTTCATAACGTACCATTTTCAGCCTACTGTTTCTTTCTCCCTCACCGGGCTACATTTTTTCCTCAACGTCCTAAGTGTGAGCCGTTAAATGAACTACTCTCACATGAATTTGCTACTCTGGCACAGAAACGAATGTAAAGACGTTGTGATGTCGCACGTGCACGTCAGACTAGGAATCTTTTACCCAGCCAACGTAGACCACGTTTGTTGAAACAAACACGTTGCAACTTGGTTTGACGTTGCAGATTTGCATCGCTGACACGTGTATAAAAGCTGTCCTTCCTCATTTTTTTTTATGAAAACAGAGCTAAATTGCTCTCCAGTGGGGTAGACTAACATTAATCTTCCAAATGCCTTCTTCTCTAGCATGAACTCTCATTTATTAAATATAAAAATCTACTGTTACAAACTAATATACAATAAAATAATATATTACTTCTCTTGAATTTTGTTAGATGGTATACAGACTGGGATATGTTAAAAAAAAATGTTGAGGATTTTCGTATATTTTAAGTTTTCAACAATGCATTAATATTTTGTACCATAAACCTTTTTGAGAAAATCGATTTGATATACGTATGTGTATAGGCGTATATGTATGTATATATGCATGTACTCTAACCTGTCACGGTCCGTAGTTCGATCATCGGATACAGCTTCAGTAAATGACATAATAAACTGAAGATTTGGACAATTAGTTAGACGTATGTTAATCACGAGAAAGGTAAAATTAAGGCACTTGAAGTACAGGGCATCTCTCCTCAGAACAGAAACCATCTGGATGTCTATAATGCTTCCGATACAGGATTGAGGAGAAAGTAAAAGATCAGACCTACAAGGCGTCTGTCCGTGTGCATAGTATATGACTTAGACAAAGAAACTGTGACCACAGTGTCTTAGTTTTCTGCTCAAAATTAATCTGAAACATGTGCCAAAATATCACCAAGAAAACTGGGTCAGTTGACGTCAGAAAGGCTTAGCATATTTGAATCAGCTTGTTGACATGTATTCTTCTTCTTCTTCTTCTTCTTCTTCTTCTTCTTCTTCCCCCGGTCTCCCATGTGAACAGCCAATTGCAAACTCCAATTTCGTGAACGTTTTGCCTAGCGCTTTATGTTTACAGCCAGAGCAAGCGTGGCAGCAGGCATTTTGTAATTTGCATTCTACATTTTACAACCCATCTCGGACAGTCTGCTTTCGGCATCTATCTTTAGCCACCTATAATCCTGAATTTTTTTTTAGTTATATTTCAGTGCCTTAATGAGTGAATATCACATACAAGTAAATAATACATATAAAATTAGCTGAGAATGGGTAATATGTGTAGGAAAAACTGAAACAGGTAAACACAAGTGACATCTCGTCTATAGCATGGGAACTGTTTAAACACGGATGTTATGGCCTACCGGCGTATAAATAAACCTCATGCTTCGCAGCCATTTTTAGTAGTGGTGATCACCACTTGGAGCACCACCAGGTCTGATAACGCGCCCAGTATCAGGGCATGTTAAAGACTAAAGGGAAATTTGTCCGTGTCGTAAACCGACACCATGAAAATGTACATGGGATTCAGTCGGCGAATTCCTAGACTATGCCACTGAAATGGAAAGAATGGCTTCCTTTCTTTATTAAAAAGACAAAAAAAAATTTCCTCCCGCAAATCTGTACTCTATGTTAGTTACAATTTGCATAGCGCATCTACTCTAAAATTTAGGCTAGATATTCGAAGTATTATCTGCCACAACCTCCTCGTCTGAAACAAGTTCGCGTGCGTGTATGTGACAGAGACGGGGAAACAGAGAGAGAGAGAGAGAGAGAGAAGACACTATTGTTTCTTAGCAAAATCCATTTAAACTCCCCCCTTCTCCCTCATGGCTCGCGGACCCTAGCACATTCACATGTTTGGTCACCTGCTTAACACGCGAAAGAGGGAACGAAGACTACAGGGTAAGATAGACTAGTCATGCGGGAAACTTGCCGCATTACCCACTGGAAATAACAGAACAATGAAGGATTTTATTAGTTGCAAACATGTTTTCGTTTTAAGAAACTAGCTCTTCTGAATCATTGCCCCGTGTGGATGGGTAAATATTTCTGAAAGTTTAAAAAGAACGTAAAGCCTTCATCTGCTGGTTTATAAGGTTCCTTTCAAACGTCGGAAAGAAATTACCCAACCACACGGCGGAAAAACATAAAGACCTTGTCCCCCAGTCAGTGTAAACCTCATATCACCGTTTTCGAACTGTTAAGAATAGAAATATTTAAAATCGTTTTACTTTCCTCATTTATTGTCTTATTTATTTTTATTTAATAAAAGGAATGTATGCAAGATTGATAGAGGTGAGATTCAGGACTTAACTAGAGATGCCATTCTCAACAAGAAATCGCCGACAGCTGTAGGAGGTTGAGGTTCTCAGGTTTTCTAGACAAGCAGCACACCAAAATGGCAAGCTTGTCCACCCTATACAACGGTCACTTGTACCACCAGGAGATACTGCAGGTACTCATTTCTGTTAGAGTGTAATTTGACTCCACTGCTGTAGTGCGGCCGGAAGAATTAAGACAATGAAGCATCCCAATAACCCCACCGGGAATCGAATCCGCGACCTTCAGGCTTGCAGCGCATTGAATCAACCTACTGCGCCACCGTGTATCCGTAACAAGAAACAAAGCAGAAAAACTTCAGATATTGAAGGACGGACGACCATGCCCCCCTTTACCAAAGGAAAAGAATATACACAAAGACAGTAAAGTGCAAAATTTCATTTTAATTTCTCTTTCTTGCGGATAATGAAAGAGCTTCACATTTGCTTTTTCGTGTGTTATTTATGTTGCCGTTCTTGCTGTTGGTACCTACAACAGTGCTGGATCATTGACGTTTACTTTATCGAAGGGGGAGGGGGAAAGGCATTCTGTACCCTTTCGCATGCCGTGACCTCCGGATCAGGGATTCGCCACTGGAGCCGGCGTGCAATAACTAACTTCTTCAGAACAAAATACTATTTATAAGCTAATATTCGTTTTGGTAGCAGAGTTATCCGCATTTTACGGAACCCAAAGGTTCATTACAATGCTCACAAGAGCTCGCCACCGATCCCTATTCTGAATCATATGTATGAAGTCCATACCCTCCCACACATTTATTTAAGGTCCATTCTTAACACTGTCCTCCCGTCAGTACCTAGATCTACCAGACTATCTGTTTGTGTTGAAGTAACTCTTAATTCACATTAATGCTCAAATCTGTCTTCATCAAATCCCTCCCCTCAACCCGGAAAGGCTCATGGAACAAAAATTCGGTACATTAAAGAAAAAAAAAAACACACACACACACACACGTTCCGAAGTAATTTACACGTCAGTAAAAAAAAAAATGGTTTCTTTTATTGTCGCAAAACTGCGAGCCGTAGGGCAGACAACATCGTTGACGCATAACTGGTGTCGCGAGTTTGTTTGTTTGTTTGTTTTTGGCACCCGGAGCGAGTAAACATATAGGCCGTTCGTAACAGAAATTACGAACTTTAACAAATCACAATTATTTACTGATTAATTCTCGTCCATTTGGCCCCCTTGGGACTCTACCGCCCCGGGGCGGTTGCACACCTCGCCGCTCCTCATACCTTCCCTCTGATACACTTCCGGCTGCATAACAACTGGTGACACAGTCCGCTCTGCAGTACTCAGCTCTGCTCCGTCCTAAGTTAAAACGAGATACTCGGTACGTACAACGAAGTGCCGTTTATGGGCAATGTATAAAATGGTCTGATTTTGTGCAGTGTGATGTCTTAGCTTTTGCAACAACAAAGTTGGGCACGAAAATGCAATGATATAAGCAAAATAATAATAAATGGGTATCACGACTACAGTATCGTCTTAAGGTTGATGGCTCGCATTTTATAAACAAGACTCGTGCCGAACTCAGAAGGGGGAAACTCGAGTGAAAAATGTAAAACTTTGGCGGCAGAAATGGACGAGACAGTGTGTGACAAACGAGCACAGGACAGAGCGCAAAATATGGCACTGATATGGACATGCAGAATGAAACAAAGAGCAAAGGCGAACAAACTTGTTACTTTACACTTCACGATACTCGACATCTCGCCGAGACGTTAAGTACTGACCACCAAGGAGCCTACTTTTCGTATCGATTGTCGTGAGCGTGTAAACTAGAGAATGTCACGAATCATGCAGTGGTACATTATATGTAGACTTAGTTCACGTAATAACATAGCGGGTTCACTTAAAACGAGCCATTAAGTAAACTCTAACAATTGTTAGATCGTAAAGCGTAACCGACAAAATGAAACGGAGACGCTACAGAACAATGAATTGAAAACGAACAAAATTGGGAAGATGAAATACCAGAAAGAGGAAAATCAGAAAAATAAGCAACATAAAAAGAAAAGAGGGAAAAAAAGCGAAACAGAGGAAGATAAGTAGACGGGAGTGGCGGGGGGGAGAGCAAGCGGGTGGGAGGGGGAAAATAATTTGCACCATAATATTCCGGCAGCTCACGTGACACAAGCGAAATTTCCGAACGAGCAAAACTCGATGTGCGGACTTCCAGGAAGACATGCATTGTCGTGCCATTAATGACTGGTTAGCTCACCGATTCCCGTTAGCAATCCCGTCACGCGATCATCGGACGTACGTCGAAACGTTATGACATCATTTCCGCAGTGAGTGCAGGGCGGGAGTCAGTTGTATGAAATATCTGGTAGGCTGTATCATACGCTGACTGTTAAATGACCTCGTGTTTAAAATAACCAACGGCAAGCTGAGACGCTGGGACTTTGTGTTTATTTTTAGACGAACTCATGCTTATCTGCACGTTTTACATAAGTATTTGACGTTGTACTGCACTTCGGCTCCAAAACTGCATGCGCGGTCCTTACAGCTACAGCTCGCAGTTTACTTCAAGGACAACGAGATCTCGTATTATCTGAAAAGTTGTCAATTGTATAAGAAAAGTAAACCTTTTTTTGGGACACAGCCTGAAGATGGCTTTATGAAAAAAGTCGAAACATGTCGCTGCAATGATTTCTTAATTATCTCTTACTTGTATTTGCATAATAAAGGTTGTGTTAGACTGTAAAATTATATACATTATTAATTATTGAACACAACGGGGATGCCTCACCTGAAAATCATTGTTTTGAATGTGCATGCACCAAGTGAGGAGAAAAGTGATGATTCAAAAGACAGTTTTTATGAAGGATTAGAGAAGGTTTTTGATCATTTTCCTAAGTACCATATGAACATTCTATTAGGAGATTTTAATGCAAAAGAGGGGAGAGAGAATATTTTCAAACAAACAATTGAGAATGAGAGTCTACATCAGGATAGCAGTGATAATGGTGTTAGAATCGTAAACTATGCCACATCAAAAAATCTAGTTGTCAAGTGCATGATGTTCCCACACCAAAATATTCATAAGTACACCTGGACCTCTCATGATGGGAAGACTGATCACATATTGATACATATGAGATGGTATTTGAGTATACTAGATGTACGAAGTTGCAGGGGAGGTGACTGTGGTATTGATCACTATCTGCTGGTTGCAAAAGTTAGGGAAAGATTAGCAGCAATAAACAAGCAGCACAGTTTGATGGGGAAAGATTTAATCTCAGGAAGCTAAATGAGCTGGAGGTTAGGAAACAGTATCAGACTGAGATTACAAACAAGTCTGCAGCTTTGGAAAACCTAAGTAATGGTAAGGACATAAATAGGGTTTGGGAGAACTTTAAAGAGAATATCAACACCTCTGCTAAAGAGAGTCTAGGTCTGCACAAATTAAAACTGCAAAAACCACGGTTTGATGAAGAATGTTTATGTTTTTTAGATCAAAGGAAGCAGGCTAAAATGCAGTGGGTACAGGATCCAAGCCAAAGCAATGTAGATAATCTGAACAATATAAAACATGAAGCTAGCAGACATTTCACAAAAAGAAGGCATATCTGAAAGTTAAATTTGAGGAATTTTACACTAACAGTAAGATAATATTAGGGACTTGAATAGGGGCATCAATGACTTTAAGAAGCGTTACCAGCCTAGAACAAATGTATTAAAGGATGAGAAGGGTGATTTGGTTGCAAACGCCCGAAGTATTTTGGCTAGGTGGAAGAACTATTTCTCCCAGCTACTGAATGTACATGGGGTTAATAACGTTAGGCAGACAGAAATATACACAGCAGAACCACTAGTGCCAGAGGTTGAGATGGGCATTGAAAAGCTAAAATGTCACACATTACCAGGTATTGATCAAATCCAAACAGAAATGATTAAGACAGGGGGTAGAACAATTTGCTATGAGGGCCATACACTTACTATTTCTGTTTGGAATAAGAAGGCATTGCCTGAGGAGTGGAAGTAGATTGTACCTATCTGTAAGAAGGGTGATAAAACAGGCTGTAGTAATTATAGGGGCATATCACTTTTGCCAACTACATACAAAATTTTATCCAGCATCCTGCTGTCAAGATTAACAATATATGCAGAGGAAATTACTGGGGATCATCAAGGTGGATTTTGATGCAACAGATAAACTACTGGTATATATTCTGCATTCATCAAATAGCAATACAATGAAGCAGTGTCTCAGTCTTTATAGGCACCAAGAAAGCTTATTATTCAGTTAGGAGGGAGGTCTTGTATAATATTCTCATTGAGTCTGGCACTCCCATGAAACTGATAAGGCTAATAAAAATGTGTCTGCCTGCAACATATTGCAGAGTCCAGGCAGGCAAGAATTTGTCTGACATGTTTCCTATCAGGAATGGTTGGGAACAAGGGGATGCTCTATCATCATTGCTTTTCAGCTTTGCTTTGGAGTACACTATTAGGATGGTTTGAAATTAAATGGTACACATCAGCTTCTGGTTTATGCTGATAATGTTAATATATTGGGAAGAAGTGTACATACCATAAAGGAAACTGCAGAAGCTTTGGTAGTGGCTAGTAAGGAGACTGGACTAGAAGTAAATGCTAATAAAACTAAATACATGGTCACGCAGCAAGATCAAAATGCAGGACAAAGTCACAGCATAAGGACTGATAATAGTTCCTTTGAAAGGGTGGAAGAGTTCAAATATTTGGAAACAACCTTAACAAATCAAAATTATTTTCAGGTAGAAATTAAGAGCAGATTGAAATCAGGGAAAGCTCGCTATCATTCGGTGCAGAATATTTTGTCTTCCAGTCTGCTATCCAAAAATTTAAAGATTAAGATATACAGGACTATAATTTTGCCTGCTGTTTTGTATGGGTGTGGAACTTGGTCGCACACAATGAGGGAGGAATGTAGGCTGAGGGTGTTGGAGAATAGGGTGTTGAGGGGAATATTTGGGCCTAAGAGGGACGAGGTAACTAGGGAGTGGAGAAAACTACATAATGAGGAGCTTAATGATCTGTACTCCTCACCCATTCCCGTTTGTGTGATAAAATCGAGAAGAATTAGATGGGCGGGGCATGCAGCATGCATGGGAGAGAAGAGAGGTGTATACAGGGTTTTGGTGGGGAAACCTGAGGGAAAGAGACTGTACAGGGGCCCAGGCGTACATGGGAAGATAATATTAAGATGGATCTTCAGGAAGTGGGATGTGGGGGTATGGACTGGATCAAGCTGGCTCAGGATAGATACAGGTGGCGGGCACTTGTGAATGCGGTAATGAACCTTCAGGTTCCATAAAATGCAGAGAATTTCTTGACTAGCTGAAAACTGGTTAGCTACTAAAGAAGGACTCTGCTCCATGGAGTAAGTAAGTAATAATGTTCCCACCTTGCAAGTTTGTGACTGTCATGTTACTATTCCTGATTGCTAGAACAGACAAATAAAATAATAAAAATAAAAAATATACTGTTTTAGGGTGAATGCCAAAGGTATAATGTTCATTCCAGGTTCTGTGAAAGTTAAGTTCAAATGGAAGACACACAGACAGCATGGTGATCTCAAAAGCCTGTTTTTTACTTTTAGAAAGTAATGCAAACTAACAGTGAAAGATGTACAATAAACTAGTCCCAAATATCTGCCAACAGCAACTCACTCTAATTCATGAATTAGTTGCACAGTGCCCCTCAAAAATTAGTCTTACGTATCACACATGGAGTAAACTCACACCTATAATTTGTCCCGTTAGATTAACATAATATATTCCTCCGCAATGTTTTCTACATTTAACACACTTCATGGCATCACTTCATAGAAGTTACTGCTATAAGAACATAAAACTGTATTATACACTTTCATATTGCATACAGACATATTCATACATACCAAAGTTTGGTGCTTCAAGCATGTGCCATGTGTTGCAGACAAGTGATACAAACATCTGAGGTGGAACCACGAAATGTATCATACAGGTACACGCGATCCATCTCAAAAGTCACTTTATTAACTGGGATACAATAAGCTGGTCAGCTACACACAATTCTGACAAATCGCTACAGCTTTGTATTTTCTGATAAACAGGATTCAATCACAACAGAAACATTTACTAATTACACCATTATGTCAAACTAAAACAAAGTAACTGTGAAACCAGTAACAGAATGTTTAAGACCACAATATGCAAAAATTGTAGTTTTTTGTTTGGCTACTGTCCAATGAAATGGAGGGCAGTAATAGTGATTTATTAGTTCAGCTTCAAAGACAACATTGCCAAGAAGTTTAAGAACCAATGAGGTATTACATAAGTACTAAATCAGTCAAATTACTGCCATTTTGTTTCAATAATCATGTACTGCACTATTAACACTCAACATACATAAGGAACAAGTTTAAGTTTTCCATTCCATATGTCCACTCTAAGTACATGTATTTGAAAGGTATTTTTCTGCTGCAGACGTCCAGTGATAACCAAGGTCTGCTCCTAATGCCATATTTAGGCAATGAAATGCTGCAATCCAAAGTGATATAATGTACTTGTTACTGCTGTTATTATTATTATTATTGGAAAAGACTTCATTATCAAGTTCACATGTATCAATAATTTCTCAAAAATAACTTCAAACTTTTGCACCACTGCCATGATTAGAGTTGTTAAAAGTTCATACATCATATGAGATACTCCAGTGTGTGATACATTCAGTGTAATGTTTCCAATGACATAAATTTTATGAATTATATTACAAATATAGAGGTTATAACATTTTGGCTTGCAGTTCTGAGCTATCATCAGGTGTTTCATTAGGAATCTGTCACTTTTAGGAAGAAAGTTTCTTAGTTAACTGATACTGACATCTGAAGCTGAAATCATGATGTGAGAATAACATGTTCTTCTTGCAGTTCCACATACTGTACCTGTTTAACAAATTGCATTATATGTACGCTGCTCAGTTCCATCCTTAGGCAAACAACCAAGACAAGCCAAGCCATGCAGAGGCAACTGTACTATGTGAAGTAGGTGGAACCCTACCGACAATTTTTATGGAAACTGTGAGCTTTTTTTAACTCTACATCTTTACGGCACTCAGAGGTTAAGAACAGGTGTTAGCCATTACAAAAACTACAAATTTCTCCTCATTTTAATATGTATTTGACATTTAATAAATGTAACACAATTCTCATATTTTAAAAATTAACTTGTCATTATCTCCAGAATCATTTAACTTTGGATACAGCTTTGGTTGCAGGTATTCTTAGATATATCAATGAAATTTAACCTACAGAACAATTTCCAGAACTATGGCAGATTTCTCCTGAAACACCCTGTGTATATATACTGAGGTATTCAACATTTACACACATTTTAATTGGGGGAAATAAAATCTCAGTTCTTTTACATGCCTTGCTACAATAGTTACACTTTTCAGTAAGATTTATTGGCTATATTTATCCAGTTAGAACCTATACCTAAATTCTGCCAATTGAATGGTGCATAAATACTGGATACCTCAATATCCAAAGGGAAAAGTCACTCCATAACATACCATAGGAGACACAGAGTGGGAGAACAGGTATGGCTTTACTCTTTCTTAACCTTGGAACCAGATGGGAATGGGTATTCAAGGCCAAGCCCTGGCTGCTTTACCTACGAGTGCCCCCGATCCCTACTGTAGGAAAGGCTGGGTGAGCTCCAGGGCCAGTCTGGATGGGTATGTACAAGAGAAAATCTCTCAACACCATTGGAGTTTGTACCTTGGACAGTCCAGTGTGTCGCAAGTCCCTACACCAAATACACCATCCTGGCAACCACCTCAATAAGTACTGTATGTACATGTAAAAGATGATATGACACCTTCAAACACTAAGCCAAAAGATGTGATTGGACATTTATAATATAATAAAAGTTGTGCCAAATGAAACATTATTCTTCCAAGTCCTTATGAAGCTGGTAATATGTTCATGAGCTGTATGCATGCAAATTCCAACTTTTCTTATTGCAATGCATTATTAACTATAACTATCACAATGAATGCCATACATGAATTTCTCTAGATGCCATTCTGTTTTAAACTATAAAACACTGTTTTAATGGAAGAATCAGATCAGTAAAATCAAACAACACACAACATTATATAAACACCCTACATTACCCTCTTCACTGTTAGATTTATCAATGTGCAGCACTTCACAACATCCTACTAATGTGCATCTGAAAACAGTCTTTTTTCCACATAACTAGAGAGTGTACATTACAAGTAGTAAAAATCATATGTGGCTGGCACGGTTAAGACATTTTCCTTTCACCTTGATTTTTAAGACTGAACACCTGCTGATGAACATGTGCGGTCATATAATGCAGCATTTGAAAATAACGATAAAAGTTTTGTGTTAGAAGGAATAATCTGAATCTGCGTGAATCATGTTTTATTTATAGACTGACATTTTATTAGTGCTAAATGACATCCTTGTAACAAAGAATAAATTACTGTTCATCTAGAAAGGATTAGTGTAAGGTAACTAACTGTCAATCAGGCACTAGTTGTGGATTAGACTGTCCACAGAGTTCATTTTTCAAGTTAACGACAGATGCAGTTTGGTCCCATCTGTTACCCATTATGTCTTCATCTCGTAGCAGTATCTGTTGGGGAAGTCCATTGTGTCGGTTGTGGCAATGTGTGATGCAAACAGTTTTCTAACTTTCAAAAGAATATTAAGGCACGTAACTTACAAAATCTGTAATTATTAATGTAGCCAACTTAGTGTTGAAGATTCATTCAAAAGGAAGATGCAAGGTGCTGTGTCAAGGAAAAAAAAAACCTCTTTACATGAAGCATTCAAGCATGCATGTGGGTGACCTGATCATGGTCATATTCCATCATTTAGCACACAGTGCAGTCTGGGTATGTGGGTATTTCAAATTGAGTTTCGAGTTAAAATTCCATTACACATTATTATTGTTTTACATCACTAACAAGTGCCAATAAATGTGAGAATGTATAGTCATAATTTTTATGGTTTATTTTGGCAAACTGTATATTTTTAACCTACTTTACTGTAAACAAATAATAGAAATGGCATGCATTCAATATTAATGCATATAAAATGCTGAGTTTGGTAATTTTACATACTTATTCAGTGTAAAAAAAGTCAAATTTTCAAATTTAATGAAAAGTTTCCCATTTCAAGACATACTTATTATTGCAAAACTTCACTGACAGGCATGCTGAATATTTTTTTTGAGCTATTCTTTATTAATGTTCCAGATTTAGGTGGAAAGGAATTACACAGAGAAAGGCTCTGTGAGAGCCATAAGCACTTTACAGAATGCAGGTATTTTGATAGGAAAGGCATAAAGGACATATGGAGTGCCATTAAAGAAGATTTACAGTCAAGTGAATGGCCATGTTGATACAGACTGCAAGAGACCAGGTCCAAAAACCTTTTTTGGGGACAGAATGCGAGAAACAAATTTACAAACCAGTCAGAGAGTTGCGAAGTGGGGCATGGTTTGAGTCACAAAGAATTACTGCAACTGGCTGGGGAGATAGATTAAAAAAGAGTGAAAGAAGGTTTTAAAAATAACTTTCCATCAAAACTGTAGTAAAAAAGCTTCATGACGTGACATAACTTTACTCTCCGACAGCCAGAAAATCTGTCCTTTGCCCAAAGCACTGTGGCAACAGAAAAAACCAGGAAAGAATTCTTTGATAAATGAAGCAGTTTAATCAGTGAACTTAAAAATTACTGGTGCAGGTATGGTGGTTGGTACCATAAAGACACCTTCCTTCATTCTTCTATCATTGAACACACCAATGTGATCTTATGACTTATTTTGACTATGCAATTAAAATAAGGACAGTTGAAGGATTATCAGGATATATTTTTTAAATCTCCCATAACATCTGTTTAAGAAATTAAATAAAAAGTACTGAAAAACACAGCTGTTGGTACTTGCAAGTATAGTTATTGTCACTAAGCTGTACAATTATCGCCACTCACTGTAGTAACATAAATACAGATGTTATGGCTATTTGGAATTATCCATAGTCATGTCAGGGGAAATGTCGGCATAATGGAAACACAATTAGCAGATATAGTAATTTTTGTTCTTCTTCTTTTTCTTCAGGTGTGTGAACTGTTTGATGTAGACCACACTCTTAATGGCAAAGTCTGATGCACAATAAGCATGCTAGGTTTCTGAATTTAACACTCAAAGTGCAGTGAAAAATACATTCCCCCTTTAACATTAGGTTTCTCAATAGCAGATTTACCTCCTATGTCCTTTATTCATGTCTGTTCTCTTTTCTCCTTCAGTCTTGCACATCTTATTTTTTCTCATGTTCTTTCTCTTGCAATTAAGCTTTCCATGCACTACATGTCATTACACATGGCATCCTCTCTGTATCTCTTTTAAACTTTCTTTTCTGTGTGTCTGGCCATTGCAGATCCTCTTGATGGGGAGAAATGTGTCTGCCTTTAAGCCTGTTCTCTGATCCTGTGTGTATGGTTGTGCTTATGAAAGAATATTCATCCACAGTACTCGGAGTAATTTCTGTCACATCAAGATCAAATGTTTGTTTCTTTGTTTCTCTTTGTTCCTGATTTATATTTCTTGATTCTACATTATTACACAGGTTGCTACCCAGCAGTTATATCCCTTCTTCTGTTGGTTTTCTACTAATGCATCAATCTGTCTCTTGAGTACATGTACTGCCTTATATTTTCCTTCTCTTATCTTGAGCTCTGTTATAAGTTGACTTCCCACATTCCTTCAAACATTTTGCATGTTATGATCTTGCTAAGTTTCTGTATGGTGCATATCTTGTTAGTTCTTTTCCAAGACATTTTGAGAAGTCAGCATTTTCTGGATTCCATAGTACAAGCCACAAATCTTGAAAATTCTGTACAGCTGATCATTCCAGAGAAAATTTCTTCAGAGCTCCATTCAGGAAAGAAACGAACATTTCCTTATTTAATATTTTGTCAGAATTTTGCCTACTCCATTCTAGGACTGCTGTTTTCCAAAGCTGGACCATCTAGTGACTGGAAGAGTCTTGTCAAGCTTGGGTACAGAGACATAAAAATTGTGGCCAGTGCAGTAGAATGTTTACTCTGTTGATATGTTAGATGTATGCGGTGTCCATCAATGGAAAGGAGAACACTGAACTTGATACTATATTTTCCAAGATGTGGCGTGAAAACATTTCCAGAATACTGACAAAAGACTTGCGCTGTCATCCATCTAGCAGGGCTGTGTCCAACCCCCATGTCATCAGGAACTCTCTTTGTGATATCATATGCTATTCTTTTGCATCAATATAGCAGCATCCATCAGCACAATACTCCAGAAGCAAGGAAGGTGAGCACAACTGTTATGTATGCTTCTGCAAGGCCTCTACCAAATCCATACACATTTTTGACTCCTCTGCATGCTGTAACTTTTCCAGGCTCTGGGTAAAAATTTGAAACATGATCCAGCATCATTCAGAATTCTTTTCCGGTCCTGAAGAATTCCAGAGATTGTCATTCTTTTAAGATACTTTCAACCTGCTGAAACCCGTAAGTGAAAAGAAAAAACGTTATGTTGGGAAGCACTGCTGACCTAAAAAAAATTCACAATAATAAATAGTTTTGTATACCTTGTTCTGATAACTGCCTCATCCAGTGTGGCACTGGATGAGGTTACACTTTCACTAGTGTGAGTGGACAATTCAGGATGACAGCAAAGGAATGCTTGAAACTATCCATTTCCAGGCATATTATCTTTAAAAGATGTTTTTCTCTGCTTTACAGTCAGAAATACTTCAACAGACAGTTAAACACCCAGCTTTCTCTGAGGAAATCCTTTTGGGAGCAGCCAATTACCCATCTGATGAAAACGTGTTCTTCATCATAACTATGTTCTGGCGGAGGTCCGTAGATTTTGCAAATTTTCTGCTTAATCAGAACTGTAAGTTGAACCTTGGGATAATCTACTTTTTTGTTGCTGCTTTTTTTTGCCATCCCCCCCTCCCCCCTCAAATCACCATTACAGCCTCTATAAAACTGCAAGGTTATGAACAAAGTTTTTCCTCTCCTTCTTCTTAATCCTTCCAGATTTAATCCTAATCATGCTGATACACCTAAAGAAAAAGGAAAATGTCATCAGGAAACCTTTTTAGCACTGCCAATAACTACAGAATTGACAGCAGTTGGCACACTTCATAGTGCTTTGGCACCCCATGTCAATTGCTGTTAAATTTCATTCTAACTGCATGAGAATTAAGCTGGTGATTTGTACATCAATAAGGTAAACATAAAGGTCCAAAAATATATCTTATGAACACACAGCACTTTTATGCAGTTTTTGGCATAGGGTGCCAATGACTAAAATTTTGTATTGTTTCATTACAGTTGTTGGCACTCCACCCTTTTCTGACAACAACGGTTAACACGTCCAAATTTACAGCAGATCACGTAAAGCAACTCGTCAGGGAAATACAAGGGGCGGCTGATAAGTAATGCACACAGTGAAATATTTTGCCGATGGAGCAACCCTCCTGCACAGTGGTGCAAAGTTTCATTCCTTTCTCTACAATGGTTCTAAAACAGTGCGTGTTAACATGGAGTCGTGTTATGGTGGTATGTTGATGAAATTGAAGCAACGTGCAGTGACTGAATTTTTAAGTGCTGAAAACGTAATGCCAGCTGAAATTCATCGCCATTTACAGGCTGTGTATGGTGAAGACACTGTTAACAGAACTACAGTAAATTGTTGGGCCATTAAATTTCGTGAATATGAACCAGGTCGTTCTGTCTGCTGGCAAAATTCTTTGACTGTTTTTTGGGACTCACAAAGAGTTTACATGACAGAATTTTTGGAAGCTGGGAAGACTGTCAATTCAGCTCGGTACACTGAAACAATAAAAAACCTACGGCGGAGGGTGTGTCGAGTTAGGGGGGTCAACATCGCGGATTTTGGTGCTGAATGATAATGCACAACCGCACACTGCTCGCGCAACGATTGATGCTCTGGAGACGCTGAAGTTTGAGGTTCTCTTCCATCCGCCCTACAGCCCTGACTTGGCGCCAAGCGATTTCCATTTCTTTCCTCATCTCAAGAGGGATCTCAAGGGGACTCATTGCACCTCAGATGATGAAGTGAAGCAAGCTGTGACGTCAAGGATCAAACAAAGAACTCCTGAATTCTTCACTGACCGCATGCGTAAACTTGTTTTACGTTGGGAAAAATGTATTGAAAGACAAGGCGACTATGTCGAAAAATAAGTATGTCAATTTGTAGCTAAAATATTGCACTTTACTTCCTACTTTCTTTTGTTTAAATACATGGTCTCTTTTCCTAGATATTTCACTGTGTGCATTACTTATCAGCCGCCCCTCGTATATGTGTTTCATAAAACTGCCATGTAGCATACAAAACTAAATTCAGAAATTAGAAAGTGAAAGGCTGAAACTTACCTTTAAGAAACTGATTTTCTTTGCTCATGCCATTAAGAGTATCTCATATCAAGCAGCTCTGACACTAAACTAGTGCTTCTGGTAGGTATATAAGGTACCACGACCAAACATCCATAAATCCGAGTGTCATTCAGATATGGTGCCACTGTTGCTGAAATCCTTATTAGAGTACAAAAGAATAAAAAAATGCCAACAGCTGTCATAGTGCCAACCACTATGTTTTCTGTTACCTCTTCTGTGAACTGCCCAATTCAATTAGATAAACAGAAAATATGATTTTAACTCCATGGTGTGAAACTTTCCGTAAAATTCAGATTTATGTGCTGACACATCAAGCAACTTGCTCATGTACATAATAAGAAAGACAAAATACAACACCAGAGATTCCTGTCATCCAGTGATACAACATTACTACGAATATGGACTTAACTAACCATCATGGCAGAAGGGGATATGTAAACATCATGCACATTATTGATGCATATAGTACATGAACAAAAGGCTTAAAATATAATAAAAATACATCATACTCTACAGCAAGAGATGTACTGCATTTGTTATAATCTCAACCAATGCGCATAAAAATTGTAATGTTAAACATACATCACATTCAGATACACAGTTGCCAGCACATCTGCAAGTTGTTACTACTGACAAAATAGGAATGTACAGAGATCCTGAACACCTGCTGTGCTCAGGGCACCATAATAAGGGATATCTGGTGATGTGTTCATACTGAAGCAATGCACATCATCTCAGTAAATCACCTCCGGAGTGCAAGACAAGTATCTTGTCACATATATTGTATCATAATTGCATTGCTATTGTATTAAAGTAGTGTCATGTGTGCAAGCGGCCTTAGCTTCCTTACATGTGCTGTTCAAATATAACTTGCCAAGAGATCTCATTTGTCATTAAAACCTGACAGTACTAGACAATTTACATGAAGATCTACAAGCACTTCAATTCACATCTTGAATGTGATGTGCTAATTATTTATTGGAGTAAAAAAAGTTTCAACAAATGCTACAGGCAAAAATCATATACATATTATACAATTTATTTTTCATTAGGTCCTGTGGTTACTGAAATACTTAAACAGAAGTCAGTGCACACGCCAGAATTTTCAAACAAGATGTCCACTTTTTCCAAGGGCATGCAAATAGTACACAAACCCATGATGCACAGAAAACTGCACTGCTACCAACTTTCAGTACCATGTTCAATCCATAAAAATAATGGTAACAATTTTCTACTCACATTTTGACGTGGAGCTCCAGTTCCTCCCTGCAAACTGACAGGAAAACAACATATGCCTAGCAAATAAATATACATATATACATATATATATATATACCAGTATATATTTAAACACATAAGATACAGCATAAAGTTTTGTTTGTAAGGCACACAGCAGGATGGACTTCAGAACATGATTGGTTTCTCTTTGCACTGGTCGATGACAAAGGCTGTGAAGCGTTTGAGGAACTTTGGGTACTCCCGTTTATACACAGCTCGCAGAACTGAAGCCGGAGCCCAGCCACCAGGGTTCACTGCAAAACAATAACATATTTGTTCTCATGCTATGATTCAGCACAGCACTACAGCTGACCTCCTCTACAAGATGTTTTCTGAAGTGATGAGACCACTTAGGAAGACCTACATATAGACGGGAGGACAATATTAAACTGGGCAATTAAATGGCCTGCTGGTATAAGTGGAGAAGACTTGTGAATCTGCCCTTACAGCTCTTTTTACTTGCCACTTTCTTCAAAATCAAAGGGCGATAATAAAAGAAATGATACGACAGCAAGCAGGTACCCCACACTAGTTAAATGACAACAAGTCTACCTGCTGCCTGTGAGAGACAATGGGGAGGGAGGAAAGGGTAGGGAGGAGCCACAGATAAGTACAAACTTATGGGTGAAAAAACATTAACTGCCCAGAATGGACTACATAACCTGTTACAAATCTCACCTGACATTTCAACACAATGGTTTTAGGAACTGGGTGTAACAGTGTGGACTGGATTCACCTAGCTCTGGAGAGACAGGTACCTGTAGTGGACTATTTTGAACATTCAAATGACTTCAATGTTATATATATTGCAAGCAATAGACATGTTGGCTTATTGCAGGACCAACATATGTACTTCAGTGTATGAAAGTAATTGTACTGCATAGTAATTACCAACATGCTGCGGACATTCGTGTGGCAATTTTCAGGGTGGTAAGAACAAGAATACAGTTACAATTGTAATGTGTCAGAATCAATCCACAGTTAAAAAATCATACAATTTTGGTTAAATTCATGGTTAAAAGAGTATCATATAGATAGGTAAAGAATATTAGATGATAAAAAGATGTTGTACATAGAGTATAGTGCTGTGGATGATAAGATACATGTAGTGAATTATGATCATGTAATAAAATTGATATATACACATATATATAATTATGTTAATGTATTATAAGAGAGTGACCACCTCTGTGGTCTAGTGGTCAGAGTTTCTGGCTACAGATACAGAGGTCCCGTGTTCGATCCCCGGCGCTACCAGATTTTCTGAGTAGTAGTTGGTCTGGAACGCGTTCCACTCAGCCTCGTGAGCCTCGTGAGGTCAATTGAGGAGCTACTTGAATGAAAAAAGTAGCGGCTCCAGGTCTAGAAAACAGAGATTAACGGCTGTGGGGACCCGTTGCGCTGACCACGT
>Ga0123352_10001462_pt1 | contig 31425 bp, 27 predicted proteins | sample TergutLab28metaG_FD_89700 | JGI IMG/M metagenome (GOLD analysis project Ga0123352, IMG submission 89700) | Labiotermes labralis P1 segment gut microbial communities from Petit-Saut dam, French Guiana - Lab288 P1 | ecosystem: Host-associated > Arthropoda: Insects > Digestive system > Gut ...
ATAAGGTGCAAAACCGTCGTCACTCTGCCCTTGACCTTGCGGGTACATAGGGGCGCAGCCCCTGTGTTGACTTTTTGCTTCTTTTTGTTCAACGACAAAAAGAAGGCCCGTCCGGCAGGACATAACAAGCTCTGGGCTTGTGCCAAGAAACCCTCGGCGGCAACGCCGAACAAAAAAAGAACCGGCCCACAGGCCGGTTCCTCTCAAAAAACGTACACATGCACCCCTATATCCCTCGCTCCGCCATGAGCACCTCAATCTCCTGTTCATTAATCCCAACCATGGCCTCGCCCAAATCTTCCGACACACGAGCCAATAGCGTATGGTCTTTATAATTCTCTACCGCCTGTACAATGGCGGCGGCACGCTTGGCTGGATCGCCGGACTTGAAGATACCGGAACCTACAAAGACCCCCTCGGCCCCTAATTGCACCATGAGGGACGCATCCGCCGGGGTGGCGACACCGCCGGCCGAGAAGTTCGGCACCGGCAGTTTCCCGTGCTCTGCCACATAAGTCACCAGCGCGTAGGGTGCTTGCAGTTCTTTTGCGGTGTGGTATAGCTCATCTTTGCTCATGACAGTCAACGCCCGAATCTGGCCCTGAATCATCCGCATATGGCGGACAGCCTGCACCACGTCTCCGGTGCCGGCCTCGCCCTTGGTGCGAATCATAGCGGCACCCTCTTGAATCCGGCGCAGGGCCTCGCTCAAATCCTGTGCGCCGCAGACGAAGGGTGCTTTGAACTTGGTCTTGTCAATGTGAAACGCATCATCCGCCGGGGAGAGCACCTCGCTCTCGTCAATAAAGTCAATCCCGATGGTGTCCAAAATCTGGGCCTCGGCAAAATGGCCGATGCGGCACTTGGCCATGACAGGGATATTGACCGCCGCTTGAATTCCGCGAATCATCTTCGGGTCGCTCATCCGACTGACACCGCCAACGGCACGGATATCGGCGGGAATCCGCTCTAGGGCCATGACGGCACATGCCCCGGCTTGCTCGGCGATTTTGGCCTGTTCTGGCGTGGTTACGTCCATGATTACTCCGCCCTTTAGTTTTTGGGCCAAGTCTTTGTGTAATGTAATAGACATCAGGGTTCAGCTCCTTGTTATAAAGATCGTATAGTTTAGTATAATGCAATGGGTAGGGGAAGTCAAATAAATAATAATGCTGTGCCCTACATGGTGTTTTGCAAAGCAACGAAAACCATGATATAATCAAACCAAATAGGCAGCACTTGGCCGCTGTTTGGATTGGAGGGTTACTCTATGTGCCAAAACTGTGCCCAAACCAGTAAATACTGGGACCCGTTTGAAGCGATTCTCACCAATTGGGCGGGAGACCGCTCACAACTGATTCCGCTATTACAGCAACTACAGGACGCTTACGGCTATTTACCGGAAGATGTGATCGCCCGGCTCTCCCAGCGGACGGGGATTTTCGTGTCGAGTATCATGGGGGTGGCCACCTTTTACTCCCAATTCCGGCTGGAGCCTGTGGGGAAGCATGTGGTGAAAATCTGCTTCGGCACCGCCTGTCACGTCATCGGGGCGGAGAATATTGCCGATGCCATTTGCCATGAGCTGGGCATCACCCTCGGCGGCACCACAGAAGACCGGCAGTTTACCGTAGAGTCCGTGGCCTGTATCGGGTGCTGTTCGCTGGCACCTGTTATCATGATTGACGACGAGACCCACGGGCGACTGACCCCGGAAACGGCCCGGGCGGTCATCCGAGACGTTCGGGCAAAGGAGGCGTAGAGGAATGAAACAGATCATCATCGGCCTCGGCTCCTGCGGGATTGCCGCCGGGGGCCTCAAGGTCAAAGATACGTTACAGCACCTAGCAGACCAAGCCGGGCCAACCCTTACTGTGGGCGAGACGGGCTGTATGGGCATGTGTTACTGCGAACCCATGGTAGAAGTCCGGGACGAAGCAGGCAATCGCACCATCTACGGCCATGTAGACGAAGCGAGAGCCGAAGAAATTTTCCGGCACCATATCCAAGGCGGTACGCCGCTTGCAGAAGCCGTTATCGTCACCTCCGATGGCGGCGGGCACGAAGCCGGATTTTTAGAAAAACAGGTGCGGTTGGTGCTAGAGCGTTGCGGTGCCATTGACCCGGAGTCTATTGACGATGCCATAGGTATGGAGGCGTATGTGGGACTGGAAAAAGCCCTTGACACCATGACACCTGCACAGGTCATTGACGAAGTGCTCACCGCCGGCATCAAAGGCCGAGGCGGGGCAGGGTTCCCCACGGGCCTGAAATGGAAATTCGCCGCCGGGTACGAGGCAGACCAAAAGTATATCATCTGTAATGCTGACGAAGGCGATCCTGGCGCATTTATGGATCGCTCCATCCTAGAGGGCGACCCTCACAGTGTCATTGAAGGCCTGATTATCGGCGGGTACGCCATCGGGGCCACCAAAGGATATATCTACGCCAGAGCCGAGTATCCCATTGCCATTCGGCGGTTAAAAATCGCTATTGAACAGGCAGAAGCACGAGGCTTTTTGGGCAAAAACATTTTGGATTCGGGTTTTGATTTCTCCCTCACCATCAAAGAGGGGGCGGGGGCCTTTGTCTGCGGTGAGGAAACGGCGTTGATTGAGTCTATTGAGGGCAATCGCGGTATGCCCCGGATTCGCCCTCCTTTCCCCGCAGAAAAGGGGTTGTTCGGCAAACCGTCTAATATCAACAACGTAGAAACGTTAGCCAACATTGGTTGGATTATCCGCCGGGGTGCGGGGGCCTTTGCTGCCCTCGGCACGGAAGAGAGTAATGGTACGAAAGTATTTGCCCTCGCCGGGAAAGTTCGCCGGGGGGGCTTAGTGGAAATTCCCATCGGCATGACCATTCGAGAAGTAGTAGACACCATCGGCGGCGGGACGGTCTCCGGCAAGCCATTAAAGGCTGTGCAGATGGGCGGGCCCTCTGGCGGATGTATCCCGGCGGAGCTGATGGATACGGTGATTGACTACCAGCCGCTGGCCGAGACCGGGGCCATTATGGGTTCCGGCGGGATGATTGTTATGGATGCGGACAACTGTATGGTGGATATCGCCCGGTATTTCTTGCAGTTTACCCAGTCGGAATCCTGCGGGAAGTGTACCTTCTGCAAAATCGGCACCAAACGGATGCTGGAAACCCTAGAGCGGATTACCCAAGGAGAGGGCGCAGAAGGGGACGTGGAGCGGCTGGAACACCTGTCCCACCAAATCAAGACAAACGCCCTGTGCGGCTTGGGCCAGACGGCACCGAACCCCGTGCTAACCACCATCCGCTATTTCCGCAACGAGTACGATAACCATATTCGGAACAAGAAGTGCACCACCAGCCAGTGCAAGGCGCTGATTCACTACGATATTTTGGCGGGCAAGTGTATCGGCTGTACCATCTGCGCCAAAAAATGCCCGGTGGACGCTATCCGGGGCAAGGTGAAAGAATTGCACAGTATTGAGCAAGATAAGTGTACCAAGTGCGGCATTTGCAAATCCGTTTGTAAATTCGATGCCGTGGTCGTAGAATAGGGGGTGGGTCTGATGTTACACATTATCATTAACGGAAACGCCTATCAGGCAACGCCGGGCCAGACGGTGTTAGATGCCTGTCGGGCAAATGGGGCATTTATCCCCACGCTGTGTCACGACCCCCGGCTAAATCCCTTTGGCTCGTGCATGATTTGCCGGGTAGAGATTGAAGGGCAACGGGGTGTGCCTCTGGCTTGCGGCACGCTGGTGGCAGACGGTATGGTGATTAAAACCGACTCCGAAGCCATCTCTATAGCCCGGAAGACCTGCTTGGAACTCCTAGCGTCCCAACACTACGGCGATTGTACCGCTCCCTGCGTGATGGAGTGTCCCGCCCATATGGACGCACAGGGGTATATCAACCTCATCGCCCAAGGCCGGTACGATGATGCGGTGCGGCTGATGAAAGAGACCAACCCCTTGCCCGTAGTCTGCGGACGGATTTGCACCCGGCCCTGCGAGAAAAAGTGCAGACGAAACTCCTTGGAGGGGCCGCTTGGTATCGCTTATCTGAAACGATTTGCGGCGGATAAAGACTTGGCTAAGGGGCGGCCATACCTCCCGGAAAAACGGCCCGCCACAGGCAAGCGGGCGGCTATTATCGGAGCGGGGCCTGCTGGTCTTTCGGCGGCGTGGTTCTTGGCGCAGCTGGGCCACGGTGTGACCATTTTTGAGCGGCAAGAGGCACCCGGCGGGATGCTCCGCTATGGGATCCCGTCCTACCGGATGCCGCGGGAGACCTTGGATGCGGAAATTGATATCATCCACTCTCTCGGCGTAGATATCCAATACGGTGTGGACTTTGGCCGTAATATTACGCTAGAGAGCCTAAAAGCGGACGGATATGATTCTATCCTCCTTGCCGTCGGCTCTCAACTGGGCTGGCCCTTGGGGTTAGAAGGGGAGGCGCATTGCAGCAATGTTCTCATCGGGGTAGAATTCCTCGGTGCTGTCACCCGCGGGAAACAGCCGGACTTGGCTGGCAAAAAAATCGCCGTAGTCGGCGGCGGCAATACTGCCATGGACTGTGCCCGGACAGCCATTCGGCTGGGTGCCGAGGTGGAGCTTATCTACCGCCGCACCGTGGCGGAGATGCCCGCCGATGATATGGAAATCGAAGAAGCCCAACATGAAGGTGTGGCCTTCTCCGTGCTCACAAACCCTGTGGCCTTAGAGCAAGCGGGGTGTATTGTCAACCTGGAACTCACCAAAATGGAACTGGGTGAGCCGGATGCATCCGGTCGCCGCCGTCCCCAACCTGTGGCGGGATCCGAGCATATTGTGAAGTTCGACTACGTCATTTCTGCCATCGGGCAGACCCAAGACCTGAGTTTCATCGGCCCCGGTTGCGAGGCCGAGACCCACCGGGATCTGCTGGTCACAGACAGCGCCACCATGCAAACCAATATCCCCGGCCTGTTCGCCGCAGGGGATGCGGTATCCGGACCCCAAACCGCCATCTTAGCCATCGCCGGCGGACGGCGGGCAGCCTTCGCCATGGATCGTTATATGCTGGGCCTGCCCTTTGAGGCGGAAGCAGAGCATTATAACCACGTCCGGGCTAAGTCCAACGAGGAGATTGACCCCGCCCACTGGGGTGAGCGGGAGCAAGTAGCCAAAACCCCCATGCCCATGCTCACGGAGCAACAGCGAGAGCACAACTTCAACGAAGTCGAACTGGGCTTCTCGGAAGCAGAGGCCCAAAAAGAAGCCGCCCGTTGCCTGTCTTGCGGCTGTGCCGATGTGAATGAGTGTAAGCTCCGAGAATACGCCACCGTCTACGAGGCCGACCAGTTCGCCTTAGCCGGAGAACAGACCCGTCACCCCATTGACGAGACGCACCCTTATATCGTGCGAGACCGCAATAAATGTATTATGTGCGGTCGCTGTGTGAGAATCTGTATCGAAGCCGGGGCCGGAACCCTCGGCTTTGTGGGCCGTGGGTTTGATACTACGGTAGAGCCGTCGTTCAGTAAGCCCTTGGGCGAAGACGACACCTGTATCAACTGCGGCCTCTGTGTCTCCACCTGCCCCACCGGGGCTATGGTACCACAGGAAGGTGTGACACTGCCCACTACAGCGTACATGGATGTAGAAGATGCGCAAGTGACCAGCGTCGCAGACGCTGTGGCCCAGGTGGAAGGATAAAAAGAGGCCGCCCTTATTAGAGGACGTTTGTCAAGGGAGAAAATGATATTTCCTCGAAAAAACTCAAAGTCCTAGTATGATGTGGTGTCATACTAGGACTTTGGTTTTTTTGATGTAGAAAATCTCGGCGTTTCAGAAGTATGGTACGGGAAACCTTTATATCTGGAAATGCTTATTTGCCTCAAGATATAAACGTAAATATAAATGCCGTAGCTACAATTAGCGCTGGCAGAAATCGCATCGAATTAACTTTCAGAGAATCGTTGTGCTTACCCTTAACTCTAAATATTACTATGCATAAGCGGAAGCACAAGAAACCAACTACTGCTCCAAGTGTATTTGCAATCACATCATTGATATCTGTGGCTCTATGTAGTGTGAACAGTTGGCTTATTTCAATTGCAAGAGATAGCCCGACACCAAGTAATGCTACCCTCTTTACTTGTTCGTATGACCTACTTATAATAGGGCACAAAAATCCTAATGGAATAAAAGCAAGGATATTAAGAATAAACTCAAGGTCAATTTCACCCACAATGGGAATCAAATTAGCATTCGGATTAAAAATGGACTCCCCTAGACGAGTTAGTCTGAAAAACTCATTTAGGGTCGGAATTCCAACAACATTTCTCAATAGTATGCCTAGAAAATAGTACATTAAAATTGAACCAATCACCGCCTTAATCTTTGGCACGGTGTTATCTTTTCTAAGAAACCAATACAGTGATGCGCCTACAAAAATCAAGCCAGCAAAAAACATTGGTCTTAAAAATAAAAGGTCGAGTATTGCTTCAAAAAGTCCTAGTTGTATTTCCATGCCAACCTTCGTCCTGTGTTCAATAGTACAATTATAACACAAGGGAGGGAATTTGTCAATCTGCTTTCACCATGGCTATACTTTGCTACTGGCATTAAAAATGCACCTCCAAAAATTAGACTTTTGTCCAACTTTTGGGGTGCACTTCACCTATCTACCGATTATTCACGTTCTCAAAAAACAAATCATGGTTTTTTAACCGATGCTCTGCCAACTGGGCGTACTTCGTGTCCGGCTGTCCCCAGCAGGTATAGGGGTCGATGCTGATTCCGCCCCGGGGAGTGAACTTCCCCTGCACCTCGATAAACCGAGGTTGCATCAGGTTTCGCAAGTCTTTTAGAATCAAATTTACGCAATCCTCATGAAACCCGCCGTGGTTGCGAAAGCTAAAGAGATAGAGTTTCAAAGACTTACTCTCTACCATCTTCTCTGCCGGGATATAATTGATATAAATAGCCGCAAAGTCCGGCTGGTTCGTGATGGGACAGAGGCTTGTAAACTCCGGGCAGTTGAATTTCACCATGTAGTCCAAATCCGGATGGCGGTTATCAAACACCTCCAACACACCGGGGTCATAGTCGGTAGGATACTGTGTGCCTGTACTGCCCAGATGGGTCAGGCCGGGGATGTGATTGCTCATGGAGTGTCCACCTTTCGTTTTGAGAGTGCGTAAATCAAAATACACCCGACCACCGCCGGGGTGAGCTGTCCGATACTAATACTAGCAACCAGTGTCCAATAGGGAGCCCCAGTAATCCGTGTGAGCCATAGGGGTACGACTAGCCCCGGCCCAAGCACAATGGGGAAACACACACACCAAGGGGGCAAGCGCAGTTTCCGAATGGCCACCACAGCACCGCCGACAACCAGCCCCACAATCAAGCCCCCGACAATATCTAAGATACCGAGGCCGCCGATGACATTGCTCATGGAATTAGCCAATGCCAGCGGCACGGCCAAAAATGGGAACACATAGCTCAACGCATATAACGCCGTAGCAATCCGCACCTGATACTGCCCGAACGCAAAGCCTTGGGTCAGAAACATAACCGCAATATACGCCGCCGCCATCATGGCGGAGAAGGTGAGTTTTTTCGTGCCAGTAAAAGAAGTCTGCATAAATAAAAATCGCACAGAGAATCTCTGCGCATTCTCCTAGTTTTGTTTAACGACAGGTTGGAACTTGCGAACTGTCGTGCTTCAGTTGTTTTATCATTTTAGCAGAAAGGGGATATCCTGTCAACATTGGCTTTTCGTTCGCTACCCAATATGTGATGCACACCCCCTAATAACCCAGAAGTTCAAGGCGTTTTGGTGTTATATTCCGCCTTGGAAACGGCAGCCTCCTACCCTCGAAACCGTCGGCTCTCCGCCACTGCTAACTCATCACAGCGGTTATTATACACATTATCTGCGTGCCCCTTCACCCAGTGAAACTTCACTTTGTGAGTCTCCATCAACCCCAATACCTCTTGCCAGAGGTCGGGGTTTTTGGCGGGTTCTTTTTTGTCTCGCATCCAGTTGTTGGATTTCCATTTATAGACCCAACGCTTCTCAATGGCGTTGACGATATATTGGCTGTCGGTATATAAGTCTACTTGGCAGGGTTCATTGAGGGCCTCTAACCCACGAATGACACCCATGAGTTCCATGCGGTTGTTGGTGGTTTCAGCCTCGCCGCCGGAGAGTTCTTTTTTGTGTCGGCCGAACAGCAAGACGGCACCCCAGCCACCGGGGCCGGGGTTGCCGCTACATGCGCCGTCTGTGTAGAGTTTAATTTGCTTCATGTTCAGTGGGTTCTGGTGCGGGGGCAGAGTCGGTGGACGAGGTGCCGGGGGCGGCATCCCCTACAGGGACCTCGCCGTCCTCTATTTCTTCCTCTTCTAACGGCTCGGTTCTGGCGATGGAGATAACCTTTGCGTCTTCGCCCACACGCATGAGGCGTACACCTTGGGTGCCACGGCTCAACTTACTGATATCCGCCGCCGCCATGCGGATGATGGTACCGTCGTCGGAGATGAGCAGGATATCGTCTTGGTCGTCTACCACCAGAACCCCAGAAATGGTACCAGTTTTCTCGGTGATGTTATAGTTTTTCAGGCCCACGCCGCCCCGGTTTTGGGGTACACCGGAGTCGCCACGGAGATATTCCAGTATATCCGTCCGCTTGCCGTAGCCGTTCTTTGTAACGGTGAGCAACGCCCCGCCCTCCCGGGCACGAGCCGCACCCACGCAATAGTCACCCTTCCGAAGACGGATGCCCCGTACTCCGGTAGAATCTCTGCCAGTGGGCCGCACATCTTGCTCGTTGAAGCAAATGGCCATGCCGTCATGGGTGGCAATCAGAATGTTCTGGTTGCCATCGGTCTTCCGCACAGCGATAAGCTCGTCTTCCTCGTCTAAACGAATGGCCCGGATGCCGATACTGCGGATATTTTTGAGGGCAGAGAGACGCAAGCGCTTGGTGGTGCCGCCCTTGGTCACGAATACCAAGTACTCGTTTTCCGCAAACTCTTCCACCCGAATCATGGCACTGACCTTCTCGCCTGTCTGAAGGGGTAAGACATTCACAATATTCGTCCCCTTGGCAGTCCGGCCCGCTTCGGGGATCAGGTACCCCTTCTTCTGATACACCCGCCCGAAGCTGGTGAAAAACAGAATCAAATCATGGGTGGATGCGGTGAACACGGTCTCTACGTAGTCCTCGTCCTTGAGGCTCTGGGCCGTAATACCCTTTCCGCCCCGCCGCTGACTGCGGTACGTGTCCGCCGGGAGGCGCTTGATATAGCCCGCATGGGTCAGGGTATAGACACAGTCTTCTTCGTCGATGAGGTCTTCAATATCAATCTCGTCCTCGTCAATGGCCAGCTCTGTCTGTCGCTCATCGCCGTATTTGTCCCGCACTTCTTCTAACTCGGTGATGAGTACGCCTTTTAGCATCTCTTCATCTGCCAACAGTTGGTTATAATATGCGATTTTTTCTTGCAAATCCTTATGCTCGGCCTCGATTTTTTCTCGCTCCAGGCCTTGAATCCGGCGGAGGCGCATATCTAGGATGGCTTGGGCTTGAATTTGGCTTAACCCAAACCGTGCCATGAGCCGGGCTTCGCCCTCGTCATAGCTCTCTCGTAGGATTTTAATAACCTCATCAATGTTGTCCACGGCAATCATAAGACCCTCTAGGATATGGGCCCGCTCCATGGCTTTGCGGCGGTCGTACTCTGTCCGCCGGGTGATGACAATTTTTTGATGGGTGATGTATTCTTCTAGGATTTCTTTGAGGTTTAACAGCTTCGGTTGCCGTTGGTCGTTCACCAAGGCTAAGAGCACGATAGAAAACGTAGTTTGCAACTGGGTGGCGGAGTACAAGCGGTTGAGCATGACTTGCGGGTTTGCGTCCCGCTTTAGCTCAATGACCATCCGCATTCCGTTTCTGTCGGACTCATCCCGCAGGCCAGAGATGCCCTCTAACCGCTTGTCTTTCACTAAGTCGGCGATGGATTCTAACAGCCGGGCCTTGTTGACTTGATAGGGCAGCTCTGTAACAATAATCCGTAGCCGATTTTGACCGTATTCTTCAATTTCCGTTCTGGCCCGTACCCGCACACGGCCACGGCCTGTGGCATAGGCATGGCGAATACCCACACGGCCCATGATAATGCCTTTTGTGGGGAAGTCGGGGCCTTTGATGTGTTCCATCAGGTCGTCTAGCTCCGCCTCTGGGTTTTGGATGAGACAGATGGTGGCATCAATGGTCTCTCGCATGTTATGGGGCGGGATATTCGTGGTCATCCCCACGGCGATCCCCATGCTACCGTTGACCAGCAGATTGGGGAACCGAGCGGGCAGCACTCGCGGTTCTTTCCGGGTCTCATCAAAGTTGGGGGTGAAGTCCACCGTCTCTTTGTCGATCTCCCTGGTGAGTTCGCTGGACAGCTTTGACATCCGGGCCTCGGTATAACGATACGCCGCCGGGGGGTCCCCGTCTACAGAGCCGAAGTTCCCCTTGCCGTCTACCAGCATATACCGCATAGAGAAGTCTTGAGCCAGACGCACCAAGGCATCATAGACCGAACCATCCCCATGGGGGTGGTACCGGCCCAGCACGTTACCGACGGTGGTGGCAGACTTGCGGAAGGCTTTGTCTGAGGTAAGCCCATCCTCTAACATGGCGTATAAAATCCGCCGATGGACAGGCTTTAACCCGTCCCGGACATCGGGCAGGGCACGACCTACGATTACACTCATGGCGTAATCGAGGTAGCTGTCTTTCATCTCCTGTTCTAGTTTGACAGGGACGATGGTCTGATTCGGATATGAAATATCCGGGTTTTTATCGTTGGTTGCCAATGTGGTTTACCTACCTTTTTGTTGTTCTTATTCTTGCTCCATAAAAAAGTCAGAGTCTAGCTTTTTGATTTCGTATGTTTGGAGTGTGGAAACCCCTACGCTGTGTTCAATCATGAGTTCTGCCAGTTTGTCGCCGTCTACTAGGACGATGTGGTTCTCCCTTGCACACTGTGCCGCACCGCTTGAAAACCTTGCGGTTGTGATGAACAATCCTTTTCCGGTCTTATTCGCAATTGCACCAATAAATCCTTGTATATCGGGGCGGCTAATCATTTTGTCAAGCGCATAGCGTTTCGCCTGAATGTAGATATTGCTAAACCCCAGTTTGTCTTCTCGGCAAATCCCATCAATACCACCATCGTTAGTGCGTGGGGTCACAAGAACATCGCCATAGCCCATCGCCATCAGAAGCCTGCCTACTAGGTGTTCAAAGAAATATGAGTCATTGCTAAAAATCGCTTCAAGGATTTCATTTTTCAATTCTGCGTTGATTTCTGAAAAGTTAGAATCCATATGTTCTAAGGGCGTTTTCTCTGCTTGGCTATCTTCTTTTAATTCTAAACTTTTTTCCTGCCCCTTGAGTAGGAATGCTTGGTTCAAAGATGGTGGATTCTCTTTTAGAACTCGCTTCCCTTCGTCTGTTATCTGTGCAATTCCGTGTTGCAAGTACTCTATAAGCCCAGCATTTTTTAATTTTGTTTTCGCCCAACGTATTCGATAGCGAAAGACCGTGCTTGCTCCGTCCGGCGTCCTCACTGCAAGTTCTTCTTCTGATAAGCCTCTATGTTCTGCAATCACATCACCCAATTGCTTGTTGGACATTGCTCCGCCATTCTCTAATACCGCAAGCACTTCTCTATCAAGTTCGTTTAATTTCAGGCTTTCCATACTACGTCCCTCTTCTCTTTCAGCACCCCTACACATCAATATTCTGTGCAAACTGAGCATTCTCTTCAATATAAATCTTCCGAGGCTCCACTTTCTCGCCCATTAAAACCGTGAAAATCTCATCCGCCTTCAGCGCATCGGCGATCTCGATACGGTTTAAAATCCGGGTCTCCGGATCCATGGTGGTCTCCCAGAGTTCGTGGGGATCCATCTCACCGAGACCTTTGTTGCGGCTGATTTCTATCTTGGCGTTTTCACTCTCGCCTCGGATCCCGGCGATAATCTCGTCCCGCTCTTTGTCGGAATAGGCATAGTGTACTTGCTTGCCCCGCACCAGTTTGTATAGGGGCGGCTGGGCGGCGTATACATGGCCTGCTTCCACCAAAGGCCGCATATACCGGAAAAAGAAGGTGAGTAACAAGGTGCGGATATGGCTGCCGTCTACATCGGCATCAGCCATGATGATAACTTTGTGATAGCGGAGCTTCTCTAAGTCAAAATCTTCCCCAATCCCGGCGCCGAGGGCCGTGATGACCGGGGTCAGCTTATCGTTGCCGTACACCTTATCCACCCGGGCCTTTTCCACGTTGAGCATCTTCCCCCACAGGGGCAAAATAGCCTGAAACCGGCTGTCTCTGCCGCCTTTGGCATAACCGCCTGCCGAGTCACCCTCGACAATGTAGATTTCCGTCAACGCCGGGTCTCGCTCATTACAATCCGCCAATTTGCCGGGAAGGGTGGCCCCCTCTAGGGCGTTTTTCCGGCGGATGCTCTCCCTCGCCCGCTTGGCGGCTTCTCTGGCGCGGGATGCGGTGAGGGCCTTTTCTATGATAATGCGAGCCACGGCGGGATTTTCTTCAAAGAAGGTGTCCAGCTTTTCCCCTACCATGCTCTCCACTAGGGTGCGAATCTCGCTGTTGCCTAGCTTGGACTTGGTCTGCCCCTCAAACTGGGCCTCCATCAGGCGGACGGATATGATGACGGTCAGTCCCTCCCGGCAGTCCTCGCCGGAGAGTTTTTCTTCCCCTTTTAACAATCCCGCCTTGGTGGCGTAGTTGTTCAGCACACGGGTGAGGGCCGACTTAAATCCGGTCTCGTGCATCCCGCCTTCCCCGGTGCGGATGTTGTTGGCGAAGGAGAGAATCATCTCGCTATAGCCGTCGTTGTATTGCAGGGCAACCTCGGCTTGGGAGGTATCTTGTTCCCCCGCCATGTGGATAACTTCTTCATGGAGGGCGGTTTTATTGCGGTTGATATCTTCGACAAATTGGCGGATGCCGCCCTCGAAGTACATCTCATCTCGCTTCTCTTGCCCTTCTCGTTTGTCAATGGTAAAAATTCGCAGGCCAGCATTCAGATACGCCTGCTCTTTCATCCGAGTTTGCAGGGTTTGATAATTGTACAGTAACGTGTCAAATATTTGGTCATCCGCTTTGAAGCGGACGGTGGTGCCGCTTTGTTCTGTATCGTCGATGACGGTAATGGCTTGTGTAATGTCGCCTCTGGCAAATTTCATCTGGTGGATTTTTCCATTGCGATGAACCTCTACTTCTAACCACTCAGACAGAGCGTTTACCACAGAGGCCCCCACACCATGGAGACCGCCGGACACCTTATATCCACCGCCACCGAACTTACCCCCGGCATGGAGTACGGTAAAGACAACCTCTAAGGCAGAGGCACCGGTTTGCTCTTGGATATCCACAGGAATGCCCCGGCCGTTGTCTCGGACGGTAATGATGTTATCGGCACCGATCTCCACAGAAATTTCCGTACAATATCCAGCTAGGGCCTCATCAATGGCGTTGTCCACAATTTCATAGACTAGGTGGTGCAGTCCGCTCTCGCTGGTAGAGCCGATATACATACCGGGCCGTTTGCGAACCGCTTCTAACCCTTCTAGTACTTGAATCTGGGACGCGTCATAACTCTGATCTTGATCCACTTTTTCAATTGAATCTGGCATGGTATAATTTCTCCTTTTACTCGCTTATACTAGTCCCAAATGAAAAGATGCCTTTTGCTTTTTTACTGGGACTTTATGAAGACGTGTATTTGCACGTTTTTGTGCAAATACCAGCCCGCAAAGCAGGCGTATTTTCGATTGCTTTTTATCGAAAATTAATATTCGCCTTCAAACCCGACCGTAATACTGCGTTTTTGCAGTGTGGCCGTGGATAGTTGACTGAGGTATACGGTGGAATTCCCACCGTTGTTTGTGATAATGAAACTCTTCGGCAGCTCTTCCGCTACCTCCTGTACATCCCCTTGCCGTTGGGCAACAGCCAAAAACTTCCGGGTGATGTGAGAGCCGGAGCAGTTGTCTAGGTCGAAGATGCCGATCACATTCTCTTTATTTACAATAATATCCTGTCCTAAATGTAGAAACAAAGCCTTATCGCACCTTTCCTTGACAAACTGAAAAAATCCGGCCGCCGGTACGGCTGACGATGCCGTTGTCCTCACAACAGGTAATAAACACCTGCCCGCATAAAATCCGGTTCAACACAAAGTCTTGCCGGGCACTGTCTAGCTCACTGAGCACATCGTCTAAGAGTAACAGGGGATATTCCCCCCGGTCATCAAACAAAATGTCCCGCTCGGCCAGTTTCATAGACAGGGCCGCTGTCCTCGTCTGGCCTTGGGAGGCAAACGCTCTAGCTGGTTCTCCGTTAATGGTGACCGCAATATCGTCCTTATGGGCCCCGGAGAGACACTGGCCGGAATCAATCTCCGCCTGGCGGAGCCGTGCTTGGTGTATCAAAAGCTGCTCAAACAGCACCGATGGTTTTTCTTGGGGTTTTAAAATCGTGCTGACGGTTTCGTAGGTAAGCTGTAACTCTTCTCGACCGCCGGAAAATTCTCGGTGGACTTTATCGGCATACGGGGCCAGCTTTGCCACATAGGCGGCCCGATAGGAAATCATCTGGGCAGATGCTTTGGCTAGTTGAAAATTAAAGTCGTCCAACGTGTCTAACAGGGTCGGGTTATCTCGGTGGTCTTTGAGTATCCGGGTCTTGTGGTCGTACAGGCGGTTAAATTCCGCCAACCACAGGGCATATTTGGGCCGGAGCTGGCTTAAACTCAAATCCATAAACCGCCGCCGATTGACAGCACCGCCTTTGACCAGTTCTAAGTCGTCTGGGGAAAACAGCACCGCCATAACTTTGCCGGCTAAGTCTGTAGCCCGCTTTTGCCGGACATTGTTGATAAAAATCTCTTTTTTCCGTCCCCGGCGGAGCTGAATCTCAATGGTCTGTTCCCGCTCTTCAGCGGAAAATACGGCATGTATCGTGGCAAAGTCTAAGTCATGGCGAATTAACTCTTTGTCGTACCGGGTACGAAAACTACGGCCCCCGGTGAGGTAATAGACTGCTTCTAACAAATTGGTCTTCCCTTGTCCATTTTCGCCGATGATGATATTGGTACCGGGGTCAAAAGAACTCTCACCTTGGTCATAATTGCGAAAACCAGAGACCGTGAGCTTGTTGAGAATCATGGCACATCTCCAGCTATGGTGATGCTTACGTCCCCTATCTGTACCTTGTCGCCGGGATAACATTTTTTGCCCCGCATGGTACAAGGCGATCCGTTGTAGGACACGTCACCTTCTAGGATATAAATCTTCGCCTCTCCGCCAGTCTGGGCGATACCTGCAAATTTTAATAGGGCATCTAGACGGATGAAGGGGGTTTTGATGGTAATGGTTTGTTCCACTTTAGCTATCACTCGCTTTCAGGCGGACAGGGAGGACTAGGTAAGTAAAGTTCTCACTCTCATCCTCTGGCCCGATGACACAGGGGGATACGCTGGTGCCTAAGGAAATGCTTACCCTATCTGCTGGTGCGGCCTTTAAGGCATCTAGGAGATATTTATTGTTAAAGCCAATCTCCAATTCGTTGCCATCGCCCACAATGATACATTCGTCTGTGGCTTTCCCTAATGCGGTGGTCGTGAACAGGCCCACTTTACCATCGGAGAACACACAGCGAACCGGACTTTTTAGCTTTTCGCTGATAATCAGAGATACCCGCTCTACCGCATCCATCAAGGCCCGCTTATCCACAGTAAGTTGGAGTTTGTTCCCCTGTGGAATGGCCTGACGATAATTTAAGAAATCCCCCTCTAACCGCCGAGAGATAACCACTGTATCACCGATAGCAAATAGAATATGTTTCGAGCCTAACGTAAGCTGTGCCGGCTCTTCCGAATCCGAGGCTATTTTTTCTACTTCATTTAATGCGCTGCCGGGTACAACAAAACTACAGTCTGACATGTCGGTCTTTTCTTCCAGTTGTTCCCGCCGTAGCGCCAGGCGGTATCCGTCCACAGACACAATCGTAAGGATGTTACCCTCTAGCTCAAACAAACTACCTGTGTGGACAGGGCGGCTTTCATTGTCGCTGACTGCAAAAATAGTTTCTGCAATCATACGTTTCAGCGTATTTTGGGGGATAGATATGGCGTTCTCCGCATCCACAGAAGGAAGTTCCGGGTAATCTGACGCCGGGGTACCAAGGATATTAAACTCACTAGGCCCGCAGGTAATGGTAGCCATGTTCTCTTCACTGACAGCAAACGAGACGATATCATCAGGCAAGCGCCGGATAATCTCTCCCAATAGCCTTGCATTTAGCACAATGGCACCAGCCGCTCCAACTTCTGCCGGAATTTCCGTCTTGATTCCAGTCTTTAAGTCGTACCCGGAAATTTTGAGCAAATCCCCAGCTTCCAGCAACAGCCCCTCTAGAGCGGGGACCGCACTCTTCGCTGAGGCCACCTTACTGGTGACGGTGATGGCAGATAAGAGTTGCGCTTTTTCACAGGAAAATTTCATGTTATTACCTCCGCTCTGTAAGTAAAGAGTACTGTTATATATGATTCGTAGTCATAGTCGTAATAGAGAAATATGTGGAAAAGTGACCGAACCTGTTGAAACGGTAAGAGATGGCTTGTGAGTGAGTTTGTGGAAAAGATGCGTGTCTGCTGTGGGAAAAAGAGACGAAGCTGTTTTCCACAAGATGGCCCTTACTTTCCCACAAGAAAATGTGGACAGTTAATTTCGTTCTGTGATGTTGTTTTGGATATCTCGGATGGTGTCCTTAAACTCTGGTTTTTCTTCGATATAAGCTTCGATTTTTTGGATAGAGTTTAATACGGAAGAGTGGTCCATGCCACTACCGCTTTTCCCCTTATACTCCTTGCCAATATTGATGAGAGACAGGTCTGTCAGTTTGCGAATCAAGTACATGGACACCTGTCTAGCCAAGGCTGTGTCTCTTGTTCTGCCATTGCCCCGGATATCATCAGCGGTGAGGCGGTAGAAGCGGGCGGTTTCTTGGATAATCACTTCCGGTGTGGGTAGAAACTCTTTGTGGAGCATATCTTCAATAGTGCGAAGGGCCACCTCTTTGTTATCAATTTCAGCACCCAACAGCTCCCCATAAGCGGTGAGCATTTTTACAGAACCCTCTAACTGACGGATATTCGACTTAAAGTGTTCTGCAATGGTGTGGGCAATGTCGTCTGGTAGAGTAAGACCTAGTTGCAGGGCCTTGTTGCGGATAATGGCCATTCGGGTCTCATAGTCCGGCGGCCCCACGTCTGCAATCAAGCCCCACTCAAACCGGCTCTGTAGTCGATCCTCCAAGCGTAAAATATCCCGGGGCGGCCGGTCAGAGGTGAGAACGATTTGACAGCCGGATTCATATAAGGTGTTAAAAGTATGGAAGAATTCTTCTTGCGTACTCTCTTTCCCTGCAATAAACTGCACGTCATCCATGAGCAAAAACTGGGCGGAACGGTATTTACCCCGAAACTCTTCCATTTTCCCTGCTTGGATGGATGAGATGAGTTCGTTGGTGAACTGGTCACCCTTGGTGTAGACAATGTTTAAGTCCGTCGGCTGCTTTACCGCATGGCGGATAGCGTGGAGTAAGTGGGTCTTCCCGAGGCCGGAATTGCCGTAGATAAAAAGCGGATTATACGCCACCGCTGGCTTTTCCGCTACCGCTTTGGCGGCGGCATGGGCAAATTTATTGTTAGAACCCACCACGAATCGGTCAAACGTCAAATCCATCCGCTCGTCTGAGGCAGGTTGCGGCGATTGCTCTTGTTTTCCCAGATAGGGCTCCAACTCCCGCTCTCCCAAGATAAGCAGGCCAAATTCGCCGGAGAATAGTTCAAACAGTGCCTCTTGTAAATGTTGTGAAAATCGAGTCTCAATCACTTCTTTTTTGAAGTTCGATGGACAGTAAACGACCAAGCGGCCGCCCTCTACCTCAACAGCGGTGGTGTCAGAAAACCATGTGTCAATTGCGGTAGAGGTCAATTTGTCTGACATAATCTCTAATATCCGGCCCCACACATCCTGTGCTGACGTCATGAAAACACCACCCCTAATCCAATAATCAAGTAAAAAAATAGCCCGCCACCAGCGAGAGTACCCACAGGTAGGCTTGCTTCCCAATATTATAGCAAATTTGGAGCGAATATGCAATGGATTTTCAGGAAAAACCTAGGCGAAAACACATTCATGTGCCGGGTGGGTATATCCAAATTAGGATTTTCCAAAAAAGGGCCGGGACGCGCAGAAACACGCCCCTTACCTCAACGCACTAACGATCCCGAAACACCCGCCTATAGATCGCTTTTCCGGCGGGGGTTCCGGCGGTTCCGCCTTTGCCGGTTTCCCGGAGAGAGGCGGGCAACATTCGACCCACTTGAAACATGGCGTCAATCATCTCGTCAGCGGGCACAACGCTATCCATCCCCGCTAAGGCCATGTCGGCACTGATTAAGGCATTGACCGCCTGAGAGGCGTTTCGTTGGGCGCAGGGGATTTGCACCAGCCCCGCCACAGGGTCACAGACTAGACCCAATACATTCATCAGTGCAATGGCCACAGCGCGCTCGGTGGTCTGATTACTGCCGCCAGCCAGATACACAGCACCAGCGGCGGCCATGGCTGCTGCTGCGCCACACTCTGCTTGACAGCCCCCCTCCGCCCCGGCTACGGTGGCGTTGGTCATGATGACGACCCCAATGCCAGAGGCGATGAGCAACGCCTCCAAAATCCTCTGATTATCCGCATCATATTTCTCGCCCACGGACATCAGTACTGATGGTAGCACCCCGCACGCCCCGGCAGTGGGGGCGGCGCAGATTTTACCCATGGAGGCATTTACCTCACTGGCGGACAAGGCTTGGGCCATGAGGCGGTTGATAAATTCTCCAGAGATACCCCCAGTGGCGGCATAGGTGTGCTGGGTAGAGGCCACCCCTTCAATCAACCCGCCGATAGTGGGCAAGGGTTCCTCTAAGGCCCGCTTTGCGGAGCGGCGCATGACCTCATACCGGGCAGACAGCCGCCGGAAAATGTCATCCGCACTCTGTTCTGTCTGGGCCATCTCCGCCTCTAGCACTACTTGCCAGAGGGACATGTTATGTGTCTCGGCTAAGGTCAACATCTGGGCGATGGAGTTATACTGCATGGTGTCTGTCCTCTCTGTCCCCTAAATCTACGGCTTGGGCGCTGAACACATCCGGCAGGGCAGCGATTGTTGCGACCAGCTCTGGGCCTGCCGGGTCGTCCATCTCTACCACGGCGCAGGCCACACAGCCCCTAGCCCGGCGGGTATAGCGCATGAGGCCGATGTTGATACCGGCATCGCTTAACACGCTGGAAATCTCACTAATCATCCCCGGTTTGTCTTGGTGATAGACCAACAGGGTTGGGAGGTTGGCAGAAAATTCCACCTCCATTCCATTCACCCGGCGAATCAAAATCTGTCCGCCGCCGATGGACGAGCCAATGACGTCGAAGGTGTCTCCATCAGAGAAATGGAAGGTGATTTCCACAGAATTTTCATGATAATCCGTGAGATCCGCCTGATGAAACGAATAGGTCACCTCGGCGGCCCCAGCCAGCGCCTTTGCGTCCCGCAGGGCCTCGTCGTCCTCTCGATAGCCCAATGCCCCGGCTAAGAGTGCCAAATCCGTACCGTGGCCCAAATAGGTGTCATGAAACGAGCCGTGCAATCCGAAGGTCACACGAGTAAAGGGTCGTCCCGCCAGCCGCCGTGCCACCTGCGCCAATCGTGCCGCCCCCGCAGTGTGAGAGCTGGACGGCCCAATCATCACAGGGCCGGTAACGTCAAAAATACTCAGCAATGGTCTTGTCTCCTCTCGATGGAGTAAGTTTGCTTGTATTTTACCACGGTAATCCGTGGTTTACAAAGTTTTTTTCAAGAATCAGCTGCCGAACAGAAAAACCCGCCTGTAACCATGCGTGGTACAGGCGGGTGGGTGATCGTATTAGCACACAGTCCCCACATAGGCAAAGCCGCTTGGGGCCTTGGGTGCCTTGGGGTAGGCGGGGTCAAACTGGAACGGTATCCCGGCAGCTTTGGTGGCGAGGTAGAGGTGACAGAGGGCGATACCCAGGTCTAGTGGTTGCAGGGTGTATAACAGGCCCCAAAGTTTGCCGGGAGCTTGGTAATAGGCGTGGATGTTGCCGGACTCTACAATGAAATGCCAAGGTTGCAGATTCCGGCCGGAGGGGGCCAGACGAGCGGCCTCTAACCGGGGGTCGGTGCCGGTGGCAATTTCGGCAAGGGGTTTACGCTTACATTCAGACCGCATTCTGGTGGCGGGGCCGATGGGTGTGCCGAAACAAATGGCGAGGATGTCATCTTCCCCGAAGGGGGACTCTTTGCCCTTCGTCACCCCCAGCCAACAACAGCCAAGGCCGCAGGCACTGAGGTAGAGGTCAAGCTGTTGGAACAGAAACCCGGCGCATAGGTCTCGGTGAGGGTGCTGTTTGCCGGAGATGACCACAAAATGGGGTGCTTTGGGGGCGAGAAGCCCACGGACATCACGGGGGCCCACAATGCGATGGTTGATGACCACGTCAGGTAGGAGCGGTTGCATGGTGGGGATGAACGCTTCGATTTCGGCCAGAACTTCCGATGGTAGAGGGTCTTGGCTGTATTTACGGCAGGATTTGCGGAGGGGGATTTGGTCGTGCAGATTCATAATGTGGCCTCCTTTGATTGTGGGATGCGGTATTCCTGAATGATGGCATCAACCGAGAGGGCGAGGTGGTAGTAATTGGTTAGCTCTTGCTCCTCTTGCGCTTTAAATTTATCTATGTATCTTGCGATCTCCCGTTTGTTTTCCGCTGAGATAATGTCGCCTGTTATTCCTTTTACCGGATGGTGATTTAATATGCGCTGACATTGCTTTCGTAGCGTTTCGTGAACCATTTCCCAATCCCAAATGTGGCTATCATAAGTTTCAAGCGTTTTGGATGCAAGAAACGCTTTTAAGATAGGTTTATGTTGTTTCTGTGGCCTTGTGAACCGGAGTCGTATGAGAATTATAATACCCGCGAGGCCAACCAGCAGACTCCCAATATAGGTTAATTGCATGTCACGTAAAATTAGCCCCAAAGCACAAAAAATGAATGCTGTTGCTGCAACAATGCCATGTGCAATTCTTAGAATCAATAAAATTTTCCTTTTCACATCATCACCACCCACAAAATAGATAAAGCCGAGCGTTCCGTCTGAATACGTCCCGCTCGGCTTTTGCTCGCCCCGCCACGAGTATTATATGTAGTCCGAGGTAAAAAGTCAAGGGGCAATTTGGGAAATGCCACCAAAAGACGAGAACGCCTGTTGTTCGACGATTTATCACCTTTTACCGCCGTCCGCCCTAGAAAATCATAGTTGCAAAGTAATCCTCCGGGGTCTCGGCCCGGCGCAGGAGTTTGACTTGACCGTCCGCAGTTTGCAAGAGTTCCGCCGAGCGTAGTTTACCATTATAGTTATATCCCATGGCGTGGCCGTGGGCGCCGGTGTCGTGGATGACCACGTAGTCGCCGATTGCAATCTCCGGCAAGGGACGGTCAATGGCAAACTTGTCGTTATTTTCACAGAGAGACCCGGCCACGTCATACACATGGTCTAAGGGGGCACTCTCTTTGCCCAGCACGGTAATATGGTGGTAAGCCCCGTACATGGCGGGGCGCATCAGGTCAACGGCACAGGCATCTAAGCCCACATACTGCTTGTAAATGTCCTTTTTGTGTAACACCCGGCCCACCAAGCAACCATAGGGGCCAAGCATGAACCGCCCCAGCTCGGTATAAATGGCGACATCGCCCATTCCCGCCGGAACGAGGATGCGGTTGTATGCCTCCTGCACGCCTTTACCAATGGCGGCGATGTCGGCACCTTGCTCTTCCGGACGGTAGGGAATCCCAATGCCGCCGGAGAGGTTGATGAATGCAATCTTCGCCCCGGTTTTCTGTTGCACATCCACTGCTAATTCAAAGAGGATGGCGGCAAGTTCTGGGTAATACTCGTCCGCAATCGTATTAGAAGCGAGGAAGGCGTGGATGCCGAACTCTGTTGCGCCGTAGGACATGAGTTTCTTGTACGCTTCCACCAACTGTTCTTTGGTCATGCCGTACTTGGCATCGCCGGGGCTGTCCATAATCTCATTATCCAACGCAAATACACCGCCGGGGTTATAGCGGCAGCTGATTTTAGCGGGAATCCCGCAGAGGTCTTGGAGAAAGTCCACATGGGAGATATCGTCCAAGTTAATAATGGCCCCTAATTCCATGGCCTTTTCATACTCCTCCGCCGGGGTCATGTTGGAAGAGAACATGATCTCGTCTCCCACAATGCCCATGCGCTCTGCCAGTAAGAGTTCTGCCAGAGACGCGCAGTCTAGGCCGCAACCCTCTTCCTGTAAAATCCGCAAAATACCCGGTGTGGGTGTGGCTTTGACGGCGAAATACTCTTTAAACCCCGGGTTCCAAGCAAAGGTCGCCTGTAAGGCCCGGACATTGTCCCGGATGGCCTGTTCGTGATACAAATGGAAAGGGGTAGGGTGTGTGTTTACGATCTCTTGCACTTGGTCTAAGGTGACAAACGGCGTTTTCATAAGTGGCGTGCTCCTTTGTTCAATATCGCTGTGTCTATTTTACTGCAAAAGACCAAACAACGCAATAGATGGCCCAAAGAAAAGGCCAAAGACAGCGATACGCAAGGGTATTACCCTACAATGTGCAATTGAAATTCAAAAATGAGCGCACTCAATAAATCAAAGACGACACAGGATTTTTAATTTTTGAGTAAATTCAAACAAACAAAAACCGGCCTGCAGGCCGGTTTCTCTCAAGGTGATTTCAACGTCTCCAACAATCTCGTAAGCCGCCGCACAGACACCAACACTTTCGCACCGTTTTTCAAGGTGGCCTCTCGGGCGGGGGAGTCGATTGTCCGTACGTGGCGGGTGTTGATTACAAAAGATTTGTGACAACGGTAAAACCCGGGACAGTTCTCTTCTACTTTGCTGATGGGGCCGTAGAATTCGATAGAGCTGTCCTCTGTATGAAGGATCATCTTATGGGGTATGTGGTGAGACTCGAAGTACAAAATCTCATCAAAGGGAATCACGCGGGTTTGGCCGTTGGATTTGATTTGATAACCGCCACGATGGGGCGCTTTATCCGCTAAGTACCGGGCATACGCCGTGTCGATACATTCACCCATCCGCTGGTCGGCACTGCTTGTTCCCAGAATGATATAGTCCATAGCCGCAATTTTATGGAAGAAGCATAGATGGGCATACTTTGCCTGTGTGGCCAAAAATACAATAAAGGCCGAGGGCTGGTGTTCCCGAATTTGTTTGGCCAGCTCCAGAACTGTGGTTTTATCGTGTTGCTCCAGGCGCAAGAAGTAGAGCCCGCTTTTGTTCTGATTATCTTTGAGGTGTGCCAAAATATCCGTGGAACAGTCGGTGGGCACGGCTAGTTCAATACGGAGATCATGGATGAGAATATGGTTTTTTACAATGGTTTCAGTGTGCTTGCGCTGTTTTGCATTGCTGTCATAAATAACCGCCTGTAGCATGATGACCTCCGTTTTCATAAAAATTCATAGGTTGGACGATTTCAAAGTGAGTTGACCATATAAGCAGAATGTCAAAAGTACCTTCAAAAGAATAGCATATAAACGAGGAGGTGTCTAGTATATTTTGTAGAAATATGAGAGTTTGTAAAGAGTCATAAAAAATAGTGGCATAATTACCAAGAGATTCCGGCTTAAAAGCCCAGTTTTCAAAAAAGATTGGACGAATCAATGAAAAAATGATATAGTACAATGTAAGGACTGGAGGTGCGCTATGATAAAATTTAGCGAAAAAACGAATTTATATGAGCGACAGTCAACAGACTACATCCTACACGACGTAAAAGAGCCACGGCTTTACAGAGAGCTTTTTTCGTATAACGAGATACCCAAAGTGGCCTTTAACTACAGAATGGTGCCCATTGACATGCCCGACGATATTTGGATTACGGACACCACCTTTCGGGATGGGCAACAGTCTATCACGCCGTATACCACAGAGCAGATTGTGACCATCTATGACCACCTGCATCGTTTAAGCGGCCCCCGCGGCGTGATCCGGCAGAGTGAGTTTTTCCTCTACACCAAAAAAGACCGGGACGCAGTGGAGCAGTGCCTAGAGCGAGGCTATGCGTTTCCTGAAGTGACCAGTTGGATTCGGGCCTCTGAGAAGGATTTTGCTCTGGTGCGGGATATGGGCCTGAAAGAGACGGGGATACTGGTCAGTTGTTCCGACTACCATATTTTTTTAAAAATGAAGATGACACGACGGGAGGCGCTAGACCACTACTTGGGCATCGTGCGAAACTGTATTGAGCACGGTGTCCGGCCCCGGTGTCACCTAGAGGATCTTACCCGCTCGGACTTTTACGGGTTTGTGGTGCCCTTTGCCACGGAGCTTATGGCATTGATGGAGGAGACGGGGGTGCCCATCAAACTTCGGCTCTGTGACACCATGGGGTATGGGATTACCTATCCGGGGGCGGCCCTGCCCCGCTGTGTGCAGGGGTTGGTGCATGGGTTGAAACACCATGCGGGGGTACCGTCAGAGCTTTTGGAGTGGCATGGGCATAACGACTTTTATCGGGCGGTGTCCAATGCGTCTTATGCGTGGCTTTACGGGGCCGGGGCTGTCAATTGCTCGCTCTTTGGTATCGGTGAGCGGACAGGGAACACGCCGCTGGAAGCGATGGTGTTTGAATACGCACAATTCCGCGGCGGGACAGACGGCATGGACACCACGGTAATCAGTGAGCTGGCGGAATATTATGAGCGAGAGTTGCACATTCCCATCCCGGCCATGACCCCTTTTGTGGGCCGAAATTTTAATGTGACTAAGGCGGGGATTCACGCCGACGGGTTACTGAAAAGCGAAGAGATTTATAATATTTTCGACACGGAAAAATTCTTAAACCGCCCACCGCGGATTGCAGTGTCGAGTACCTCCGGGGCGGCGGGGATTGCCCACTGGGTGAATTGTTTTTATCATCTCACAGGGGGTGAGGCTTACGATAAGAAACATCCTATTATTGGGAAAATCAAGGCGTGGGTAGATGCAGAATACGACCACGGGCGAACGACCTTTATCAGCGACAAAGAACTGCAAGCCGTGTTTGAGCGGGTGTGTAAGGAAGGGACAGGAGGCGAGTAAATGGGACTGACACTGACAGAGCAAATTATTCGAGACCATTTGATGTCCGGCGAGATGGTAGCCGGGGCGGAGATTGGGTTACGCATAGACCAAACCCTCACCCAAGATTCCACCGGCACCATGGCGTATCTGCAACTGGAGGCCATGGGCATTGACCGGGTGAAAACAGAGCGGTCGGTGGCCTATATTGACCACAACATGCTACAGGCCGGGTTTGAAAATGCAGACGACCACAAGTATATCCAGACCGTGACCCATAAACACGGCATCTATTTTTCTCGGCCGGGCAACGGGGTCTGCCATCAGGTGCATCTGGAACGGTTCGGGATTCCGGGGAAGACCCTAATCGGCTCGGACAGCCACACACCCACTGCCGGAGCCTTGGCCATGCTCGCTATGGGAGCGGGTGGGCTGGATGTGGCCGTGGCCATGGGCGGCGGTGCGTATTGCGTCCCCATGCCGGAGGTGGTGAATATTCGGCTGACAGGGGCGCTTTCGCCTTATGTGTCTGCCAAAGATGTGATTTTAGAAGTACTCCGCAGATTAGGGGTCAAAGGCGGTGTCGGTCGGGTTATGGAATATACAGGGGATGGAGTAGGCAATCTCTCTGTGTCCGAGCGGGCCACCATTGCGAATATGGGCGCAGAGCTGGGGGCCACAACTTCCATGTTCCCCAGTGACGAGAATACGAGGACATTCCTAGAGGCCCAAGGCAGGGGAGAGGACTATCAGGCTTTAGCCCCGGAGCCGGGAGCGGTTTATGCCAAGACAGTGGAGATTGACCTCCGCAGTCTGGTGCCCCTCGCAGCGGCACCCCACAGCCCGGACAATGTGGCCCCGGTGTCAGAGTCGGCGGGGTTACAAATTGACCAAGTAGCCATCGGCAGTTGCACCAACGGGTCGTACTTAGACCTGCTCCGGGCGGCACGGATATTGAAGGGCAAGGTGGTGGCCCCTAATGTGAGCTTGGTACTCTCACCGGGTTCGAAACAGGTGCTCACCATGTTAGCTCAAAACGGAGCATTGGCTGACCTAGTGGCTGCCGGTGCGAGGATATTAGAGGCCGGTTGCGGTCCCTGTATCGGTATGGGACAGGCTCCAGGGACGGATGCGGTGAGTCTGCGAACCTTTAACCGCAACTTTCAAGGCCGCTCGGGAACGGCCAGCGCAAAGGTGTATCTGGTAAGCCCAGAGACCGCTGCTGCCAGTGCCATCGCCGGGGTGCTGACAGACCCGCGGGTATTGGGAGAAAGCCTTGACCTCACAGAGCCGGAGGTGTTTGCCGTGTCGGATAACATGGTGATTCCGCCATCAGACAGGCCGGAGACGGTGACGGTTGTCCGTGGGCCGAACATCAAACCGTTCCCGCTGGGGGAGCCTTTGGAAGAAGAAATCAGCAAGCAAGTACTCATCAAGGTAGAAGACAATATTACCACTGACCACATTATGCCGTCCAATGCGGCGTTGCTGCCTTACCGCTCTAATGTCCCCTATCTGGCGGAATATTGTCTGGTTCCCTGCGACCCGGATTTTCCAAGGCGGGCGAAAGAGATAGGCGGCGGGGTGATTGTCGCCGGGGAGAACTACGGCCAAGGCTCTAGTCGAGAACATGCGGCACTGGCACCGCTGTATCTAGGGGTTCGGATGGTGGTTGCGAAAAGTTTTGCACGGATTCACCGAGCAAATTTGATGAATGCGGGGATATTGCCCCTGACCTTTGCAGACCCGGCGGACTATGACAAGCTTGCGGTATCAGACACGATTACCTTAGAGAACGCACCCGCACAAATCAAAAGCGGCGGCAACGTGGTACTGGACAGCCCCCACGGTCAAATCAAGACCAAACTGGACGTTTCCCAACGTGATATAGAAATGCTGTTGGCGGGCGGGAAGATTAACAGGATTAAAACAAATTTGGAGGGAACAAAACATGGATAAATTAAGCGTAGCCAGCGAGAAATTTTTAGACGTAGTCCGAGGGCAACTGGCCCGGGCAGAGAAAATCAAACAGGCGGGAGACTTTATAGACTACAAAACCCTGCCCCAAATTGTTATCGGCACCGTAGGCGGCGATGGCATCGGCCCCGCCATTACTGCACAGGCACAAAGGGTGCTAGAGTTTCTGTTAGCCGATGAGGTAGCTGCCGGGGAAGTGGTATTCCGTGAGATTGAAGGGCTTACCATTGAAAACCGGGTGGCGGTCAAACAAGCCATCCCGGAAGATGTGCTGGCCGACTTAACCCAGTGCCACGTCATTCTAAAAGGTCCCACCACTACACCCCAGCGGGGGGACAATTGGCCCAATATTGAGAGTGCAAACGTAGCCATGCGCAAAGAGCTAGACCTCTTCGCCTGTATCCGGCCGGTGCGGGTACCCGATCAAGGCATTGATTGGACGATTTTCCGGGAGAACACAGAGGGTGCCTACGCCGTGGGAAGCCTAGGGTTTGAGGTTGACGAAGACCTTGCCATCGACTTCACCGTCACTACCACCGAGGGCAGCGAGCGAATCATTCGGGCGGCCTTTGACTATGCAAAACAAAACGGCAAAACCCGTGTTACCGCCGTGACCAAGGCCAACGTGATTAAGACCACCGATGGGAAATTCTTGGAGATTTGCAAACGCATTGCGGCAGAGTACCCAGAGATTGCCTTTGACGACTGGTACATCGACATTATGACCGCCAAGCTCATTGACGAAAAGCGGCGGCGAGAGTTTCAGGTCATGGTCTGTCCCAATCTATACGGAGACATTTTATCCGATGAGGCGGCAGAGTTCCAAGGCGGCGTAGGCACCGCCGGCAGTGCCAACATCGGCAAACGCTATGCCATGTTTGAGGCCATCCACGGCTCTGCCCCCAGAATGGTCAAAGAGGGCAGGGAAATTTACGCAGACCCCTCCAGCATGATGCGGGCGGGCGTGATGCTTTTGGCTCACATCGGGTATCAGCAAGCTGCCGATAAACTAGAACAAGCCTTGGACATCTGCATGTATACCGAGAAAAAGCTCACTCTAACCGGAAGAGCAGACGGCGCAACCAACACTGCGTTTACAGACTATGTGATGGAGACGGTAGGGCGGTTGTAATGCTCTATTGGAATGCGCTCAAAAATGGGTAGCATAGGGTCTCCTAAGTGGCGGAGAGCCTAGCTGGTGTCGTTCTTACCATTACATAAATTGCTTTATGTCGAACCCGAACCCTCCACAACAACTTCACCACGAGGCAACTTCCTTGCATACCCCACATACCACGTAACCAAAATCGCTCCCCGTAGGCAGGCGCCCAAGGCGATTCCCCACCAGAGCCCGGCTACGCCGAGGGCTGTTAGGCTCAAGGCATAGCTCAAGGGTACCCGCAGAGAGTTGCCGATGAGGGTGGACACGGACGGCGGTATGGTTTTGCCCATGCCGCGGAATAGTCCTGTGGCCCAAAATTCTAAGCACATGAAAATCTGGCACACACTTAAAATCCAGAGAAAGCGCACTCCCTCTTGGATGACGGCTTCGTCACGGACAAACAGCGAGAACATTTGCCGCCCGAATACGAGGGGCACCACAGTGGCAACCACACCCCAGAAGAGCATCAGATACAGCGATAGTCGAGCGCCGCGATGAATCCGATCCCAACGACCGCTACCGTAGTTCTGCCCTGCAAAGGCAGTCAGGGCGGAGGAAAACCCACCGGCGATGAGCCAAGACAGACTCTCTAATTGAATCCCAATCCGCTGTACTGCAATGGCATCCGCACCGAAGGAAGCCACGAACCGAGCGATAATCATAGACAGCAGGGTAAAGGCCGCAGACTCTGTCGAGATGGGAATGGTCCAGCGGAAAATTTGCCGGAGCCGGGCGCCGTCCGGCTTTCGGAATATCCGCAGTTCTGGGAAGGGGCGGACGGAGGTCAAGGTGCGGATAGCCATGAGATTGAGTACCAGCACCGCCGTTTGGGCCACCACCGTGGCCCAAGCGGCCCCGGCCATGCCGAAGTCGAAATGGAAGATAAACAGCGGGGTTAAGACCATATTGAGCACAATGCCCACACCGCCGGTGACAAAGGGCACACGGCTGGCCCCGGCTCCGTTGAAGATGCCTGTCACTGCGCCGGAAAAGAAGGTGGCGGGCATTCCCACGGCCACAATGCCTAGGTACAGAGCCGCCTCATAGGCCACATGGGCCTCTTGAATCCGAAACACACCGATGAGGGGGTGGCGGAAGAGAACGGCGAACAGCGCAAACAGCGTCCCCGTGACCATGGAGAGAAATAGGGCGTTCTCGGAAAAGGCCCTGGCCTCTGTCATATCGCCTCGGCCCAGTTGCTGGCTGACCCCAATCTCGGCACCCATGCGGCCCATCATCAAAAATGCCATGGACAGCCACATGTACATCCCAGCAGTCCCCACAGAGGCCACTGCGTCAGAACCCACCAGACCCAGCCAGAACATATCAGTTAAATTGTAGGCCATTTGTAACACCTGCGTCCCGATCAAAGGGGCCGCCACTTGGAGTAAGCGGCGGAGAATACTCCCTTGGGTCAGGTCTAGGGTTCGGTTTCGTGTGTGCATGGTTTCTGGGTCTACCTCTCGTCAAGAAAAGTGGGAAAGCTCCGTTTACAGGCATTTCCGGCGTTAATTTTTAACCATCTTCCAAGAATCTACAAGTTTTTCCAAAAGGCTTATATATACTGCATTGGAACAAGACTTCAGAAGGAGTGCGAACTGATGCATATCTTAAACACAACATGTAGTGTCATCGGCATTCATGCCCATCGGATTGGGCTGGATAGGCCGGCGTTTCATCGAGAGCGAATGGGGACACTGATTGAGCGGGAATTACGCATTGCCATCCATGACGGACTCCGGGTGTTCCGGGTGGGTATGAATCCGGGGGCCGACATCTGGGCGGCAGAGCGGATAATTGCGCTGCGGGACAGGCACTTCCCCGATGTGGCACTCCATTGCTATCTGCCCTGCGAGACCCACGCCAACCACTGGCCGGAATATTGGCGAGAGCCGTACTTTGCGCTCTTAGCACAAGCGGACGAGGTGATCGTGTTGCAAAACCGGTATGCCAAGGGATGTATGTCCCGCCGGAACCGGCTCATGATTGACGGTAGCCGAACCTTAATCGCCGTACACGACAACGTAGCTGACAGCGGTATTGTCCGCACTGTCAGCTACGCAGAATCCAAAGGGATTGAGACCGTAATCCTGCGACCCTTAGAAGGGCCGGACGCACCGGCGTGGTTGGTACACCCCGCAGAGTCGGATCAACTGTCTGCCAACAGGTCCCAAATGAGCTCTACATACTCTGCCATGTTCTCTAGCGGCAAGTCGGCCATCATGAGGGCTTGGTGATAAAGTAATTTGACGTATGCCTGCGCCCGCTCTGTGTCCGTCTCAAAGGTTTCTTTGAGTTTTGCAAAAGCCCCATGGTCGGGATTTAGCTCAAGCACCCGCTCGGCTTTGGGAGCTTCGCCTCCTTGCTGTTTGGCGAGGGCGGCGAAATATTTCTCCATCTCCAAGGACATGCCGCCTTGTGCGGTGAGACAGGCCGGGTGGCTTTTAAGTTGGTGCGTCAGGCGGACGGCGTGGACACGTTCCCCCAAGGTATCTCGGACAAAATCCAACAGGGATTTATGCGCTTCTTCTAACTGCTCGGTCTCTTTCTTTTTCTCTTCACTCTCTAGCCCTAAGTCGTCGGCGTAAATGGATTTGAAGGGTTTATCCCCGTAATTGACCAGTATTTGGGTTACAAACTCGTCCACCTCATCGGTCATGTAAAGCACGTCATACCCGGCATCTAGCACTGCTTCTAGCTGGGGCAGGGCGGCGATTTTGGCTGTAGTCTCACCGGGGGCATAGTAGATATACTCCTGTCCCTCTGGCATGGCGTCAACGTAGGCTTGTAAGGAGACCAGCTTTTCTTCTTTGGAACTGTAAAAGAGGAGCAGGTCGGAAAGCAAGTCTTTTTTTGCGCCAAACTCTGCCACCACGCCGTATTTCAGTTGCAGGCCGAAGCTTTTATAGAGCGTTTCATACTTCTCCGGCTCGTTGTCTTTTAAGCGGCCCAGCTCGGACTTGATTTTTTTCTCTAAGCTGGACGCAATGGTG
>Ga0123352_10001463_pt1 | contig 31423 bp, 17 predicted proteins | sample TergutLab28metaG_FD_89700 | JGI IMG/M metagenome (GOLD analysis project Ga0123352, IMG submission 89700) | Labiotermes labralis P1 segment gut microbial communities from Petit-Saut dam, French Guiana - Lab288 P1 | ecosystem: Host-associated > Arthropoda: Insects > Digestive system > Gut ...
ACCTTGAGAGCAGGATGTTGGATAAAATTTTGTAAGTGGTTGGCAAAAGTGATATGCCCCTATAATTATTACAATCTGTTTTATCCCCCTTCTTATGAATAGGTACTATGATCGACTCCTTCCCCTCTTCAGGCAGTCTCTCCTTCTTCCAAATAGAAATAATAAGTTTATGAATCTCCAAGTAAATTGTTCTACCCCCTGATTTAATCAGTTCTGCCGGTATATGGTCAATACCTGGCGATTTACTCTCATTATTATGGCCAGCAACATCACGGCCACATTATACAGCAGCAGGATTAGAATGTCACTACTCATCACGGGCCTTACACTTGACAAGATTGCACGACTGAGATGTGTGAAAAAACAAGCGCAGTCGGGCACCAATTGTGACGTTTCCAATGGTATTAAATGTCTGAGTACGACTGCGTTTCTACGTCCTCTTTTATGTTGGTTTTGTTGTTATGCGGAAGACTCCCGCACACCAACCCGGACGGACGGCGACACCTCTGCCTATGTTCATATTTTTTATAAACTTTCCCTATTGCGAGGAATTCCTGTCAGTATATTTTGTTGCATGCACAAGATGTATATAAATACATACAAGTAATGTTATACATATATAGCCTATACTTAATCACTCTTCGCACTGTGCATTGAATTCCATGTGGCCCGCATGCAAACCAAATTTTGCCGCAAGTGCCCGCATCATACAAAAGGCAGGGCAAGCCTGGTCTACGACATTACGGAAGTCCACGAATCAGCATGTCTGCGACTAAAATATATGCACAGGTAACCATGAGTTTATGCTTGCTGCCAGCCACAGCAAAGGAAAACTTTCGCTAGTCATGATAAATTCAGAGTTGGAATAAAAACAGAACACTAAAAACTGCACGTGGTGCACTAGGGTCGAACAGTAGTGCTACGAGGCAAGTCGGATGGTAGTCAGTCGCAGGGGAACGTGGACGTCAGCCAGGAAGACAACTAAGTCAAGCTGCAGTTCCACCGCTCCCTGAACTGCCCAGCTCAAATAACGTATGGTACTTGTCCAGGTCATAACGCTCCTCCACTGTCTATTCAGTACCACAGTACTGGTACACGCACGTAACTGTTGTTTTCGTCTTTACGCGGTCAGATTTAACCGTGACCTGTAGTTCAAAGCGAAACTTGACCAGCCTATTACCGCCTGCTTACCTCTGTGCTGTAATTACTTAGAACCAAATGACAGATTGTGATCGACCTAGTAAGTCAGTGTGCCTTACCAGTCTAAGGCACACTGACTTCGCACTAGTCATTTCCCTACCATCAGCAATGCTCATCACCAAAATGCCGATCTTCCCATGTGCCAGAGGGTTCTTCCACACGTCGCGTTAATACAGTGTATTGACGCTTCGTTTCGTTAAGAGGTAATCGAAGCACGGCCGGCTTTGTTACAGCAAATCTTGCAGAACGTAATACAATATGGCACTGCAGCAAAACTTATATTTAGCTGTCAATACCAAACACTGCATCTAGTAATGGGCAATGCTGTAAATAGATCAATCACAAATATACGGTACACGCTACCGATAAGTGCGGTAAGAAACATTGTCTGTAACACTTTCGTGAATATAACTAGTGTAAAGGCTTCGAATTAAGCCCCACAAATTTAACACGATCGGAGCGCCCAGTAGACAACTCGCATTACGGGCACAGATAGTCAGTCGAGCGGTGGGCTCACTAGCTACAATACGTGCCGTGCGGAAAGCCAACTCCTGGTTCTTCCCAGAACCCGTTGTACGACCTCTTTTCTTCACCCATCTACCTCCAACGTCATCTTTCGTTTGAGGTTTTACAACCACGTAAGGTCTTTCTTTCTTTTCCCCCTCTCAGAACACCATGAAGGATACGCAATTCCTAAATCACTACGACGACAACCGAACAACCAAAACAAGCTCCAAAATAAAAGTTTGCAAAACAAAAACTTTACGAATCGTAAAAATTAAACGACTCCCCTCTTTACAATAATCAGCATTTGCAAACCCAATGTCCGACATCCAACAATATGCTGTCTCATACACGAACACGGACCTTCCTTTCGTCAAGAACCGAACTGTTAGTTTGAATACTTGACTGGGATTGTAACTTTTGTATCCCTACTCACGAAAGTGAGTAAACCATTTACACACATTGTTGTAGGCGAACGCTAGAGCGCCTGAAGGCCCAACATGGCAACCTCCCATGCAGTGCCGCACTGTGGTTAGCCGCACTACAAGGGATCGACACGAGGTACAGCTTGCAGCGCTCTTCGCCTTGCAGCAGCAGTGGCATAAGGAGTTTTAAGTATATTGATTTTAAAATAACGCGAACGGATTGATGGGGCAACACTTTCACAACACAAGAAGCTATCTATAAAACCAGGAACAGGCAGTATAGAAAATACGCGCACAGCGACCTAAGCGAGGCCAGAAACGTGAAACACTGAAAATCGGGAACCCCTCGCAAGATAAGGGAAGGTCTCTTTAGTACAATTCTTCCCAAAGTCCTTCGGTACGAGGGATTACAGAGCTCAAGCAGAATAAATCAAGGCATTGTAGCTTACAATATGACATGAATAATGCATTAATCTAAAATGTATCCACAATCTCAACGGGGCAGACAGTGATGAAATTTGTCAATATTGTAGTCAAACGTGGAATTTTGATCAGGTAAAAAATCTTATGAATTGCATTGCCACTAGATACTGTAATTACTACTATCTCAATGCTGCTGCTGCCGCCATCACCACCGCCGCCGCCACCACCACCACCACCACTTCACACTTGCACTATCTTCTGTACAGAAATCACTTTTCTAAAAACGAACATCCAAAGAGTATATGAAGGCGTAAACTTACCAACGATAAACGAAAATGAACACGTAAACAAAACGTAAGAAACTTGTTTCCTTGAATGACAGAGAGAGGCTCTCGCGGTTATGATTTAGCCTGTGGTCTTTCCAGTTACGACACGTTCCAACGTCGTACGCGATTACGAACATTTCGGGAAACATATTCTACAGAGTACAGGAAACAGAAAGACTCGATCTGCTTTCATGTTTGATTTCTGAGTACTATTTTCGTTCCTCACCCTGCTTTCAGTACTGCATTTAAGAAGAAACATTTCTCTCATACTCTCCAAAGAATAAGTCCGGCCATCTACAGGATATAAGCAGAGTACTTGGCTGCAATACTGACAAAGGGAACAGGAAGTTAGGCACTAACAAACAGCACAACTGCATTCACGTGTAACGCCCATTTCCGAATGAGTTTCAGCACTCTGACGTTAAGTGCCTGGGGAATAGTTCCAAATAGGCTACTTCACAGTGCAGAGAGAGGACAAGTCACATTCCGGTCTGCTGTCAATTCAGAGATGAATGTCTTACTGCAAGTGCACCGACGGCGGACAAACGTCAATACAAACACACACACACACACAGGCTCCTTCTCTCTCTCTCTCTCTCTCTCTCTCTCTTCTCTCTGCAATATTTCAATGGAGATCAGTACGCGAATGCTGATCAAACAACACACGTGCAGCTGCAGCTATGCTCATTACACTGACCTATTTGCATCAAGTGGGCGCGTGCTGCTCTCATGCAATCACGATGCTATATACCTCGTCACATTCTGTTCTGCATTACAAGATCCCTGATGTTTAACATGCACCACAGACGGATGATCTTTGGACACAACACTAAGTTTTGTGGGACCATACACAATGGTCATTTACGTCTTTAACAATTGTGAAGTCATACTGTTCATATTCGCCTCGCGTATGTAAGCACTTACGTGGGCATGCAACCAACAGCTAAACAAGCAGTCACACGCGATTTATGCAATATTTTATCAAGGTGAATGTTGCAGAAAACACTGGATAATGATAATGGAGGGTACTCCTGCTTCTCGGGAACAGAAGCAATGGGACTGTGCGAACTTCTTAGGTGGAAACAACAGCGGCGCCACATAATGGAATCAAGACCTGAAATGTACAGTTTTGGTCTGCCCACTAAATTATTTTGTGATATTTTAATGTTTTACGGTGAAACATGAGTTTTATTAAAATGTCTTGCGCGCACCTCTGTAAATTTAACGACCCACTTACATTAGGGCAGAAATGTATCACTACGTTCTTTATAATCCCCCTCAGCTTCTTCACTGGTACGGCCTACATGGCAGGCAGGCATTTCTTCCCACAGTGTATCTTATACTGTAACATTTAAATCGCTGCAGCGAGAAAAATATCAAACACAGACCCAACTGGAAATAAACCTGAACCATATGAAGTCCTGGTTTCGAAACTGTATATAGCTATGAGTGGATTAAAACAAATGTGTCCCGTGTGTGACCATGTCCTAAATAACAGTCCCATTTACATTTGTCATTTCTAGTGCTCTGTGCGTATCTCTGCACCGCATCCGACAATAAATGACGTGAACACACTAACAGATTATCTGCGATACAGTATGGGCTTTTACAATATCGTTTATTATGTGGGGCATTAAGTCATTGTTTTCTATAGCGCATTATTAATAGAATTCCGCCGCCAATCGGAACGGATGATGTTAATGGAGCTGTCTATTTACATTCAGGAAGGCTTGAGTCAAGAGCTACGTTAACCAGACGGGTGCATAGAAAGGGGCACGCTGGTTGACAAGTCGCCTTGGCCGGTGAATCGCCGCTTGTTCCGTGTGCTGCCGCGACACACAATAAACACTATGACATCAACCCTTCCATGACGAGACCAATACTGCTTAAAAGTTCTACTCACCCTCTCGAACATGTAGGCGCACTACTAAATTGTGGAAAAAGGGCCTAGGAATCGCCCTTGAAACGTAGTTTACAAAAATGAAATCCAAACAACAGAAATTAGACAACCCCGTACACGTTTCATTACAAATAAGGATTCCTTAGGACTCGAAACACAATACCAGGACAATGTCGGAGTGTATCCGATAACCCGTAAAATCCTAAAGTAAGAAATAAATAAATCTAACCCTGGTCTGTCACGTGATCAGACAAAAGTCCAACATGAAGGTACTTTCGGTGACCTCAACTCAGCATTCAGAGAACTGCTTTCCAGTCCGATGTCGCTATGGATCCCAGCAATATTGAATTTCAAAAGAATACAAATAAAAATAAATTGTGCCTGGTGCTGTGTGTGTCACTTCAAAATATATGGGTCAAACAGGAACCTGAATGGTAAGGCCTAAGACCCTTCAGGGTATAAAAGTTACATTCCCGTCGCAAAATATTAAATATGTACATCAACTACACGAACTGTTTCTAAACCCAAAACAAAAACAAATAAAACCACATAGCAGTAACATATTCCACCACAGAAATGTTTCTGGTAACTTTTTTTATACTCCAATGCACGAGTATTTCGTACGTACAGGGCATATTACCCCACGGTGAATCAAAAAAGTTGTCCCATCCCTCAACCGTAGTCAGTGTGTGTAAACCAATAACATGCTCTGACCGACAACTACACTTCGAACAATAGAACATACACACACCATACAGGATCGGGCCATTTGTCTTGAAAAAGACCATACCGTTACGGTGTGATATTCTCTTACAGATACAGATGTACAAAATATGAGCACAGTTATAACTCCGGGAGGAAGGGGGGGACGATCAAAATGCTGAATGAAAAATATTAAAATATCATATCAAACTCCTCTGATGTGGCGAGCCCGGCATCGGCTCCCAATTCGTGCTGTGGCGAATGTCCGCCACATATTAATACCACAAAAACAGCCACAGTTTTCTCATACGTAAACACACTATCTAGCAAAGAACCCAGATTTAATGCGTTCAAACATGCATCGCAATCAGCACTAGTAACACAGAACGAAACTTCCATAGCACTTCGACCAACCGTTCTGTCATTCAGACACAAAACCATTTTATTTACTCATTTATTTCAGACTTCTCGAGTTCTTCCTTCCTCATCTCTTCCCCCTTGCCCTTCCGGCTCTATTCCCTGCCTCAAGCATGTCTATGGTTTCCTCCTTTCTTTCCGCCACCCGTTTGTCCTCTTTATTTTATCCTTCATCCTCGAGTCTTCCCTTCTGCCTCTTTCCACCCTCGTTTAACAACAGTCCCCAGCAGATCTTAAATAGCTTATTAAACCTCAATCTAACAACAGGCTACTCAGTAATTTAAAAAGGCACAATCAGAGGTCAACAGGTGGCCCACCAGACACTGCAGTTTTCACAAACGGTTACCGTTTGCCCAGACGGTGGGCACGCTCACTAGGCTGGTAATTACAGGGCCATCTACTCTCATCATGGTGTAAAAATTGTCTTTTCCTGCAGGAAAACCTACTGTGTCTCAATTACAAAGACCACGAAGCTAATTACATTTAGTAAAATAACTGCTTACTGTAACAAAAAAAAAGATATTAGAAATACGCAATGACCATCCTTGAGATATCTTATAAAACATAACTTACTTCAGTATCAAACACGTCTTCACGCAATTCAGCCCGCTTTTAAAAACGACGGACTGCAGACCGAACTACGGCAGTATATACACGCTTAATTTGGGACGCAGACTACCAACAAATCTTTGGGTAGGATTGTTGTATGAAGGCAAGTGCTCAGAATCACGAGAAATGGCCAGGCTGTGGCCCACTTTGTACCCTACATCCAATCACAGTATCACTCTATCACCACACTTAAAACACAGGAAAATCTATGCAAATAAAATAGCTTGGCTGACAAGCAACAATCACATCATCAGTATGAACAATGGACCATGACCCCAAGTTCAGTCGACTGCGGTACTTGCAAACTATCATACAATTGCAGCAGGATCCGGTGTTCGAGCAGAATGCATGGCGGGTCTGCTCAAATTACAGTGCTGCACTCCGGTGTAATGCAAAACCAAACTCTTGGGAGACAATACCGAACACCGCTCGACGCCTAACAATTAGCTAGCGATACATTCAGTGTCCATTATGCCCAGCAGCTGCCTAGCACACAATTGTGTTGTCGCCAATCCGGAAACGAGCCCAAATGGAACTATGTATACTCACGTTCATATGGCGCAAGGGTGGGGGTAGGGGTGGGGGGATAGAGGAAGCTGAGAGGGCGCTGAGTCAAGTCTTTTATGGCCACGAAATTCAATGGCTTTCCATGCCACTGCATGACACAGGACTAAGGGCTACTCCGTATTCGGAGTTCCCGGATCCCATTAAAGGCCCGAGGCATCCCAACCGTACTGTGGACCTTCCTCACTGGCCCTCATTTTCAATGTATTACCCACAATAATCGCTTAACAGAAGATAGCATGGCAAAAAGTAAAGCTGTCCCTACACCAGGCACGCCATGAAAACGTAAAACAGTTGTGGACATCATACCTCCAAGCACATATCGTAGATCTGAATATAAAAGGTCAGCTTCATGCTCCCTACAGCTTTACCTCCCGCGGACAGATAATAAGACACCGACGAAACAGGCGTGTAGGTCTACACTGCGTACGTAGTAGCGAAGAGATAAACACAAGATATATGGACATGGAATCCACATCTATTCGACTTCCGTGGAGGTGACAAAGTGTCAAACACAAGTAAAATGTATTCAACCCCAGTGCAGGCGTCACTGTTAACACTGCACTGTTCGTTTATTTCAAAATATTCACTCACAATAAGGATACATACCCACAAATACCACACTACAGTGATACCTCGGTTAACGAAGATAATACGTTCAGGAATCACATTCGTTAGCCTAAATCTTCGTTAGCCGAAACGTGATATCCCGTAGGTACGTCTCGAACGTAAACAAGCCAGTCGGGTTGGTGTGTCTCCCCTATGTGATACGGTCAGCTCATTTCTTTGTCACACACATACAGACGGAAAAGATACGCTCCTTGAATGGCCCGACCGTTCATGTTTGCTGCTTTATGTTAGCGCGCGCATCCACTAAAACATTCGTTAGCCGAGTCCGAAAAAAGCTAAAAAAATCTTCGTGGCAGAAATATTCGTTAGCAGGGTCACTCGTTAGCCGAGGTATCACTGTAACGGGAAATCATTGTCTACTTAAGATTACTCTGTAACGAAGTATGACAACAATAAAATAATGATCACAATGAACACGGAGCGCTCCGTGATGTATAGCCCTATATGGCACAGACAACGTTTCGGTGTTACCGCCACATCCGTCTTCGCGAGTGAAACGTTTGTACTTAACATTATTGGCGGTAATTATGAACCAATCCAATATCTTTTGGATGTAAGGTCACTACGCTAAACACTTGGGTTAACCAGCAAGATCTACCGATCGTTAGGCTACAGTAAGTTTTCAGGTGGGCGGATACATGCAGAGCTGTTTGGGCATGCCTTCCGGCGGTTCTGAGCCTTCATTCTGCCGCGACACTCGTGAAGCATGACGTCCACATACGCTACACACAGTCATGAGAATACCAAAATTTTAATAACATAAAAATACGTAACCGTAAATATATCATTTTTATTATTAGTCACGCAATCAGTTCCGATTAATGATGATTAATATAATACAATTATACAAGACTTCCAGTGAATTTAATCAATGGGAGACATGATACTCGTACAATTCACATAGCCGTTCAAAAACACAGCAAACGCCAGGCAGGTATGTACATCTCACCACCAACATCACGAGGTGTCGACCAGTTCTGTGACGTAATTGTTTTCAATGTTGACAATGCTGCACCACACAGGTACGGAATGGAGAAGGAAGTACAATATTAGCTGGTAAACGCGCTGTGGATGATCCAATTTCTCGCAACAAACAAGCCAACTGCTCACGGCACATCGTTCGAGAAGCGCTAGTCTTTGTCACCATTTCACCGCTAATACAATGTACATCTAGGCCCACTCCCAAAATTCGCAGGCGTTTGATATTTGTGTTATATTATTAAACATTGCGAGTGGCAAAATTATCTAACTTTCACTTTACAAAGCACATCAGAATCTCTCACCGATACGTGGCTCAGATACCTCAAACACGGCCCGAATCTCAACCCTTCTAACACAATAATACACGTACGCACTCCCTTCTAAAAAGCAAGAATAAATTAACACTGTGTTACACAGTGCAAAATGCCGCAAAGTAAATAATAAAACTGACATCAATATAGGCCAGGCATAAATATGTGACAAAATGGTTGTTACAGCAGGGCAGACGCACATCAGATTAACACACAAGTTTTGTCTGAGAGCCGAACTGCCTCAGGGTGAAACATCCCATTGTGATGAATGTCAATCACAAACCTATAGGAATGTCAGTAAGACTGGGATCTCAAGTTTCCTTTTAATTAGCGTTGTTTTGCATACAAAGGACTCGTTTTCTCTTAAATCTTTATTCCTGTGCCTGGCAGTGGCTGTAAAAAGCCCGCACGATGTAGCACGTTTTCGACAAAAAAAGACAATTATATAATGTAATATATTCCGTCTATACGCAACTATATATCGGCATGGTGATATTATATGCTCAGATTACATTGCGGCAACAAGTTTCGACCGTCAGAAGGTCATCATCAGGCCAATAAAGAACACTTTTTAGCGTACAACAAAATGAGCACTCAATGGGATCCCATTTCCTTTACAGTAAAAGTTAAAACAGTGTATCTTACGGTCGAAACATGTTGCCAAAATGTAATCTGAGTATATAATATCACTATGCTGATATATGGTTGTGTATAGACGGAATATATTACATAATTTAGTTACTACACAACGGGATGGCCTCTGTCAAAAAAAAAAGGCCTAAATGTCTGAAAACAAACCTGTGATTGATGGTCCAACTGTGTATTTGTCTATTCAAGCACTGGACGCTACTTTAATATCCAAACCCAGGACGGTGAGTTTGACCAAAAAATCTACCAACAGCATCCATCACGAGCTGGTAAACTAAGACCATGTGTAGTTCACAGAACAGAAAAATTCATTCCTAGTTCAAAGCACTGACAATATAAAAATTAACGATACTGTGTTCAAGTTTCCTAGGCCTAAAATATTCGATTCATTCGTTTTACGTCGCGCGAGACACGTGGCCCGAATACTGCAAAACATTATAAGCATGGTGCATATTTTTTAAAAAATATTAGGTTCTAAACGTACGCCTAAGAACAAAGAAATATTCAGCACGGCTGAACGGCGGTTAATTCTTTTCACTCGCCGTCGCTGCTCTTGACGCACGCCCATGTAAGCATGCATGCGCGCTTCAGACCTTCAAGCTAAACACAGTACCAAAAGCGATATTCTCTTACCCAATTAAGGGATGTAGCAGCGGCTGGCTATAAGTTTGCTACAAGCAACATCCACATCCCTAGAAAAAGGGCAGTCCTGAAGCAGGGCCGACCATCCTACAGCCTAATCGCAACACTGAAACATGTCTCTTGCAAACACATGCATCACACCCTGTAATGTCCTTACTCTCCGGCTACATTATCCTAAAAGTATCCTAATATTTTCGTAACTACTTTCTTCTCGTTAGTATATCCCTGTACTAGCGCCAAATGGGCATAAGAATTTGCAAGGACGTGAAAGCAGTGATCATTGTTCAATTTACGGTATTAGTCCGCCATGTGTCTGGAGGGACAGACAAACAACGGTAACTGCTTCGATTCCCCTCACGGGCAGCAATAGTTTTTGTCACCAACCAACCTTCCACAAAATGAGTACCGAGTGTAAACCTGACCGAACAAGAAACTCACCACTGACCTCAACTACTGCTGTGGTACGGAATGCGCGGAACCCGACTTCCAACTCCCAACACGCCTTTAAGGCACAAAGCTCACGCATAGGATAACTCCGATACCACATTGTGTTCGGCCTAGAGTACGCGTTAAACATCAAAGGCAACTTCAAATGCAAACTCTGTGAATTACAAAAAAAAAAGCGCAATAAAGTATACAATTATAGCTAACGGTAAAGATGTCTCGTTTCTTTACCAAGCACCATGCCAAGAATCCATATGAAAGAAGGCAGGTACAGCTCCACACACATTCCAAATTTCCGCACTAGATGGAATTGAATGACAGCTTCATGTCAAGGCCGCTTTAAATGAGACCAACACTCCCGGCGTCCCGGAATGGAGGTTCGGTGAGACCCAGAGCGGCCATTATCGCTTTAAAAAAAAGAAAAATAAAGTCTTGCCGCTGCCAAGAACGCAAAATATGATTGGTCGGTAGCCGAGTGGCAGCTTAATCTCAATACCGACTGGGCTAGTTCGGAAAGAAACCCCTGTAAATAAGAAGCCGTCGGGTAAAATGGAAAGCCTGAAATTCAACATTATGCTGAATGCCTGGCCTGGGTTGAGAACTCAGCCCCTCACTGGGCGCCAAAAACTTAATTCTTCCTTTCGACCGACAGTAAACGAGCTAATTTAGACAGCCGTGCGAAACCTGTGGTTATCAGAGCGGTACCACTAAAGATCCAAGACCTTCAGGATGATAGACTGTGCTGGCTGATAAAAGAGTTACCGATGATTCGCGGTTTAGTGGGTGCATCTTCAAGGTAAAGTAGTCCAGAGAGACTTGAAACCTGTTTCATTCCTTCTTAAAACATCATCTCCCCATTTGTTTACATTCCTTCATTTTATCTTTCACATAATGGAATTCGTTGATGTGACATTTTTCAAAACATCGGCACCTCCCTGCTAATATGTACATTGTATCTCAGCCACAGAGATAAATTCGTTTGCACTACAAACGAAAATAACGTGTTATGCCACATACGAAGCACGTAACACATGTGTGTATAACCGTACAAATATATAAATATATACACTACTCCTCGGGCCTTTAAGGTATGCGGTTTTGTTTCGCGTGAAGTAACGCACTCCGACAACCTATCTCGATGCTCTAGACAGATGCGATCACTTCCTTAGATAACCGGTCAGAGGAACCTTCGTCCGAAAACCCGACAATCTGGGGTGCCTGTAATTATTAGCGACGTTACTGCCAGATCTCAGAGCATACTTCCACAGTACATCACTATGTCGAGAAACAACAAATTTTAATACTCTGTTCACTTGCCTCCACCCGCCAAGCGCAGCACTGTCTACGAAGGCGTTATCTACGATACTGGATACGATGCAATACTTCTCGTTAACGCAATTCCGACTTCGACAATGACACCACTCAAGTTAACACAATTCGCTACATATATACAACACGAAACACATTTTGCAATCGGCTATCATCGCGCGATATGTACGATGATCTAAAATTTGAAACCCGCAAGATGAACTGAAACCGCCCTCAATACATGTAAATATGTACACTTAAATCTAATTTGAAAGACCAGAAGGCTGCGGGTTGTTCAACACACGTTTCTTTTTCCTGGTTTAGTTAGCGTGCGTTTTCAGCAGCACAGAACATACAGTGCCGAACATGAAGATGAACGGTGCGCTGGTACTGAACTGATCAAGCACCCACGACGTTCGGCGTGTTAAAACTGTAAGCTGAGTCGTTTCATCTCGAGGGATGCCTGTATCGATATACAAACTAGTGATAATTGAATTCGTGATGGATGAAAAGTCCGCGTTCCTTAACGATTCAATCAACGAGCTCACGTCTTCCACCCATCCTGCTGCCATCCCTTCCCCGTCGCAACTTGGCAACTTTACCGCTAAAGTTCTATGCTTTCCCGTAATCACTCCCTCAAGTGGTTCCCTAGATGTACCTGAGCTAATGAAAACCCTGTTACCGTATTCGAATTAGCAAGTTCAAAAGTTTATGAATCAGCTCCCCACTTCCCCTATAACAACATGCCTTACAAAACATATTTTTAAACCGTGTAATCTGTCTTCAAGTGAACATGCAAGTAAATTGAAAACTGCGTTTTAAGCAACAGTGTGTCTCAAATTTGAAGAATATGACATACAATACACCTGTCCAAGACCGAAAACCACTCGATTACCCTCCTCAATGCACAGAAACTTTAAACTTTGTACTTCTAAGTTACGAATCCCACAACCTTGCAGGTACGTGCCGATGTTTCGGAAGCACCTGTTGTCAGTATCCACTAATTATAACGGAATTTTAAACATCCCAGCATTATGATGAAGTAAATAACTCATTTAACGCCAATAAATGCACTATTCTACAATTTATGCGTACACAGCTCCCACTTGTTTCGGCGATAGATATAATTATGCCTAAACTTGTAGAAGCATTAATTCCACTCACCGTGGTGCTACAAAATTATTCTGTCACGTGGATATATCGAGCTGTCTTCTTACCATCTCGACTTTCGGCAAATTGACCGAAGTTGTGTTGACATAACTGTACCCCCCCCCCCCAAATGTTCACATATCACACCAATGATATAATGTATTCCGATAAATCGACATGCCAACCAGTTACTGAAACTCATTATGTGGGCCCACTTTTATTCCGCCTCTTTCCATGTACTGGTCCGAAATTCAACCTCAACACTGCATTCTCTAAGTTCACCGAAACTTCGAACCTACACGTCTAAAGTCTGTGAGGTCTGATGCTTACGAGACCCAGCCCCTTCAACCCCAATTCCCTAAAGAGTGTCTTGCCAAGAGCGAATGCTTTTATGCTGTAAGTTATATGAACACGTAAGACATTGCACACACTTCGCATTCTCGAAGTATTCGCGCGACCTGCGTGCTGCGCAGGCAGAAGCTAGTCCCGTTCGGTGTGTGGGTTAAAGATAAGGCGCGTAGCCTATCATACTGACACACTACGGATGTGTTCATAGGTTCTCTACGAACAGCAAGCGTTTACGGAATTCTTTAAAAGTTTGAGGTGATCGAATTTCTGAGCAATACAGCGTCTAGAATTTTTGTAAAATGTTACGGTGGTAACAATATTCGCTGCAGATGGGGTAGGAGTTTTCATGCAGATGTAGTACGACCCAGAAGTGCACGAAATGAACTCGCAAAAGGTAACGTCACGTTCGTGGGTCTGCATGCTATACGTGCATAGCGCAGTTGTTCGCCTTTCGATGGAAGTCTGTAACGGAGGTCAGCTCTGAAATGTGGCAGCGAAGTTTCGACTCGATACGCAGTGCTGTTGGTGTGCATGAGGTTCGAATCGGACTGCACCAAATTTCGCTAACACCCCGTCGTTCTACTGTTTGTCGTTGTGCTCTGCACTTCATTCACTTCATGCAAGACAAAGTAACATTTTGACTGACATCTATATACTTCATTTATTTCGCCCCTTGCGTCCTGATGCCTCTTCTGTGTGTGTGTGTGTGCCTTTCATGCTGCTACTGCTGCTGTCAGTTATACGGCCACCCTGGCACAGTAAATTGTACAAGGAAGACAGGCTTATGCCATTATCATGTCTTCTGTCTTACATGCTCACGTGTGTCCACCTAATAACACGAAAGTGACGGGCATTCATGAAACGCGCTACCGACTACGTCATTAATGCGTTTTAATTTACCTCTGTCGATGAAATGCGCGTGTACGAACTTCGAACGGAAATACTGCTGTCATCACTCGGCGCGGAGTCCTAAATTGTTACGTGTTACAGTAAATACCAAACTTTTTATTACGTAATATTCTGTGCAGAACATGGCGGCCTGCGCTGTTTAACACCTGCGCATCATTTGAATCTTACTGACGTTGGGCTATCCACGGGAAATAAGATTTATTGTCGGATATGAGGTCAGTGTGGGATGCGGACAGCTGGAAGGGCAGGTGTCGGCATGAAAATGAATTTTTCCGTTCGCCAGCGCGTTTAGACTTCCTTCGGAAATCATCTGCTTCCAGTTAAATGGGCACCGGAGGTTTTTACACCTAGTGTAAAGGGACCGGAGTGTGAAGCTAACAGATTCCCTGTAGCTGACGGCAAAGTTAAGGATGAGTATGATGCATGTGTGTCTCCGCACTCCCATGTATCTACATGCCATATGGTTCATAAACGTAGGGGCTTTAATGGCGCCTAAGTTATTAAATGTGGTTATGGTGGGGTGGGGAAAGGAGAATAACTTCTATACGCCAGCTCTGGACATGAAACGACCTATCCTCGAACCCAAATCCCAGGGGGGAGGATGGATACTGCAAATGTTCAGACCAAATGCTTAGACATCCTTTGGCGGCATTACTTCTTTGCACGTGCTGGAGACATAACGTTACCGGTATTTCGTTGCTTTTCCTCTGCCTCCGATATTGAATCCACGTTTCTTATATAAAGCAGGGTGTTCTGTTTACAGATATAGGTCGAGTAGATAGATAGACTGATTACTTTCAGCATCTTGAACTAGAAGCAAGTTTCAATTGAAGATGCTACTTCTAAAGAGAACGACGTGTTGTCTTGCACCGAGCTCTTTTTCGAATTCAAGCCATACCGATGTTTTAAGCAATGAGTGTTGAGGATCTGCAATCCGAACAAACTGAAAACATGGTTACGGTGTGCAGACGATCCGTCAAATATAATTAGTCAAGTTCCTATTAACTCCGCAAGAGGCCATGTGTACTGTTCTTGGTACAGCCTACCTGCAGGTGCGATGAGAGGTATGCCAGTTGCACTCCGAGAATTTCATAAGTACTTTGTAACAACCATTCTCAATTTCAATGGATGCGAAGCAATTTCGATATTTTCGTTCTTTTCTAATGTCGTTAATTGTAGGGGTAGCGTGCTGATCCTTTTTCCAGTGGTAAATGCTGAACGTACGTACGACCTGCACTAAACAGAAACTTCTATAAGACAGAATGCTAAGAAAGGAAGGAATTAAAGAGAGGGAAAACGAAAACTAGGGGAGTAGGAGAACCACAATTTTCCTCCTCCTCCTCCTCCTGCAATGGCATACGGTCCTTTCAGTTTAAACAGTGCCTCAATCAGAATGACAACCCACACTGATTTCTTCTGCCTTCTTCCTCCATCACTTCACACCCATGGATTTCAGATCGTTCTTAACACCGTCTGAACACCTTAATTTTGGTCTTCCTGCTTTTCTCCTCTCAACCAGTTAAATCACCTGATTCATAATTCTATGATGTGCTTTTGTGAACAGTGTAATGAACTCTCGGATCCCATAAGAGACAAGTTCGTGACCAGAGAAATTAATACACGCAAATACTTTAAATATCTTACAAAACAGAGGCTCACGGAATCCATGCACTGTGTGTGTGTGTGTGTGTGTGTGTGTGTGTGTGTGTGTGTGTGTGTGTATTTTACAAGTAGAAAACATAAATACTTCTTGCATCCAATTGATCATTCACTGGTTATTAAAACAAACTTATCACAAGGTCCACTATAGAACTGTCACAACACTGTACCTTCGTTGCAAACATCAACTTCATAACAGTGAAACCCTCGGTATCCTATTATGAAAGCCGGCAACGGTTCAAGTATAGCCCAAATGACACCCGCAGTTTATACGAACGCCGTGAAGTTCCATATCACAGCATAAACGCCGCACCAAGTGCCACGACAAGAACACACAGATCGTTAATAGGTTTCCGACAGAACACACTTCTTAGAATCACCAATAAAGGAACCTTCCACGATGTCTTGAATTTACCAGCTCTCCCTCACGACAAGGGCAAATAGTTCAGTCAAAAACTGTCCAAGCTAACAGAATCCCAAGTATGAATTCCGCGTTCATAAAATGTAGCCACTGAATTATATGAAATCATCCCACGCATACACGTTCCTCTCTAAGTTCTTTTCAGTAACATTAATAGGGCTACCGCGTGGTCACTTCAACTCTCCCGGCCAAAATTTCAGTCATGCTATATGTGCAGCCCACCACCATCCTCCACTTCATTTATGATACATAACAATACCTAGCAGGTTGGGGTAGCGGTAACGGTATTAACGCCTTTTCGGGGGAACTCACATTATCCTGAATTGTTGCTTAGTTTGCCTCAGTCCTTCCAAACAAATGCTGCGATTAAGCCATGACTGCGACTTTCCAAACCCTTCTCAGTTCATCCAACATCTTACCATTCAAAGACAAACGGGTATTCCGAAATAGCGACATCGCCGGCAACGAAGCCACATAAATACAAGGTAACATTTCTGACATCCCACACAGTGCAGTTTCTCAGTGCCTTCCAGTTCTCTCGGTCCACTACTGTCTATTACACACGTTAAATCACGCGTCCAGTATGTACGGCTACATCAAAAATCTTCAGGTCTCATATTAACACTACGTTCTTGAAGTGTCGAACGATATGGAGCCGCGACGAAAATGAATGCCGTCTTCAGAAGCTGGTAAAGGTGAGTGGTCTTTGCGTATTTCGTGATATCATCCTGCTTTTCAGAAGCGATCACAGAGAGAAACCACAGTCTGTAGGTCCTGTTCGAGCAGCACAATTCTCAATGTGGCGCGTTCCGGCTGCGATCATAACATCAGTTTAAATTCTTGGAAAAAACTGCAAATCATAACACCAGATTGTGAGCGTGTATATTTCAACGTGGCAGTCAATTTTTGACATATTTTATCTGGCAACGGAGGCACGCCCACACACACACACACACACATACACACACGCGCGCGCGCGTCAGTGAAAAGGGGTGCCTACGGGTCGACCACTGAGACAGCTGGAACTATTCCCCAGCACTCCCAGATGAGACAACAAGCCCACATCTTAAAAAGGCACAGGGACCCTTTCCAAAGGGGCAACATAAACATAACCTATTCCACCTAACGCCGGGATCTGGAATGGGTGGTGTAAATCTTCGCCTCGTAAAAATTCACTGGCTTTCCAGCAGGAAGACTGACGGCTTACCGCTCCTCTACCAAGGGCATTATGTTTTCATTCTGTTAACAACTAACGATTAACTCAGCAAAGCAAATTAAAAGCACGACTATAACATCCAGCTATAGTAACAGACAATATTCTATACCGGATACATGAAAATTTGAAGACTGCAATCTTTTGAATGGAAAAGCGTAATTTAACGCCTACGCATGCGAAGTATAAAACTGCTAACGCAGGAGCGAGATGCCCGCGGTTCTACCGGGCGTCTGAAGAGGGATCGCTTGAAACCAAAAACCCAGTCTCGCTTAAACAGATGGGTCACATTTCTCAAGCAAGTCGAATTACATCTGTATTCAGCCACGATAATTCTCGTTCTTCCAATAGATTCAAAATCGATTACTTTGGGTTCAATGCTGCTCTTGTAGGCAGTACACACGATTCCAAACTTCTAACTGCACTGAGAAGCTGACAGAAGGTAAAACTAATAATTTCAACGCCAACGAACAAACTTCATTAAATATGAAGGAGCAAAATGTAGTATAACAATCCTACGCAACAACCAAAAAATGTCTTTGTTTTTCCTTCCAACTGAAACACCATCAATTTCTAAGCTGGATGAACGATATAACCTATGCAGGGGCGCAACAAAAGGGGATCTTAAAGCTCACATAGTAACAGCTGCACCACCGAAGGCAGGTCTCCGCCAAGACAGTTCGACTCGTGCCCAAACAAACAACACTGTTCCTAACACCGTCACAATTCTCGCACTACAGCCGAGCTAGCCGAATGGTGATCCACTGAAGGACAACAGTGGAATCGTGGTTCGACTCCCGGCAAGCGGAAGAGTTTAATTTCTTCTCTGAACACTCCAGACCGACTCTGGTACACATCAAGTCTCCTACTGAATGCGTACCGGAGACGAACTGGCTGGGGTAAAGGGCTGGGGCTCCGTCTAGTGGCGACGTTACAATTGCCTGCAGCTAAAACTCCACATCACTTCACGCGGACATCTTGACCTTTACTATTACTTCTTATGTCCACAGAAAATGCCACTGGACCGGAGAAAAAATTCACAGTACATCCCTAATAAATGCAACAGAATATAAAATCTGCTTAGCAGAATTTGGCCTTGCAATAAACTGTCAACAATCACCTTTGTATCCGCAATGAATAAGCGACATGACTACAACGTCACACAAAGAGCACTTAAGAATATGCATGCTAAGTAATACTTGTATCATAATGTGGCACGACGAGGCTGCTACAACAAGTACTATTAGTAGTAGTAGCAGTAGTAGTAGCAAAACTAAAAACTACAAAAAACACGCACCTAATAACCGCACAAACATCCCGCTGTAACAGTACAAAGCATTCAACATAATAAATTACATGTACCTTGATTAAACAGTAACTACAGAATAGCTGCAACACTATACATACCACAGAAACACGGTTTCTTTTCACGTTAACAACTGCAAACGAAGTCAACATCCGCTACTTGGAATACAAGCACGATCTAATGTGTGCAGCATAAAGAACGTAATCGCGCCTACTAACTGAACCTGCCTTCCAAAATTCACTGATTTTTTACTTACTGAGAGCAAGTGACCACTGTTCAGTTTGCGTCTGTCTACATACAGCTGCAAAGAACTGCAGCAGCACCACTCAGTAGTACGTTTAAGCTAGGGAATGGCTGTGTGAAGACTAGCAGATTGTAACCATCTGGCAACATGCAGGTAGTTGCAAGCTAAACGCTGTAAATGAGAATAATGCCTTGATTTATGGAATTCACCATTATTTGAACTCAAAACTTTTCATTCGTCCTTCTATGACAACGAATGTGAGGCATGGCAGTCGTCTACACACTTTTCGCACCAAGGCACACACAACAGCGCAAAATCGGTGGCAGAGGGAGCCAAGCAACCCTTGTGTGTCTCAAAACGTTGTAACCAGCTGATCATACGACAATCCAGCTATATTCTCTGAAAATTTATTTCATATAGTGTCCTGCAAATTAATACAAATATACGTCTCGAAATGACGTTAAGTTACAACAAATGCTGGATATGGCGCCGATGCCTTTGCACGCCATAATACTAAAAATGATACAGTTTTATCATAGGCTGCACAGGTGCTCACTGACTTCTGACTCATCTGCACATTCATAGTCACCACAGTCTAAAATAGAAACACATTTGTAAGTAGACTCGAAAAATCGTGTGTACTACGCACACTAGCACTGTATGTACAATATCTATACGTACTTCCACCATCCAATTAAATTCAGCTCAGCTGACATTTTTGCCTTTATGTTTGTGAGGTGTTATGAGAAGAAAACAAAATCAAATACCTCATACCTCAGGAGACGCCTGAGTTTCTGGAATAAGAGTTACACGTCGCCATAAATTACATTAGCATTGTCATCGTAACACAGGATTTATCCGCTACTTGCAGAACTTTCTAGACATTAATCCTAATAACTTCCGTCATTTATATATAAAAAAATGGAAAAATACAAACTGAAGAATTGCTCCCTACAGTATAATTCCAGCTATGTGCATAATGACACAAACGTTGCACTCCCATTTCCTTCTCCTTCCCCGAAAGTCTCTGAAAACAGTCCTCGTTTGACTTCAGGAAGTCTGATGCCTCAAAATCAGATTTACGGAATATTTATCTCAGTATTTAACCAACTTGATGCACAAAATTTGTTTCACAATAAGTTTTATTTCATGCCTCTACATGTTTCGAGCACATGTGCTCGAAACATGTAGGCATGAAATAAAACTTAATGTGAAACAAATTTTGTGCATTAAGTTGGTTAAATACTCAGATAAATATACTTCGATGCACGGTCAACAAAACGTCAAAAAACACGATTTACAGAACTTTACGGCCAGTCATTCCGACACTGCACGAACTGCTCTTACTGCAAGCTGCAGTCTGTTCCTTCTTGCACTTATGCACCACCACCATACGGCTTCATTATTGGCTTCGTACCCAGTCGCCCGCAGTGCTGTTTGCAGGGAAGCAGTCACATTAAACCAACCTTATTAATACATTCCAATATCCCGCTTTTTCACGTTTCCTAAATTTGAATTTTCCCGATAATGGAATGCCTCGCCTCCTCTGACGTTTGATTGTGGTCCTCTTCCACTTCGATCAATAATATCACGCCGGTACCCAAACCTGTGACATGCTTCTTTATGCGCCCCAAAACAAAACAAAAGTACCAAGAACAACACTAACAAGCTATATGGCACAGCATCTGCCGTTCTGGAAAAACAAAATGGCCAACTCGTCCGCGGTGCGTGCACTTCACAAGAAACATCAACAAACCTACCACAGATATCTGACCGTAACAGATTCAAAAGAAACTGGGATTCCCCTCAATCCTAGTACCATAATGGCGCCAGGTAAAGGCAAAAAATAAAGCGCACCCTAGAACAAGCCAAGAAGGCCCAAGGGAGGAGCATATGTATGGGTTACTCTTCCTTTAACCTCGGCGCTATACGCGGGCAGGTGGTCAACGCCAAGTCCCGAACGCTTTAACCACGGGAAAGAGAGTCGGTACCTACTGTACTGGAGAATGGGTGGTCCCCAGGCCCAGTGTCGATGGGTGCGGAAAATCTCGCCCCCAAGAGTTAGGAAAGACTAAATTGTTCACATGGCCTGTTTCCACGACGTACTCAATTCACCATTTACGTATTTCCCTGCCATTCGTCGCTACAAAAACGAAAGCAGTAATAAAACAGCGTCCTTAAGTAAACAGAAAATCAACCAGTGAACGCTCTGGCATAAGCAGACTGGCAATCACATTTCAAGCTAATTAGTTACAATTCCGCTGGTTATTTTTCGGGACTGATTTAATATAAACGCCGTATTCAAAATCAATTGTTTCTGCTGATAATAAACTGGCTCCAATCCTACAGGAAATTAAAGCAAAATGGCCACTGCGCACAAGCATCGCGACATGAAATCGTAGTGGGAGATTCGAAAGAACAACCATTCGTTCCTGCTGCTAACCACAATATGGAGATGAACGGGGCACCCTCGTAACCTGTCCTTATAAAACACTTAGGGAAAGAACGCATGTCTGAATGGAGCCCATGTGCACGCGATAGTGAGGAGTAAAGCCTCCACACTCCACCGTACTAAATGGAAATTGAGGCCTGGCCTTAGCAACAATTCAGATGTTTTACACAGTGTGTTGCTGCATTCTGTCAACCATACGGTACTGTTAGCTGGTTGCAGAGGTTAAAGGAGATTGCAAAGCGAGACGGCACCATCGCATGCATGTATTTTACGCTACCGGTATTAAACAATGACATTATCTCGTTTAGCGGAGAGAAGCAGCACAACCATCAAAGCCACTACAAGACAGAGGCAGAAGGTTGGGACGGCAAGAGAAAACGAGCTTGACGCACTCAGTCCCCTTAAATCCGCAAACTGTTACTCGAATACAACACGAGCGCAAGAACACTAATTCCTCTGAAGTGTACATATATAATGGCACTACAACAGTGTTACGATTTAGTGTTGGGTGCACATTAGAATTGGACGCACATTTCGGTGGCTCAAATATTCTGTGTCGCACATTAGCCGACCCCGAAACCTCACACACTGTACAGGGCAGATACAGTTTCCTAACATTTCGTTAACTCGGTACGTCTTACTAACGTCCGATTTTCTTCCATAGATATTCCTTCAGAACCAAACGTAAATATTCCCCTAACAAGCATACCCAACATTCTGCCAAGCTTGCATTTGTATATGAGAAAAACAAACGCCATCTCCTCCAAACGTGGTTCCATGTGTCGCAAACCCTTTCAAATAACCGCGTAAGAATGTATCAACCCTCTCACTATTTTCATGCAGTTCGGAAACTTACACGATGTACCTATGTTGAGTCTACACAAATAATTCTGCGCGGTGCTTCTGGGCTATCTCTTCGGTTGGCTATTACTTCGGAACATGGCTCATCCGCCCCCGCCCTGCCACCTTCCACTGAGTACAATGATGCCCGGATCAGCCGCAGACAGATATTGTTAAATGAACAAATTACGCTTCAAAATATCGCCGGTAAAACAGCGTTAAGTATCAACAAACTCTAAGTACTGAACACAATCATTTACTAAGAACACGAAACAGTACATAGGTTCCGGTATGATCGGGCCTACGTTAATCACATGTGCAACCAACGAGACTGAAGCCCAGTATCAACAGTCTACTACATCTTTATTTTATTCGCCACTTTTGAAATAGTTATAATTTTTTTCCTGTATCCCCAAGCACATGTTCGGCAATCGGGAGGACACGGGTTTTAACGTCCAACGAAATATATGCAATGCTGCGTGCTTCTCCATCATTCCAAGTTCCTCGACACAGACACTGGAACAGCCGCTCGCAGCACAGGCCCAGCAAATCCGTAGCCCGTAGCCAGACCACGAACACAGCGGTTGCAGCGGCTTCCTGTGCGGGTACAATGTATACATACGTTTAAACATGTACATAATGCTCTATTACATATGTTCCATGTAGGTAAAATTATGCATGCATTTGCGTAAAAATCTCCTCCCTCAGGATAACACCAAAACTTTAATTAGGAAATGCGCTCTATAACTTTGCACAAAACATCTTGCATATACATGCATTTAGTAGAACAACCGGGCTTACGCATCACGGTAGTAAGCTTCGTGGATGATATCATCCGGCGCCGGCTCTCCGGATTATAGTCTATGGTACCAGACACACGTCACAAGACCCAGAAGAGAGAGAACAACGTTGGTGGAAGCTTCTGGACCGCTCCAGAAGGGTTCCCGAAGTGGAATGCACGGTAGCACTCTAACCAACGCATCCGCACATTCACCACAGTATTCTAACTAGAATGCTACTGCATTTTTTGCGTGTGAGCCTACTTACAACTCGCTGCTCGCGCTCTCTGATAATCACAAATTGATCGGATTCGTAATTTTGTCTTCACAAAGCTCACTTCATAATTTTGCCTTCACAGAGCTCACTTCCGATCCACATGTTTATCTTTGTATTCTGAAAATTTTCAGTGGGTGCAGCCAGAGAAGTGCAAGTGTGTGCGGTGTGCCCACTGGCACCTCCTGGTTGCGTGATTGAGACCCAGGTACATACACAACATTGGCATTTTGACTGTGGAATAAACATCACACCTCCAAGAAAACGCCAAAAACTAAACGTGGCCTAACTTAGTGTAATTTATGCTAACGCAGTTGGTACACACAGTTCCCAGTTATCTTAAGCACAGACAAGGCGACAGGTATGCTACGTTCCTGCATCTGTGAACACACTGCCTGACGGTAGGGCGAGGTAACAAAAACTTCGACCACGAAAGGACTTGCGAAGTTTAAGCACAATTCTGTTCTCAGAATCAGACAGCGGAATTGATATCATTCAAGTCCGCGAAGACATTATTTCAGCGTGTGCTCGAAACGTGTGTCTCCTGCAGTTGTGTACCGCGAAAACTCTTCCACGAACGAACATCCACTGGGGCGTAATTTCCCCAGTGTGCGGTAACAATCTGAGCTCCGTTATAAACTGGAGAAGCGCAGTGCGTAGTACAGAGGTAGCAGCACCCAAACTAATGATACAGCAGGAATCAGTAGCTCTGCCCCAATTACGAGAACGTTCGACAATGCCCTTCAGTTTTGATATAGTAGCCCTCAAGAAACGGTGGAGCTGTTCCGTCGCACAGTTGCTGGTACACAGAGACAAAGCATTTTATCAGCTTAACTTGTAGGGTAAAACAGACTCACGTTGCCTGTTCGTGTTCTCAACACACAGGCCTACGTCAGCCATTAAAGGCCATCTCAAATTCCTAACTTTCAATTTCCTACAATCAATTTTGAAGCCACCTCAGCGACATTTCATACAGGAGCGCGCAACATCCACCGGCCATGTCTAATAAAAACTGACAAAAAGCAGCCACCTTGAAAACTTTGTCACTGAGGAGGGCAATTACTGTGCGCATCCTCGTGGTACCGTCACTATCCCATAACTTACTAAAGCCTCTGAAGGAGATCGGCCACCATAAGCTATACGCATTTGCAAAAGCTGCCTCAACGCGCACATGTTATGTGAATACTCTGTGTCAAACCAAGGACCATTTTCGACAGGAAGCAAGTCCTTGGGACATCCTCTATCTACATCGTGCGACATAAAAACGCCGACATATCGCTTCGCAACGAGCAATTAGAAGCCGCAATCCGCAATCCCATGCTGTAGGTCACGGAGGCACGAATGTTAGGGACCAGTAATGCCCCACCTCGAAAAATTCATCTTGAGGCCGAAGAATGTTAACTTTCAGCAAGCACATGTACACGTGAAATCGGAGTCACGTGTTGTATCGTGATTACTACAGCTGGCATGGAAAGGGTCCTAATGAACCAGATTATTAAAATGAAAGCTTATGAACACTGCCTTGTACTGTGTTACAACCAGCAGCTGGTGCAACGTGTGTATTCCTATGGCCCATGTCTGCAATGGCTACAGGATCAATCTAAAAACAGGGGCAAGTATTGAGCGAACGGACCACACGGCCACTACACAAAACCATTCCTGCACGGCAACCCAATTACACTGATTTAGTCAATTACGTATGGTAGAGATCATATATCCGATGTGTGCAAGAGTTGAGAAACGCCTACCTGTCACGTGATCATAATGGCAGCACAGCGGTTTCAATTTTCGTACTGGCTTGGTGAAGTTCGCTTGCCGGCGACACCAAAGTTTAAGTTCATATGAGAGGAAGTGAAGTGTCGGCAAGTGTAGTGGAGTGAAGTGTAATTGGGTGAAGTTTAGTGAAGGTCTTAGGAACAGGGTGTCTAACATTATTAGAAGATACATAGATCACATGAGGTTTGCTGCTTATATTATGCGTATTGGACCGTGTATCATCTTGATATTTGAATAAAGGTAGACCAACTTGATGACACTTGCATTATTATGTCAATTTACTGCTCAACGTGTTTCGGATGTTAATACATCCACCTTCAGGAGCTTGCGACTACTTGGTGCGTTATTGTGTAGGCTGTATTGTGCTGACTTGAGGCGTGTTGGTGTTATGTAGCGGGATTGGCTGTTGGTGATGTGGTATCCGAGTGCAGGCCGAACCACTACGCACCAAGTAGTCGCAAGCTCCTGAAGATGGATGTATTAACATCCGAAACATGTTGAGCAGTAAATTGACATAATAAAGCAAGTGTCATCAAGTTGGTCTACCTTTATTCAAATTTGCTGCTTATATTGGTTTTTCGTTCATACTTTTTCATATTCTTTTGATTCAATTTTTTATCAATGACTATATGTTCTATGATTTGTACGTTTCTGTTTAATTTTGTAAAGTATGTATTTTGTATTGTTACGTTTGTGTATTCTTACTGTTACGTTTGTGTATTCTTGTTGTTATTTATGTGATGTTCTGTGTATTCTGGTTCGCTCTGTTGTTCTATGAATTGTTTGTGTGTAAATGGATATTGTACGACTGCCACCGTGTGTCTGCCCAACTGCAGTTAATATACCATATCGTGTATCAACAGCCACATAACTTGAGGATGTAGAACGATTCAAAAGTGCTTTAGGACAGGAAAAAAATGACGAGTTTCTGAACACGGCGATAAGCCTTTGGGCTATATTAAGTTGCTTCTTTCTAAAATACTCGCTGCTACTTGGAGTGGGGAAGTGTATCAATTGGGCAATTCCTTGATTGAACTACTTCGTCAGTTACTGTGTCCGCACGCCGCCTTCTTTAAAAACAGGGGAAATGGAAAATGGATATGTAACGGTCGAGCCGACATGACAGGAGAGACCATAACTGCCATATTTAGCCCAGTGGTATATTGGTGCCGTCGGAAACCGTCCCAACTGCCCTCCACAAATGTTTACTTGTTCACACATTTTGTTCGCTGAAAATCGCAAAATACGTGAATTTTCACTCTATGACACGATTTTCTTTTACGTTTCTGAATTCAGGTGTTCAGGCAATGTCGCTCGGTTACCTATGGAACACAGAATATTGCAAAACCACATGCGAACGCAAGAAGATCAACACACAGCAACTGGTCTCTCCGTTCCTTCTGTTTCCGCCATTACCTCGCGCGTATGAGTTTAGGAACAACTGATCGAGAAGTACTGAGTAAATCTCGTGCACAGATCACACGACACAGACACATCAGAACTTGCCAGAAAATAATGACCCTTTTTTTTCCCAGGCAAATCAAATCTACCTGCCAACCAGATATTCAAAATTTGTCGACATGTGCTTTCAGATATTCGGATGTGAGAAGGTGATGTCTTCTTCTAAATTCTGAAAGTAGGGCTTACCAAGTAAAACAGCTAAGTCCAATGCCCCGTAAGCTATGTCCCGATTTAGGGTATGACGATTAGGCTACCTCATACCACCCAGAGATTCGCATTCCGGCTGACCGAGCCGAGACTAGGCCGGCTGTCTCTTGAATGCAAAGCTTCACCATCCCGCCCGGTGCGCCTGCAAATTCAGTCGTATCTTGCTGTCACTGAGGCAGTTAGCCACTACAGGATCCATAAGAACATACAACGCAAACACCAGCACATTAACACAATAACAACTGCGCACTGATCCCTAACAATGTGCGAATATTACTAAAACATTCGAACAGATTATGTTCAATTTCCATTTCATTTCATGTGCCTAATATGTAGGGGAATATTATGGAAAATTATAACAATTACACTTTATCCACATGCCCTACATGCGTTTAATTCGCCATTAAATCTGCTGCTGGCGAAATCGGTGGAAGCATGTTTTCAAAAACAGAGTTTAAAAGTATTCAGAACGAAATCAGTGATTTCAGAATTATTCTTCGAAACGCTGAAATCACAGGATCATGAATGTACAGACTAAGACACAAGGGTTACAACACTCTACGCCAGCCAGCGGTACGCAAACGACGAACCGCGAGTAAGCCGCGACAGGATACCGGAAGATCGAATCACATGATACCTGTCTGACAAGCAATGCCACCACATACGGCGCCTGAAGATTTCGACTGAATAGTCACTGTAGATTAAAAGCAATAGTTGAACTCTCTATAACACACGTAGCGCATCCAAATCGTAAGAAACGGTTGGCGGGATAAAACGTTTAAACAAAAAATTTGAAATGTCTTCATTGCGGCATGTTGGTACCGACATTAATCTACATCTGCATAGTCGTCATGTAAATTAAAGCATTTAAACCGTGGGACAACCCTTTATATGCCCACATCGAAAAAAAAAAAAAGGTCACCGCCATGCCTCTCAGCCACCCCTGCATAACGTATTTTGTATTTTGGTCACTCTTCCGACTGTGGCCGGCCAACAAATACTTGAGATGGGCTAACAAGTGACAAGCGCGCGGTGCAAGTTCAGAAGAGAACGAAGGATGCTCCAAACTTCCCCACTTGAACTGTTACGCGCACCCAACTCGTTCCTCGTCACGCATATTTGTTGTGGCACCTTTGAACAACCGATACCACTTCCGCGAAAACCCTTTGTTCACTGCACCCTTACCACACACTTCAACAACCAACCGTGAACTTCCGCCGGACGAATATTCTTAGCAAATAAAATCGAGTGAGCGAGATTTTCATGTTTCCAGTTCAACATTTTTAACAGGTACAGCGAATAGGTAAAAAATGATTACACTGAGCTACACAAAACGCATGTTCTCCTTCACATACAGCATACGACTGGAATTAAGAAGAAGTGCACGTCACCTGCGCGGTCGCTATTCGCGGTCGGCTCCTACTTTCTGTCTGCACCTCTTTCAGCATAAAATAGCATTTCTATCCTGTAGATGACGAAAAACAGAATCCCTCGGAGAATCGGGGTTCGAATTACACACCCTACTCCCTGTTGACACGAATTTCGAAAACAAACACTATCTTCAATGTTGGATCCGACCATAACGTATGATAACGGTATTCAGACCTCATTACTTGCTAATCTGAATTAGCAAGAGCAGCCAGATGCAATGTTGGACGGCGGCATAGCTTGTTGACATTCTCACGTCAAACCGACGCGTAAATTTAGAACGCTCTTTCTATAGCTTGTGACCACAAGAAATTCAGTTACCACAAGACACAAGCGCACGGAAACATCTAAGTGAGCAAGGCCATGGGCATGTCACCCGCATAAACTGTCTTCCTACCTCACGTCTCGTTAAGTTGCACGGAGCAGGTTAGTGCGGCCGGTGAATGAAGTCATGAAGACCGCTTCGTTCACCTTGGAGTTTATAGCGGACCGTCAACATGAAAAATTCGCGTGTGTAGGCCTACTAAGCACCAGCTATAGTTACACATCGGCTTCTTAACGGACAGTACCGGCTTCAACTCAAGTACATCGCACGTGAGATTTGCAGCGAATGAACTGGCAGTGAAACAGACTCTTCTCCGAGGACCTTCCCGAATTTCTCCTCGTACCGTCATCCCACCACTATTCCACAATCGTATATCCCCAGGTGTGCGAAGGCGCCAACCAGGTAGTGCTTTTTTACATCCTCCTCCTGGGATCTTCAGTGAAGTAAATGTACTACAAAACGTCAATCTGAAAGTGAAACCCGCGTCAACGGCTATGTTATCGGGCTCTGTATGGCTCATAACCGGTAAAATGATTTCCGTGATATCGGTACTCTGTACACTCAGCGGCATATACTAAGTAACATTCAAAGTTCGTCAGCTAAGTGCAACACTTCAAATGACGTTACCACTTGTGAATATAAACGCCGTGTAGTATAGTTTCCACTGTGACGCAAACTGTTACTGCTGCTCGTGAATACGATATACTGTGATACAGTTCTACTGCCGCAATCTGTATATTAAACAAGCCCTATAACATGCGTCCTAGCAAATTTAGAAGTCCGTTTTCCAGCATTTCAGTCCGGCTTTGAAGAAAAGTCCATGGAACTTTCTGTTTCGACGGTACGGTTTTGTAACTGGCTTTCCGAAGCAGTGTATAATGGTAAAGTCGACTCATTGCCAAATTATGTTGCAGATTTGATTACTCGGACGTTCACGTAAATACGGTAACATATGTCAGTGAGCTGCTGATACCAAACTAACAGACGAAGTGTCGTGAGTTGATATGAACGTTGGAGTACGCGTATTGTACGATCTGGTGCGCTCTCAGGCGACAAGAACAATAGCACTCAACTTTTCGGATACAAATAACTTCAGGTCGATACGCTAATCACATGTAACTATATTTTAATTCAAGTACAGCCTCTTACTGCAAGACGGTGCAACATCCCACACAGTATTATGTCATGTTTGGGGGGGGAGGGGGACCAAAAACTAAGTGCCCTACTCGTTCATCCGATCCGACACCATGTGCCTTCACGTAGACGTGTTTCAGTAACAAAGTTTATAAAAGCCGCATACACACACACAAGCGCGCGAGCGCAGTGACCTTGAACAAATTACCTGGCGTACGCTTTTGGCCATTTCTACACAGGACTTTCAAACAATTCTCAATACGATCACCAGGTGTCAAGCACGACTGAGAATTCAGGAGATAATGTCGAACGCCTGCATTAACATTCTGCAAGATATGCCATATAGCACTGATCGTTAAGCACATGCCAACAGGGCGGTTTCGCCTATCCGGGTGGTCGTGCGGCCTAAGGCGTATGTCTGCAGCCCCTTGATCAGAAACCTGCTGGGGGCATATATGCACATATCTTGTTTGTTGTGTATTCCGCAGATAGCGAGCGGCCTCTGCGACCAACCGATCACTCGTATAGAAGGGTCCTACCGTGTGTGTCTAATTGTGTGTAATCTAGGAACCTAAAAACTGACGAGGCCTACGCTTTAGGTGAGCTGTTGCGTCAACGCCCCCCTCCCCCCAAAAAGCAGGTTCCTTTTCCAAACAGAGACAACGTGTATGATAGTATCGATGTTCCTTCCAATTTTGTATACCTGGTTGGATTTCATGTTAATTCAAGGCCACAAAGCCAATCTACGGTATGGAAACCACAGTGCAGTCAGAAATTCTGTTAGTGACATGGCTAACAAACACAAAGGCCTACATAGTACTTTAAAACGTTTAAAATTTATTCTCCTTTGTGCGTCATTAAATACGCAGAACATAAAAAATATATTAAAGTTAGTTACATGTGTATTTTATGTAACTTGACACATTACTTCAGTTTGTGAACCTTATAAAACACGATTTCAGACTACAAAGTACTGTTTTATAATGGGCTTATATAGACGGATATTACATGGGCCACAACATTTTCAGTGTTGATATCTAGTGTCAACCGCTTCAAAATACGTATTATTACCAGGCACTTTCACTCTTGACACCTAAAATCAAATTTCATCACACACTTTTCAAAAGTTTCGAATATAGAATATGATTAAAGAGGCAAGGCAATATCAAATGTTGTTTATTCTTTCCACTTCTTGAGAAGATAGAATAACAAATCTTGACGAAACGTGGAATGATTTATGGTACTAGACTATTGCACGCAAACCGTCGTCAGCGTCTGTATTGACCATCAAACGGGGCACTATATACATATCGCACACGCACAAATAAAGGCCATTAAAGACAGCTACAAGCTTGGTCGACTTGGTCGATGCGGACCCCCCCCCCCCCCCCCCCCGCGCGTTAGAGTCATATTACGGTGGTGGCCGCCTCGTGTGGCAGGTAGAGGGAAAGAGAAAAGGAAAAA
>Ga0123352_10001464_pt1 | contig 31411 bp, 22 predicted proteins | sample TergutLab28metaG_FD_89700 | JGI IMG/M metagenome (GOLD analysis project Ga0123352, IMG submission 89700) | Labiotermes labralis P1 segment gut microbial communities from Petit-Saut dam, French Guiana - Lab288 P1 | ecosystem: Host-associated > Arthropoda: Insects > Digestive system > Gut ...
AGAAACCACATATTCCTGCCAGTTTTAATATGTATTTGGTAATCAATAAGTGTGTAACAGCTGTCAAAGTTTCAAACTTCTCTGGCCATTATACCCGTAACTGTCCAACTTTGGATATAGGTGTTTTGGGTTATATCGGTATACTTTAACATAAGGAACACTCTCCCGAAGTCTGGCACATTCATCCTGGGACACCCTGTATAGATCATATGAAGTTTGCTGCTTATATGACTTTTCGTTTATCACAGTCATTCATGTTCCTTTGGTTCCATTTTTTTTTATCATTGTATATATGGTTGTATGTTTGGTACGCTTTTGTTTAATTTTGTAAATTATGTATTTTTACTGTTATGTTTATGTATTCTTATTGTTATGTGTTTTCTGTTCTGTATATTCTGTTTCACTGTGTTGTTCTATGTATTGTGTGTGTGTGTGTGTGTGTGTGTGTGTGTAAATGTGTACTGCACTACTGCCACCGGGTGTTAGCCCAATTGCAGTTAACAAATATATCATATCACACAACATAAAACACAGCAATACAATAGAAAACTGTTACAGTACATTCACACAACTGAACTCCAGATTATATAGCAGCAGCAGCAACAACAGCAACAGCAACAGCAACAGCAGCAAAACCAACAACAACAATGGCGGCGGCGGTGACAGTGGTGGTAGTAGTAGTAGTGACAGAAGTGGCAATAATAATTCAGGTGGTGGTGGTGGTAGTGACAGAAGTGGCAATAATAATTCAGGTGGTGGTAGATTTAATAAGTTTGTAGGCATATCAGCTAGTGAGGCTATTCATACTCTCAAACAGTAATGCTGCATATGGTACAGTCATGGTTTAAGGCAGTATACAAACTTAGAGAGAACAGTCAGGAGGCAGATGAATGGTATAAAAAATGTAATGACTCATAAGAAGTCTAAAATTTGGCCTAACTGTTTGGGATCATTTGTCATCCAATGTCCAACTTCACAGACCTCCCAATACTGTTGAGATGGTTCTGACATGACTGAATCTGAATACAGCACATCTCTCTGCTGTCACTTCAAGTATGTGCTGCTGTCATCTAGTTTGTGAAAGTTAACACCTACACATACTGATGGCTTCAGCACCTCATATGAGTTTTTAAAAGAAAGGTGGACAAGTTTCTGAACCCCTGGAGATTCTCCACAGCAGCTTTTATCAGCGCTACACAGCATTATGACATTGCCTTCCACTTGTAAACAACACAGATACCATCATCAAGCAATACATGTGCACGGAGCCCTGACATAACAGATTATCCACAAAAGAGCAATGACAAAAAAGATCTGGAATATTGCAGAAGTGACAGTTACAGTAACAGAGATAATGCGACAGTGACAACGAAAGTGAAGACGTAAGTATTACTGGAAAACATGGTTGGTGTGAATATCTGCAGAGTTCACCTTCGATAACTTGAATACACTACTGCACAAGATGATCTGTACATGACAGACATATTGATGCAACAACTGCTGACACTAAATTAAAGAAAATAAAAATGCAATACTCTCCTTCAGCAACAGAGTAGGAGGAATTTGTGGACTGATGTAATCCTTCCTGAATTCAACACATTTCGTGGTGTCTTCCTGAACATGGGTTTGAAGACCAAATACAGAATCCAGGTCACCAGAATCAATCATACGCCACTCTTCAAAGATAAGACACACACACCCTTTCTCCCTCCACCCCGCCCACTGTCAACAACTCCAAACTAAATCCCACCAAAGATGCTGAATGCTACACACGAGTCAACCAGCTCCATATACTGACAGACCTTGCAGGAGAAAAGCAAACATGTGTATATATGTATATGTATCTGCCAAGTAGGCACACAGCAATAGGCAAGAGCAGGGAAGGCTTTAATGGACGTAAAGTTTCAAAATGTTCATTCCTATAAAGCCAGCCACATGTGGACTGAGAATTTACATATGAGGAGCATACAAAACAAGCTTTATTTCAAGTCATCCCATACAGTCAGTCTCAATAGGCCTAATCTCAACTTTTCAGGCTGTTGTGCTCCAGCTGTGGTGCTTCCCACATCTTCAGTTGTCAAACCACATAACACAAGCTGTGGGCAACAGCTACTGAAGACAAACACATAAAATTGGAATGCCATAATCCTGAAGAGTTCACAGACACTGCTGGCACAAAGACTGAGCGACAAGTACTAGGGAGCAGAGGCCTTTGCCTTATTTTAGAAGAGTAACAGCTGTCTGTCCCCATTCAGATGGATAGCATCCCACTTGGTTGCACATGTTCAGCAAGAAATGGGTGTCTCGACATTTGGCTGCAAATGACACAGGACACACGTGCATTTTAGAAAACGTTCATTTACTGACAACAATGCATACAAAATTCCACGACCCCAGTGCTGATAATAAGTCGACTTCCATCATGGGCTTTATGTGGTAAAAGACAGAGTACAGTTTGCACAGCCTACAGCAAATACAGAAGAAGACAGCACTAGCCACTCTTTTGTGACATCATTATGGCTACAATGATGGAAATGGATAGAAATGAGGTGCAATACGGAGTGAAGTTCAATGCAGACACCCCCACATAACAGCAGAAAGCATACGGTTGGACACCGGCTACACAAACATTACCCACAAGTTCTGTGTGCAAGGGATAGGACCATTTAAAGTTGAACATTTTGAACTATATGGGGTGGATCAAGGATGAAGTAAGAGCATCACCCCATCTCTGATAATGTTTCAACACACTGCAGTCCACCATGGGAGAGGAATACAAAGCACATGAGATGACAGCAGCACAACGAACTAATCTAAAATAACAACAATAATAATAGTCTCCACAATTCAAGCCGGAAAACAGGCCACAGTCAACCTGTCTAACATCCCAGTTAGAATAAATTATGGTTTTAATGAAAAATGCCCAAACTGTAAAGGAGGCACAATTTAAGACAGTCCTCCCACAGAATAATCCAACAACCCTGAAGTTATAGTAAAAAAGAAGAAGAAGAAGAAGAAGAAGAAGAAGAAGGAGAAGAAGAAGAAGAATTATAATTACAAAATACAGCACTTGTATCAGACAGCTGTACTGTTCATTTTAAGTTTGAATCTTGCACAATTACAGTAAATGTATTAGACTTTGGTCAAATCCAAACCAATCTCATTCTGAAAACTTGCAGCGCTTATTTCAAACAAAATTATGCAGTTATGTGAAAAATAATAGCTGTTAAAGGCATGATAAAGGCTGGAAAGGCTCGTTATCCTTGTACACATTAAACAAAAGATTCAGTTTGTCTACTTACAATTAAGAAGCATAAAAATCATGTTATGTATTTAGATAAATGCCAATCAATATAGTATATACATATAATACTTTAATTAATATGGATAGTTAAATGCCATGATTATATGAAAGTAATGGAACAACATTGTCATTCTACTACTGTTGCAATACACCACAACAAATTAACTGTGCCCTTATTATAGAATCAACAAAACTGTATTTGTTTATTTTAACAATAGTAAGCACATCAAACACTTGCTGTCCGCAGTAGTCATATTCTTTGAAAATCCCACCATGAATGGTGAAACCACAATATATAATGTCAACATCTGTGAAAAAAATGGAATCAGGAAGAGCAATCACACATCAAACATGATATGTATATTAATGATTAAAAGACATAAAACACTGGTATCAATGTTTGTCTGAATGATGTTGTGCCTGGCTGAGAGCTATCAGGGTGATCAAATGATGCAGAATGAATGGTCAAGGGTAAGACAACAATTCAAATATGATGTTCCATAACCGCTCTGCCTTCTTCTGTATGTCCTTACATACCACCTGGTATGGTGCAATGCTAGCATCCATTCCATGCTAAATTTCTGCCACCTGTTCTTGAAATGGTCAACCTCAAAAAAAAAACATAATGTTTCCTGCCGCATGGAGGTCTTTTCTCCTGGGCACTGGTAGTGAGTCACAACAGTGTTAAAATCTTTATCTTCTGGTTCACTGAACACTGCCTGCTGTACAGGGTCCTCCTCTCAATCAACTCAGCAACTCAGACCTTCCAGACAACTTTTGCACCATCAACTACATACTATGGAGCAAATCTGTTACAGACAAAAATACAGCACATTCCCTACTTACAGTCAGATTACTCTTCAACTTTCTTCTTTCATCATGAGACCAGTCTTTGGTACTCCTTTCTTTGTCTCTGTCTCTGTGTTTCTTTTTCTTGTGATATTTCTTTTGATGATCACCTTGGTGTTTTGATGAACCTGAAATCAGTATAACTTTCTCGTGACTATCAATGAAGGACAGTAGGTTCAATAAAAATTACGAGTTTTGGTGCACTGTCCTTTATGTAGAATATGACCTGTAATAAGGACAAACATACAGAAAATTGTTGCATGAATAGGTACACAAATTATTTTAAAACTTTGCCACTGAACCCAGAAGCATGATTTACAAGCCATATCATGCTTCACAACTCTTGCCCAAACTGTCGATGTTTGTATGACTTGAAATTCTCACAGCAGTGTTGATTAAGATTGAAGCCTTCTATGACATGACAGTGTTTTCATTGGTAAATCACTAACCAAACTTCAGAGGAGATACAGAACTTGGTCACTACCAATCAACAGACAAGACCTGAATCATGTTCATGTTCCAACTAGTAAATTTAACTCATATTACAACACAATTTGCCAGAAACACCCAAAGTGGCCAAACATTCCGCCAACAATAAAAATTCAGAACAACTAACATCAATGAAATTCAAAGAGTTATTTTATAACAGATTTTGTATCAATTTGTTGCAGATGGTATATTATAGTTAATATACCAAGAAGTCACAAAATGACGCCATATTTCTGAAGTCCATGTCCTTTCAACACTAATTCCCAAACTGTGACAAAACCATGGGCTTCTACAAAGTAATTATGCATATGTCCATGTCATTTCAATGCTGTAATTCCAAACCTGTTTGACAAAACCACAGTATTGTACAGATCCATTAACTCATCTGGTTGCAAACAATACACTATGAAAGTTAAAGTACACAGTTCATTACACCAGCTAAAGGCACAGTTGTAATTAAAATGAATGTGAAAAGAGCATCTCCAAAATATTTTGGTACAAGTGTACCATGTCCACTGACAAAAAAATGCCAGTTTCTTAAAACCACTTGCTGCTGGAAAGCTGTTATTTATGAGATTCTAACTGCTTTCCAGTGACAATTGGCTATTAAAAACAGGGATTTTACAATGAAGCCCCTATAGACTGAAGAACCTTATCAATAACAGCTTTAGAACAGCAATTGATTTTTAAAAACTGGCATTTAGTTCTCCCTGAAGATGGTACACATTTAGTAAAACATGTTGAAGATGCTCTTTTAATATTTGTTTAATTAAGACTGTGTAATCTGTTGGTTTAATAAATGGTGTACTTTGCTATAAAAATGCACAGAATGGACAACTTTAAAACTATGAAAATTATTCATCAAAAATATGATTCTGTACTAAGCAATCAATTAATCCTGAAATATGAGAAAGGAAAATTCAAATGCACAGTCTGTAAACAGATACAACCTACTGATGTGTTTATTTCAGGTAGGTTTATCATTTGTCAAATGTCAACACAACAGCTTGTAATCCCAAGGTCAGTTTCAATCTCATACAAAAAAAAAAAACAGGGTATATCATCTACTTTAAGATCATTCATTGTACCGTTATAACTGTACAATGCTAGGGAAGAGAAGTCATCCTACTCAAGTACAACACAAAAACTCCCATTTTGTGTAACTGTGAGTGGTTCTGAATAGATTTCTTGAATAAAATATATTATAATGTTCACAAAACTTTATGACACAGAACACACTGAGAGCCATTAACCCATCAAGTTGTTACCTTGTACCCACACACTGTTCAGAACTATTTTACCGGTGGCTATATGAATATAATTATGTTGTCTGCAGCACACTAAAGCATTCACATAGCCCCCTGATGAGGAATGCTGAAACTATACAACCTGCGGCATCTTCAACTGGCTCCTGTGTTTCCTGCCAGCTACTAGAAATGGTACAACAGGAAGAAAACAGCACATGCAAATTGAGACTAGAAATTGGTTACAAAAATAGGATACAGCACACAGAACTACAATTTACCTCAACAAATGTTACACAAGAACATGAAAGCAGTGTTCTTGATGCTTATTATCACTTTTTGATTAGAAATAGCAGATTTAATTGTCTGAGAAACCAAGAAGTATTTGAATACTGTAGTTCGGAGATGTACTGCAACATTCAGCTTTGAACAAACTGCTACAAAACAAAGACTGAAAAAGTATCTCAACATATCTAAAACCACAGACACTTGTTCAGCACCACTAAAACCTTTCAAAATTTACATATAATTGACATACCTTGTCAATGTTTTCAGTTTGCATGTGTGCCAGGGAAAAATGTGACTACAAATGACTCATTGTGAAGGATATTCTGAGCTTTCAAGAGATAGTTAACATTCACAGTTGTCAAACCTATGTAAATCCTTTGAAATTTTACAGCTTACCTGTCAGATGTGATTGTGTACACTGGGGCTAACAGTAATGTCATAAATATTAAAATAACCAACAATCTCAAAAGTTCCATCACTATTGTGTAATTCACTTCTTTGGAAAAGATATCATACGTACTTTGAGGATGGGCAATTATTATAATCACAATTTGTAGCTGCTCTGCTATGAGATAATGAGATAAATGTAACAGATACACTGTGCCTTAAAAAAAAGTACCATATACTTTGTGAAAACAAGAAACCTAAAAGGGCAAAACTGCTGCAGAAGTTGAATGCATTAAGGTCCCGACATGAGCACATAGAAAAGGCATTTTATTTTTATAATCCAAGACACTTCAAGAGCAGATGAAGTCCCTCTTGGGCTTGGTGTCATAACAGAGTGAAACCCATGCCACTGGCTGCATTATCAGGCTACACATTACTGATTTCCCACAGTGTGATCCCCATGCACTTGCCTACACAGCAGTTCCATACACATACTCACACATGTGAATACTTACACATAAAATCTACTTCTATCACTGTTTTCAAATGTATCATTTCTTAAATACATTTCAGACCATAAGCGAGAGATTTTCTGATCATGTTCTTTATCAAGGCAGCTGTCACAGAAAAAATCCTGCATACAAAGCCAGCATCTGCTGGGATTTCATAATCCAATTTTCTGCTGCAATTCAACCTGCATTATTTTACAGAGGAGTCTTAAAGTGCGAAACTTCAATTTCCAAGTGGGCCTTCAACTTTCTGAAAATATTTCTTAAGGGGGGGGGAAAAAAAAAGCACTCATCTTGAAATGTCAACAATTTCTCTTTGAAAACTGTCAATTCGTACAACGAAAGTGGAATGTTTTACACAACTCTTCTTCATCTAACTCCCTGAAGAACTGTGTGAGAATTAATTTAATATACTCTTGGACATTTCACCAACAACAGAAGCACCAAGATTTTGTACATACTTCTGCACAGCAGACTCTGGCTTTAAGGCAACATAAATGAAACTTAATGAAGTGCCCGGCAATTTTTGTAAAAGCACCATCTATTACTTTGGCTCTCTACATTCCTAATGCATCTTTGAATAATATAACTGTTCACATTTTATGTATGTCCAGCACTGACTGTGTTTCAAAATTTTATCTTCACTCTGTATATTCTTTTACACCATGTTGTTAACAAGTGTAATATTTTACAAAACTTTCAACTACAAATTTTCCATGATGCATGCTTTGCAGAGGTAGTGCAGATAGCACCCTCTGTTCAAATGAATACCGAGCAAGGTTCCAGCCACTCAGTTATCAGCAGCACTAACACTGCCGGGTGTCAGCAAACAAGTCCACACATTCCAAGTTTATATTTTTTTTACACAAAAGGGCACCATAAATGAACCTTTCTGTACATTAAGGTTGCAAACACAAACATCTCACCAAAATGTCATGTTAAACATCATACACGAAAAAATATTCAATCCACCGCGGTTGGGTTTTGAGGTTTCCATTTACTGGAAGAAACTGGATTTACAGCTACTAACATATGTTACAATACTACCTGCATTCCAGGATGGTAAGCCTTTCGTATTACTGCCAAGATCAGGCATGGAAGTTCCATTACATTGATAGAAATTCAAGTCATGTGTCCACAGTCTCACTTCCAACTGCCTGAGCAATGATCCAGAAACTTTTTCTCCCCCCCCCCCCCCCCACACACACACACACACACATGGCAGTTTTAGTGTTGGCAATATTTTTTTAACAAATGGGCCAACCATCGTCTCCTGCACACATGTCACAAGAACTCTGGACTTCCAGTGGTCATGATGCATCACACATTCAAAGGTTAGGGTCTGAACAAAACAAACACACTTTCAATTGTGATGTATGGATATTTTGTAAATATTCAGTTTAGTTACAAAAATTTTAAACTTTCAGAGTTCATCCCAAAACTCTCACAGTGGTTACGCTTTCAATAGGCACTTCTGTGACAAAGACATGCAGCAATTCTTGCGATCATCACATACTTCTCAGTCACTATCTATGTCAGGAACTTTCGTACCCTGTTTCTCATGACAATGCCACCTCCATGCTATAAAATAAACTTTGTATCAAGAATTACTTCCGTGCTTTCACGCTTAAATTATACTTCTTTTACAACTATTCAAATCTTGCAAAGTGTTGGTGAATGTACTACGGTAACCACTTCTACACAACTCGAATAGGTGCCATCCTATTCTGGACTTGTTCCCATATTTCCCATAATAAACATGCACCATGAGCACCCATTAGTTGGCTATATACTTTTACCATTTGCAACTCACTTTATACATGACAGTTTACGCCTTAAGCAAACCTCCAAAAATCACTTACCTTCCTTCCCATCTCGACTGCCACCGCTGTTTACAGTGTTTGGTATACTATGGTGATCATGTGTCGTCTTATCATTAGGGGACTGACCATTTGTCTTTATTTTTACCAATTTGGTTGGTGTATCGCTTTCACTAGCACTTGATGTGCTAGAAGAATATCGCCTGCCCATTGCATCATCAACGTAACCAGAATTTGAGAGCTTCCGGTAATCGTGATGAACTCTTTTTCTTTTACCGTGATCTGAATTTATCGTATCTTCAGATCTGATGCCACTGTCTAGAACGTCTTCATTATCGAGATTTCTTACATCAATCTCATCAACCGATGACGCCGTTGCTAACAAACCAGGTAAGTTACGGTAGCTATTTAATTCACGTTTTTCAAATACTTTCATGGAAAGCCCTGTCATTGACGTGCACTTCGAAACATTGATATTATCTGATGTTTCTTCACAATCATCGGACAACGTATTATTTACTTCACACTCATCACTTGACACACAACTCCTCACACTTTCGGACGCCATGTTAATTTTGTTGCATAGACCCGGGATGACTGGATGTCTTATAACACAAAATACTATTGGTTGTTTGGAAGCCGCGTTCCTTTACTATTCGTTGAAGGTACGCCATTACAGTTTCTCTTTGACCATTCATCGATATTCTATGAAATCAGCTTGGTGTTAGACCATCTCTCTCTCATCTGGCCAGTTTGAATAGTGTGTGAGGTGTAGGAAACTTACGCTGTGTTTGTAATTTTCTATCATTAAAATGTCGAGTGGGGCAACACCGAAGAAGCTAAAGAAAGTTGAAGGAGCTAGCGCATCAGGCGAAGGAGAAGAAGGGCGAGATTATGATGCCGAAACGCAGAAAGCTCTGGAAGAAATAGATGCTTGTCAAAATGAAATCGATGCACTGAATGAAAAGGCAAGCGAGGAAATTCTGAAGGTTGAACAGAAGTACAACAAATTGAGAAAGCCGTATTTCGAAAAAAGGAACGACATTATCAAGAGGATACCAAATTTTTGGGTTACTGCAGTATCCTTTTTGTGGTCTTGTTAAAAGTATAATTTGTATATATGGTGGGTGAGTGTTTTGGCTGCGTCCGCCATGTTTGTCTACAAACGTTGTTTAGGACATACGTTGTTAATGTTGTGAAATAATCGAGAATAGTGCTTTATCAATTTCATTACAGATGCCGCTAGCCCTTGCCATGTGCGTATTAAGATATCTTTTGCAGCAGTGCAATATCATGTAAATACACGTATAAACAAAGTTTAACGCACGTGAAATTGCCGGACGCGAACAAATGAACGTCGTATTTCTATCCCCCCGCCACTTGCTATTAGGCAGTCTTTTGTAGTGTAACATTGCTATATGTCCGATGTGTATTCGTTGTATACTTTATTGGTAACCCATGTTATACGTCGAAGACGTAGGAGGGCCGTTAACATTAAGGGTTACGTAGGAACTTGATATATGTAATATACGCTTGTAGAGGTTAGGTTTCCCGCTTCGCTTACATCCATAATTGTTTATCGCTTGCAGTTTCTGTTGTCACGCTTAACTGTTTCACTTCGGCATTCACAAACCATTCTAAATACTGCTGTGCCAGGAAGGGAAACGATATTTTAAGTGATACTGCAAATTACAATACTTTCCGTAGGGCCTGCATTTCTTTCACCCAACAATTTTGCGCCATATTAAGTGGTAACTGAAATCTTAGTTACTGCCTGCATTTTAATTGTTAAGGTGATGTATTGTATTCAAAAAGCAATCGTTTATTTTGTAAGGGTAAACATGTCCTTGTCTATGCCATATAGGCATATAGTTTTTACACTTTGGCATGGCTGTCTGCCTTAGAAGTTTTATTGAAATTTGAAGAGATGTGGAAGGATGTTGATTTGAAGGTACTTTTTGGATGTTTGTTTGGAGGGGCTCAAGAAACCCTCAAAAAATAGAGAATGTTCTGTTTCCTGGACAAGGTTTGGACCTTTTACCGCCCAACTACAAGTCCGTAGCTTTCTTGTATAATGTATCGTTTATGTATATCATTATGTAATTACTGGGAATAGAGGTTTTTTGGGGAATGGGGGTAGAAACTGATAATTGCTTGGCTAGTCTAGACGTTTGCCACATTTTGTTGAATGCTAAGGTGTAGTATCATCTTCACAGGTGCCAGCCATTGACCTTTAGCTTAAAACAGATGAATTCATTCCTCATCCTCACATACTGTTTCTTCACAATTCATTTTAATACTGTTCTCTTCTGGGTGGTATGAAGTGTGTAGTGGTGATTCTTTATCACCATTTCATGACAACCTGGCAGTCATCTTCGGGAGTTAAGATGGGGCCAATAGGTGGTCCTGATACATTGGTAAGGAATTGCTACTACACACTGTAACAACCAAGAAGAGCACAGTTCTCATCTATATTGCGGCAAAAGCCTGAAATCATGAATGTTTCACTTTGTCCAGGTTTCCCAGGCATTCTCTTCTTTAAGGTTTTCCCACCAAAATGCTGTATGTTTATATCTTCTTTCCCTTGCACAATTTGATATCATCCTAATGTTTGACAGGGATTAAAATAAATAAGAGTATTAATTATATAGTATTCCATTATTTCCTTTCTCTTGGGTCCAGGTATTGTCAGCACCGCATTCTGGAATGCCTTTCATATATATTCTTCCCCTAATTTTAGACACAAAACAACAGATAAAACTATTCTGTTTAGAGTATATTAGGTGAGCCACTTGTTAGTCTTCTCACCTAGCACTATTCACAACTACAAGGTATATTTGTAAATGGCCCCATGTGTCACTATGTTAACTGTGGTCCACATGATGACAGACATGGTAGTGATTGTTCTTCTTTTAGTTTAACACGTAACATTTAATACTATGTTTTTACCTGTGGTGTTAACTCTTTAGCATTGAGTGCTGTGTGCTTGTAACACACTGTGATACAATGCCAAACATCATATAAATATTCCTGCTCTTTTGCAGCCCCTGTTTAAATTTGGGTCTACTGCAGATCACACTGGGCATTTCCAGCTCCATTGTGTTAAAGACAGGGCTGGAGATAGTAGTGTGAGCTGTTATGTTATGTTATGTTGCAGAAATAAAGCATAATGTTGTCTTATGTTCTGACAGGTGTCAGAACATAAGACAAGAACATACTGTCAGCATGTGTGTTATGTTGGTGTGAATTTATAGTTTCTGGGAAAAAATGGGCCGAGTAACCTTTCTTGCAGTTAAAATACGTCATATATGCACATTAACATCGTATAATAGCACTCTGTTGATTTACATGAGATTTTTCTTCAGATTAGTACTTGCTATTCTGAACTCAGCCTCTAACAGAAATGACTACAGGAATATCTCCTTGGGGTAAAGGTGGCCTGTGCATAGGGCTGATAGCCTTGCCATCTTCATATGCTCAGTTGTCTAGAAATCTTGGAGGCTTGTCCTCATGGGGCCCTAAGGGCCTGTCCAGGCCTGTGTAGGATAGCTTTGCCTTTAACTTGTTACTCTGAGGATTAGTACATTACTGACATTAAACAAGTTTTGTTGCTGAACAGAATGAGTAGTGCCAATATCTTCATTATCTGCGTCCAGAAAGTAGCAGTTTATAAACATTAAGTTTTGCTTCGTGAGTTGCAATGCGGATTTTATGATCTGCATTTGACATATGTGGATGGAAATACTTTCCCCCCCCCCACCCACCCTTCTGGCATTCAAGACTCACCAAAGATTTTCTTGGACGTGTCTTCAGTTAGCCCAAAATTCATATAATTTTTCCTCAGCTGATGTATTGAGCATGTTGCTTGTACCTTCTAAAATGGAACCTTTTGTTTCTAACCTTCTTACTTTTTTGTACATTGTTCTCTAAAACTGGTGTGTCCAGGAATGTTGTTTATAATTAATGACGTTTCTTGTAATAATTGTTTTCAGCTCATACATGATAAAGAAATCTACATTTAGGTGCATATGAGCCTCAGGGACCTCTCAGATGAGCATTGTGGAAATTTGCCGTCCGTAGGCTTGAGTGTATGACATACAGGATCCAATGGGAAGTCACTGGTGATTGGGGTCGTTTAAAATAATGGCACCAAATTTACAAATCTGTATATCAGCTGCCACCTCACCATTTTAACATTTGTTTTCCAATGCTATATATTTTACAGAGAAGACAGTGATTGTATGGTGTACACATGTTCAGTTTAACGAGGCAATACCCCATTCTTATTAGTGTGTGCATTGTTACTTGACTGCACTTGTAATATGAAGTTTTGGTTGGTGTTATATGTATAAATAATGCTATAGTATTAATAATATCATACATGGTTACATACAGACCATTTCATTGTTGCCTTATGGGTGCAGTTTGGGGTTGAGTGTTTGTTAATACTGTTAGAATGCTAACCTTGAGCATAAGGCCTTTTATATGCCCATGTTTCTGCTGTAGCCAGAGCGCTGTTCACTGTAATATTCCACTGCGGGATACTGTTTTTGATTTCAGGCAAAAAGATTGTGTATGTTATGTGACTATTGATTGTTTTGTCTGTTGATGGTTAATAATTCCGGGTTTGGGATTGTGTGTGTTTCCATTATGTTGTGGTATAGTCACTTTACACAACAGTGCCTTAGAGTTTGTGTGTGTGTGTGTGTGTGCATTTCTCCCACACCATCATTTGTTAAGATGATGTTCATTGGTAGATGAATGAAATGTGTGTGGATCATAAGTGTAATGATGGTGATGGGGGAAGATTGGAGTGCTCAAAGAAAAATTTACCCTAGTACTGCTTTGTCAACCACAAATCTCACATTCCCTGCCTGGGACAGAACCTGGGCATCAGTGGCGACAGACCGTGAATTTATTGTTTGAGCCATGGTATGGTTGGTTTTGTGTTTGTGTGTGTAAAGGTAGTAGTATGGTGGTGATCACTTTACATAGTGATATGGACAAAACAGGTCGCTTTTTACTTAAGGTCTGGGTTTTGCATATGTAAATACCATCCTTGGTACCTGCTTCAGGCTGACTGCAACTACAAGCATACAGATTGTTACAAATACTTGCATCATTGAGAGTGGAACCAATGGTGCTGTTACATCACCCATGTATGTGGCAACACAACACATTTTACCCTTGATTGCCATAATATTAGAAAGGTCCAAAATATTTCATTGTATCAAGGCAAGGGAGGGAAAGGAATGGGTTTAGGCAGAAGTAATATACTTTGCCATTCTTTTTACATTACCCGGTTACAGTGTGTTGTTGTCTGCTATTTTATGTGGGTGATTGCTCTACTACAGTGGCTGTATTAGATCAGACAGGCCTGTATATTCTGTGCAGGTTTTAATTCCTCTATACTAATCATTACGGTTTTAGGTAGCTGATAGGCAGACAAATTCTGAGCCTCTGGGTAGATGGCATTTCCAAAATTTAATATGCTCATAATCTATGTGATTCAGGTATGAATATGCCATTTTATAATTACAAGCAATAAAAACTAAAAATTACAAATATACATTCTCTTTATTTCAGTACTTTTGTTTTGAAGCAACTGGGCTAAGCCCAGGTACTGTAGTTTGCATTTCATAGATTGTAATCTACAGCCAACCTAGCGTAGTTGGTATAGTGACTACACTACAGGTTGGATGGTGAGGCAAGATATTTTTCTAATTTCCAAAATGTGGAGAATGGCTCTGGGACCCAGGTAGCCTCCTATATAATGGGTATAAGATTACTTTCCCAGGGGTAATGTAGCAGGGTTACAGAGACAACCACTCACCTACATCTAGTGCTGAGGTTAAGAAAGAGTAGATGTATTCATCTCTTCTGCCTTTGTGCCTTAATGGCATGGACCAGGAAAACTTACCCTTTTTACCAGTATACAGTAGCCTAACGTACCCTGCTGTAATTGTTCGTATAAGGAGTATCTTAGAATTCGTTTGTTTTGGTGTCACTAAATGCTACTTGGTTCATCATGATTTAGTTGGGGGGGGGGAGTGTTGTCAGGACATAGCATTCACTGGGCAGTTGGCAGTAAGTGGGAAATGGAATGGCTTTTTGTATATTTTTGGAAACAAAGTAAGCTGAATCTGTGATTCTCATTTTCCACATACTGGAAGTACCTTGGTTGAACTCGTAATGCAATTAATTTATGCTGATCGCATTTCTTGTCACATGTATTATTTTCTTAGTATATGTTCTGATAAGGTAATCACTTTTTTTACAGCTCCCTCCTTACTATATGAAAACAACACAGTCACAAACTTGACACAGCTGGCAGTGTTAGAAATCTTTCTGTCGATATTGCATTTTAATTTATCAACTTTATTTTGGTTTAAAAATTGCAAGACATGTAATATTTTTGGAAGGAAAGTGTGAATGATGTTTGTAAACATAAGGAGTATGTTATGTTGGTGGTTTTGTGGGTCATTGTGTAGTTTGTAGGAGTATGTTATGTTGGTTATTTTGTGGATCATTTTGTAGTTCCCCCCCTCAATAATTTTCCTTAACATTCATCCAGTTTGTAAATCACCCTCAGATTTCAGCAATCCTGGAGGAAGATGAGGAAGATTGCTTACATTACCTATCAAAACTGGAGGTTGAAGAATTTGAGGATATCAAGTCTGGTTACAGGTGAATGTAATTTTATGTAGGCTAGAGGTTTTTGAAAACACTTAAGGGTATGTGACCATATAGAGGAAGATTCATTTGTGTTTTTAGACTGTCGGAATGAAGGGTTTGGTTTGCATAATTTCGGAGCTAAGAAGCAGTAACAGCCTTCAGAAAATTATTAGCCTTTTTGTATGTGTAAATAATGTCTTCTGTTGTGTTAGATCCTAGTCAATGTCATATTCCACCTTACAAAGAAGAAAGTTCCTTAAAAGTGCTTACTTTGTAAAAATCATGGAAGAAAAAGAAGTGTACTTTGTGTCTTATTTCTTATAAATATAGACGTTTCATCTATCTTATTGTGACGATGACATGGCTGATCATAGCCAGCTGTTTGCTGGCCTGATGTTGAGGTAATATATGTTTTCAGCATAGATTAGAGCTACACATTATGGACAAAATGGACAAAGATGGCTTGGAATGCATTTGACAAGAGGCCGAAAGAGGTCTATCAAGGCCTAAATCATGATGGATTGTGATGATAAGATTACAGCTACATTAAAAGCTGCATCTGGAGAGCTTTGTTAACTGGGAATTCACTGTTCCATCAACTAGCAGTGGGGTTACGAATATGATGATTAGAAGGGTGAAATATTGGTGTCGTGTCTTTATTCATACCTACATACATAACACACCACACACATATGAAAGTAGTGATGGAAAGGAGATAGTGTGGTAGATAATACAGGCCAGGATATCAAGTGGCAAATTAAATGATTCAGTATTTGGGATTGCTAAGTACAGTAAGATATAAATTGGATGTAACATTCTAATGTCCAGAAAATTACGATATCTGACAACCTCCTGGTATTGGAGGTGTGACATATTACCTACAGTATATCAGAAGGGAAAGAATTTTGTATTGATGCAGTTGCACACAGAAAGTGATTTAAAATTTTTAATAATGTTATGTAGGTTATGTGCTCTTAAGACATATTTAAATGTCATTCCATTATTAAATGCTAAATATGGAGCTCAAGCATTTTGTCATCTGGTATATATAATTATATATTTATAATACAAAAACAAGTATCACATACAACTTTATCATTCATGTGTTGCTTCTACCAATAGGTGAGAGAGGTATTAACCCAGCATTGTATGTTGTACTATAAGTATGTTGAAGATGGAATCTAAATAACTTTCTGTTGGTAGCATAACAGTCTGTCACTGGTGATGATACACACTCATATTTGTTTTAGATGACATTTTTAATTCATCCACAAAGAGATTGAAATGTGAGTTGAATAACTTTGTTATGTAGAACCATATACTCCTCTTTCAGAACATTAGCTTTGCTGTGTTACATTTTTTATTTCATTTCTTTCTATTTTGTTTCTCCCACCCTGCAAGAATGGTGTAACTCTTATTACAGCTCATTCCCAGTACTGGTCTGTGCTATCATGCCCTTTCTGTTATCGAAATTCATTCATGATTTAGGATCCATAGTACATGATGACTACGAGATATGCTGATGTTGAACAGTCTGTAGGTCTTGTTTACAGTGCTTGAGTAATTGGAATGTCTGTGTATTGATTGTGTCCTGGTGCAGTGGCACCTTTCCACCTACAATTTATGAAATATGCTAGGAAGATATTGTAGTTACATGCCACTTGGAAGCTGTTTTCTGAATATCTAATTTAATATGAGGGCGCTGATTTTACGAAGGGGGGTTAGAGATTACCATTAGTAGCTACCGGAAATAGCTGTTCTTTAAAATGGGTCGTGTAAGTTGTGGTAATCTATGAAGATGAAAAAGTGATGGTGGAATGGGAACCTGACATAATCCTGTAATTGGAATACTTTTTAGAGTGAACTGCATGGAGAAAAGTATAGATATTTTCTTTGGATTTGCCATACAGGCAGCTGATTGTGAAATAAGGCAGAGTTTGAATGTGTATTAAAATGTGTGGATATAGGAAGTAGTAATATATTCACTGTTGTAATTTCAAATGTTTATGTTATTTAATAACTTTTTTCTAACTGTCAGTATCAGATTCCTAAAGTGGGGATTCATGAGGTTGTTTTAATGAGAGTATGCAAGAGTGAAGGTGTGATCAGCCAAAGTGCTGAATGTTACTTGTGGTTCAGTTATGCTGGTGGTGCCAGATTTGAGCTCCTTCCCAAGCAGGCAGGATACCAAAACACTGTGCACAGCCGTATGCTACATCATTCAGTAACTGAACCCAAAACCCAATGGCACAGTGTATACATCGTTTGGTATCGAAGTGTTAAGTCTGAGTTCCTTGCTCAGGCAACTAAGTGTGTGTAATGGAGAGTACAGAAGGTTTTTTTTTTTGTACTGAAATTTATTACTACCTACCAATACCCATTTGTGAACACCAACCCAAAATACCTTGAATTTTGCCAAATTTTATCACTGACACAGCTGGCCACCCTATAAACCTCATCTTTTATTCCAACATCGGTATCAGTTAACATAAAAGTCCTGATAGCACCTGTCATAATATGAGTGACAGGTGGTTGAGGAGAAGGCTGATAGATTTGGTGCAATCACATTTTACTCTTTATGATGCATACTTGGTCACTGATCTCTTACTGTTTCTGTTCCAGAATCAATTTCCACTTTGAAGAGAACCCATATTTTGAAAATGATGTACTCACCAAAGAATTCCACCTTGGGTCATCTGGTAAGTCAGGAGGATATGTAGTTCGTGATGAAGCTGGTGTATGTGTTTGTGGGTTGGTAGGTGTTGGGGAAAATCTTCAACCGCTTAGTACTGTTACAGTTACGAAAAGTTAGGTAAGGTATGACTGACTGTAAATAAATGAGTTTGTTAGATCAGTGTAACTTGCACAAGTGACACTGTGCTGTTTGAAGTTGTTTGCAGTCACATGTACTAATAGTAAGTGCATTTGATGGCGGTTGTTCCAGGGGTAATAAACACGTTTACTAGTGGTGTTAACAGTACTGAGTGATAATGCTTGGCAGCTGTAGGCCCCCATCTTTTTTGTAGGAGATCCGGCTTCTCAGAGTACCCCGATTCGATGGAAGGAGGGAAATGACTTAACCAAAAAAGGCAAAGACAAGAATGTTGGAAAAGGAAGAAAACGGGCTATGGAACAAAAGACATTCTTTAATTGGTTCACAGATCATGGTGACCCATCAGCAGATGACATTGCAGAGGTAATGTGGTAGAATTATGAAATTAGTAATTTCATTGCTGTGTTGGACAGAGTCTGTTCTTTGAGATACATTTTATATACAGTGAAACCTTTATTCATTGTTCCCATATGTGTTGTTTTTCCACATGTATCATTCATTTCTTCCAGTCCTGAAAGATCCCCCATTTGAACAATGTATAATTAATTTGGATTTGTTATGTCTTGTAGTACCTGCAATATTCTAAGAATGATCCTACCTTTAAAAAAAAAAAAAGAGGCAAAAGAAGCCTAAGTAACCTGATGGTTTTGAATGTACTATAGCTGTTACTAGTTGCTTATACCACACATCAGCCATGTGTGAGTGATGGTTGGGGGGGTGGGGCGTCAGGTGGCAAATTCTCCCTTTGTTAGTATAGTATTGTTTTGCATAAATCTGCTTTCTCTTGAGTTAAACAAAAGTTTCAATTTTGTTACTTCCCGTTCATGCCTGTCAGTGTCAGAATATAGCTGAAGCTACATTATTTTAAAAATGTGAATAAAAAAGCACAGAAGAACAGCACCAATTGTCCTGGATTTTTTAAGGGTGCTGGATACCTCCATTGGCATGCAAGGTAGCAACATTTTGTTCCTTGGTGGGCAGCTGTGCCACTCATCTGCAAGATACAGTAGGGTCTCATTTTGCAGCGGTTTGTTTTATGATGATTCACTTTTACGACCCTTGTCGGGTCTGGCCGAGCACTCCCGACTTGTGCTTCAATGTTGCAACTCAAGCATCGTTTCTGTACATAGTGCACTTCAAGGTCTTTTCTAATGTGCATGTGTTTCTTCTTTTTCTATTTTAGTGCAGTTCTTTTAAGTTTATTGTTTATTTTTCCACCCATGATATCCATCAAAAAGTCATAAAAGAAGAAAATATCAAAACAGTTGACATTACATTCTTTCTTGATGTCTTCTGAAACATGGCCTGGGTCTTCTTCAACAAAATAAAAAGTGATTTTATTGATATTTTTTCAATTATCTGTGTAATTTTGTATATACTTAATTCATTAAATGAAAATTGTATGTCACAGTGTAAAAAATTATTGTAAATTATAAATTTATTTGACTATTTTGTTTCGCCCATGAACCTATCATGATTTAAAATAGTACTCGTTTTAAGATGATTCAATTTACAACCAAATATTCAAGAATGTAACCCCGTTGTTAAACGAGATCCTACTGTATATCATTTCTGAAGAACCTAAACTGCACAAACTTGATGCCTGCCACGAGTACTGGATATGGCTAGACAGGAGGACGTTAGCTTCAGTTCTTATGCATTTGTAGGTAATGAGCTTGCCATGTTTGGCATTTCCAGCTTCGGCAAGTTTTGTGATTTGAGGATGGCAGCAGCAGTCAAGACGAGGAATAGGGAACCAATGACAAGATTTGCTGAAGCACATTCTGCTAATGAAACTGTTGAGTCATTCTTCTATGTGTACTTCATTGGCAGATATGGTGAACAGACCATATTGATTTCGGAACTGGTGCAGTTTCGTGTGAGACATATGGTGTCAAACTAAACAGATGTTAATTACAGTTTTTTTACAACAAAATTATTTCTGTGCAGTTGTTAATACAACTTTAATTTGTTTATTATTTTTGTTTGCCCAAGTCCAAAATGTGACATTTTCATTTTTGTTGTGTCTTGTTTGACACATTTAATGCTTTTGTAGCAGCTGTTGTTTTTCCTGCATTTGTTCTCCATGATCACTTCACAGACATTGCATCAGGGTTTCTTTGTATATGATGTTGAATAGGTGGCTTGATTTCCATTGTCTGGTGATGGATTGTTATTCTGACAAAATTGTTTTTTATGTAAGTAGCAAATTGGGATCAAACCTGGGATGCTTCAAATATTGGGCTACTATGTGACTGTATTTGTGAGGCACCTGGCAGTGGTTGTTAATAGTTCTGCTTATATTACACATTCTTCTACTACCTATGTCACAATAGTGTGGGGCATGTGGGCTTACTCTTATACATAGTATGTTGTTGGCCCTGACTGTTTTGAAGTGATTCTGTTTTTCTTGTTTGTGAATGATTTTTTTTTGCTCTTCCAGTTTATTCTGTGTACCTCATTCCAAAAGATTTCTTTTGTTTGAGAGTTGCATATTCCATTTTTGTTTCATTCGTGTGCAGTGATACTAGTTGTAAGAAGTTTTCGTGCCTTTTTTTAGAGTTTCGTGCTATATTTTCAAGATATGCAAAATATTAGCTTCTTTGATGCCTGTGTGGTCCACAAATAAACTGTAAATAAGAAGAAACAGTGATAGTTTCCCTAAATAGCAAAAATCATTTACTTTTTGTAATGGAGTTTCTGAAGGTTTACTGTCTAGTAGGAACTCAAAATATTTGATTGTGTGTGTTTGTGTATATATGTGAAACTTAATTGCATGGTAGAGAGTAGGTGTTTGAAATGGCGTCCCCAGCTGTCAGAAACATCACTCGTGTTTCCTGTCACTTCTTATTCAGCATTGAACCCATTATTGTAAATTTGTTTGCCATTTCATGTACTGTTGATTTTGAAGGAACTGAAATACCAGGAAACTGCATTATAAATTTTGTCCGACACTTTTTCATAAGATTTATTCCTTATGTAGGTCTCCACAATGAAATACTCTGTATTAAAATGTACTGCATGTTTATAAACAAAATGAATATATGTGCACTGTGCTTGACACATCTGTTAGAGACAGATTAACCTGGACTGTGTGACTAAGGTGTTAGATGATGTAATGTATTCTTCTGGACATTTAAATTGGTTCCTGTCAGCATGCAAGTGAAAGGCAGGTTGTTAAGGAGGGGAAGCACAGCATGTGCAGTTCCAACCTTTTTATCTCCATTCCTAAAACTTTGTGATTTAAGTCACAGGCTCTTCAAATGCTTTTAAACAATGGAGTGGCACAGAGTTTCGTGTGCAGTCTCCCTTGATATATTGAGTGTCCTAGTGGTTTGATAATATGACACAGCATCACATGGGGATAGACAGTGTACTTCCATCACAGTAAATGTTTATGGCAAAGGCATAATGTTGCCTGGCCATTCAGATGTGAACCAAGGAGTGACTGGAATGTGCTGCATACAGGTGTGTGCAGTGTTAGGGAGCTGAGGTGTCCAGTTATCTAAACCTGTGTGGTGACAGGACTTGCAATGTGTGAGTCACGCAGCAGCTGTGTGTCTGAGTTGTTTTCACTTATTTCCACAATTGTGCATTTACTTACTTTGTTTCATCACCAGGTCATAAAAGATGACATGTGGCCCAATCCATTGCAGTATTACCTGGTGCCTGACATTGAGGTAGAGAATGGTGTTGAGGGTGAGGATGATGGCAGGTATGTTGAAACATTGTGTTATGTGTAGTTTAAAAGTAAAGTTATGAGTATATGATTGTTCAGAACAGAAAGTGAAGTAATTTGATTTATTCATATGCTTATATAGTGGAATCTTCAACCAATGTTTCCTGTTTGGGGCCAAGTTCATAAATTCACATTGGAGGGTGTCCTTTTAAGGTGCAGCATTTGTAAATTAATATGTGTTGGAATTGAAAGCTGGTTTTTAACAGATAAAGCAAGAAAGTTAAGGAAAAACATTTTCCAAGGTTTTCTGTAAGGAGAGTTGTTTTTCCAATTACAAATTAATGTCTGAAGCAAAATGTATATCTGGGTTTGTAAAGGATCTGTGGAATGCGTGTGTGAAGGATGAGCAGGATTTTGGGTTGGTAATATAACCTTTTCATTCAAATCTTAGTTACAGTAACCATGTTGAAGTTTATTGACTATTACTGTATGGCATTTATGCTTGACACTTGGAAACTTTGTCCAGGAGGGAGATGAATTTTAATAGAATACATGGAAATGTTGTCTTTTTATAAACTGGCCTAGAGTTGAGAAAAGGTAATTTTGTTAAAAATGTTCCTGTACTTATTATCTATACTAGAACTGATGTGTTCTCCATAGAGTAGAAAAATATGATACTGCTGTGCTGACATCAGATGAAAACATAATAAAAGATAAAAAAGGTAAAACAATCACTGGACATGCTTTGAGGTTTCCAGGAGGGTGAGACTCCCAGATGTCATGACAATCAGCACATGAAGGTGGTAAGATTGTCAGCCCTTTGCACCGACCACCTTTTGCCGCCCAGGCAGTATTCCTGGTACTCATTTCTGTTAGTTGACATTTCGGAGGAATCTGGTTGTTTTGTCTTTAGGGAACAGGTTGCTTAATATTCCTTTTCATTATTATAGTTACTGACTTCTTTGTGTGTGCATTTATGGTGATTACCTCTTTTGGCATTCAGTGAAGAAGAGGAAGGTGATGATTCAGTAGTAGTAGTTGAGGAAGTTGAAGAAGAGGAAGATGTAGAGGGTGAAGAAGGTGATGATGATGAGGTTATGGTGGAAGAAGATGAAGATGAGGGGGAAGAAGTTGTAGAAGAAGGTGATGAGGAAGGTAAATATACAGTACTTTGTGTAATTATGGTAACTGTTGAATACATGTTGAAATAAGGTTGGCAGTGTGGGTTCCCCAGTACATTGTGTGTATGTTGGTGGACCCAAGGATAGCTACTATTATAGTGCTGTGTGCTTAGCAGTGACTTAGCGAGAACTCTCCTTGGCATGTGGCTGGTGTTTCTGTCTTGTATTAAATGACTGTGTTGGCTGACCCTGTATTGCTGTTAACATAATAATACTCTTGTAAACATGTACATTTTGTACTTGGCCAGACCTTTCGTTGCTTACTATTTTGGTTGTGATTCTCCATCCTGGCTTCTTGTTCTTCAGGATTCCGTGTGAATAATTCATGTAGTTCATATTTATTTAGTGTTCTTATTCAGGCTCAACCAGGGCTTTGCAGGCATGCTGGTTACCACCATATAGTCATAATCCATCCAAGACAAGTTATAATGTAAGCATCAGTCAGTATGCACCATTGCATAGGTTTATTAAGTTCTTTGCAGTTCTGTGTGGATGATAATAGGTATGATGAATGTTCTTTGACACTGTTCTAGATCCCTCTGCCTTTTAATTATTTAGCTTTTTGTTAAGTGTGAAAGAGATGTATGTAGTAGAGACCAAACACTGTATATATGTCAGCAAGGGAGAATGAAGTTGAAGTGATTTACAAATTACCGTATTTATTCAAATACAAATTGAGGTTTTTCCCTTAAGTTTGGCACTTCAATATGTGATGTCTTTTTAAATTCGTGTATGAAGTGCCAAACCAGATCGCTCTGAACTGCACCATGTGGAGCCAAACCAAGGCCTGCATGCCAAATCATCGTGTGCGATCTGCGCTGTTCTGAAATATGCTGTTTACGGTGGTAATTCCTTGCCAACGTTTGGGACAACCTATCAATCACATCTTCAAGGGTCAAGAAATCCAAATTTTCTTTTTAGGGACTCTGTCCATCGCCTAATTTTTTAAAGAAGAAAGATGTTGCGTAAGTGTTTCATCTCCACAGCTCCAAAAAACTTTGAACAAACTGTTGGTGTATACTTAATGTGTTTTGCATTTTTTCATTGTGATTCATGTTGTCCAGTTAAACATGCTTTCCCTTAAGTTCATATTAGTTGCTGTAAAATATTTTGCTGTGCAGAAAAGTGGTTCATGGCGTAAAGTACATGAAACTGCAATATTTCTCCCTGTAGTTTTCATTAATCCACAATTAAGATGTACTTGTACTTGTTAGTGTAATATGTGTGTTGTTGATTAGGCATATGTAGGTAGTACCGTAATAATGATTTGTGCATCAGCTACGAGGTCATGTATACTGTTTGTTCATGCAGCTCGTTCTTTGGCTTATACTATATAAACTACATACAAATAGCTGCATATTCAATTGAAATGTATGATCACCAGTTCGTAAGGTAATGTAAATATGATAATATAGCCATGGTAACAGTAATGTTGATTTTTTTTAAACTTGCTTTTACAGGTGAGGAGGGTGAAGAAGGTGGTGATGAGTGAAGAGCGGTATGTACAAGGACAGATTGTGAGAACTATGGTTGGGTGTCAGTGATGATACAAGTGGCTGTATGTTAAAAAAGGAGCGTGGTTCTGTATCAAGTTATCAGTGGTCCCTATCCCTCCCTTAATGGTTCCTCCAGAAAATGTATAACTTGTAGAAGTGAGACTGGGCTGCTGAACTGTCAACCACTGTGTACAGTAGAAGATTCAGATTGTGCACTATTGTTTCTGTTGTTTATTGCAGTCATGTCCTGTTTAAGTAATAAGAATACAATAATAACAATAATTCATGTTGGAGAGTTTGTAGAAGGTTCTATTTGAAATCATAATTTGAGTCAGTATCCTTGAATTTGTGTTGTAATGAAAATTCCAGACTTATAATATCAAGTGTACTTCACTTCCACTTCACAACTGTCCAGTAACATAATCTGTTGATTCTTGACAAACTTAGTTTCTGAGTATTCTCTTGTATAAAACTAGTTGCATTTGTTCTAAACACTTCCATGGTTCTGTGCTGTGCTGAATGCTGGTATAATGAAGGACTTAATGATACTTCAGTATATGTAACAGATGCTACTGTCACCAACACTTGGAATAGAAGAGGGCTCTGTTGCCATACACCGAGCCAGTAAGGGGTCCTTATTCCTTGTCTGAGTGTTGTAAAAGTTGATGAGTTGTTGATTCTTACACGTTAACATATTATGTCTCTGCACAATTTCTCTCCTTTCACTTCCTCCATCATTGAACTGGTTTCTGCAGAATGTGTCTCCTTGTCTTGATCCATTATGACATTTGATTTTAGGAAACCGTGACATGATATAAGAAATTTGCTTCTTGTCAGACTATCCACTGCATTCGTGATGTATGATGGAGAGTGAGGTAACTGACATCTTGGGGCAGCAGAACTTTTAACTGGTTGATGGCAGTGACTCTTCTTTTATTTTTAGAGGATTTATTGCAAGACTGATTGGGGTATTTCTCCTTGCCCTTTCAACGTTTCATTTTATTTTTCGTCTTTTTTTTTTTTTCATTGATATTAGTAGAGTTAGGTTTCAGTATAGCCAGCACAGGATTTTAATGTTGTATAAATGATCTTGTTTTTGTCTTTCTCAGGAAATGGAGTTTATTAATGTGTTCTATTTCTCACTTTCATGACTCCATATATTATTGTGTCCATTTATATGCCACAGTGTATTAATTGCTGCTGAGTGCTTGAATGCAAACATTTTATATTTTGTTAATGCTATTTCTTATACTGGAGTTACTTTACTACTTATACTTAACTAGCATGTTTTAATAAACCCATTATCTATATTCAGTTTTCAATGCAGAGTTCATGTGTGCTAATCATGTATACATTTTTATTTACTTCTATTTCCAAAATGAGTTTGCATTTTATAAATGGATAAAATATTAGGAAAAGTTTTGCTCCTTTGGTAAAATATGTTGTAATTGGTAGTGGTTATGTAATACAGTAATTTAAGATAGATTATGCCTTGCTACTACATTTCCAGCTGAATGAAGAATATAATTGTTTGCACTTGCAGTGAATTGAAGATCAGTTCAACTGCAGAAAGCTGTAATGTTCATTGCAAAAACATGATTGCACTGGCCTGTTCTGGTGGAGAGATGTTATCCTCCTAATTTATGTGTGTTTTTATCAGCAACTTTTTTGAATTAATATTTTAAAAATTCATATACCTTGCATTTAGTTACAGAGACTGTATGTACACGCACAAACACCCTTCTTTTGTATGTGGAGGCTAGGCCTTTAAATTCATACAAGTGTTCATTAGAAATCTTGCTGTTGGAACAGTTGTGTTGTCTTTTGCACTTTTTGTGGATCAGCTTTATTTAGAAGCATGTATAGTGAAACTTTGTTGGACAGTTTTGAAAAAATGGGCAGAATTTACCATATTGACCCTTTTTATGCTGGTATTGTCTGGTGTGATCTGCAGGAGACCAGAATTTAAGTCAGGGCGGCATAAGAACAGCCCTAATTGGCTGTTGCCAATATGCAGCTTTCAGCACTTTGAGCATCACATTGTGCGTACCCAGTAGGTAACATTAGGTGCCAAAGTTTTAAGCAGGAAGATTTTATTAAAAAGTGCTAAAGGATTAATTAAAATTAAATGTTTAATTAAATTACATGGAATTAAAGCACTGACTCCTCAAATGTGTGAATGGCCATTGTGAAATTAAGCAAAATAATTGTTATGCAAAATTAATTCCTTTTAATGGCCTCTGAAGGCTGCCAAGTACAGGGCTGTAAAAATGAGTTTGTCCTATATTTCACTGCCTGTTGTATAATATCCACTAACAACTGTCATCTGTATGTAGGTCTTAGATACAGATGTAGCAGTTACATGCTTTTGTTCCTTCCTTCATCATTGCATTGTCTTGAACACTTCTTATACTCCAGGTATTGAAAATATTGGCTTCATTAAATGCATTTTATATCAGCAGTCCAATGCAGCAGTTTACCGGTTAAAATTCATTATACATGACATCCCATAAGACTGGAATCATAGGGAATTAAGATGAAAATGACTTGTATTCGCAGTGTGTATTCAGTGGATCCACCAATGTGATTGATACACAAATTCAGACTCCATTTAGCAATCACACAGTGAGTAGTGTCAGAAGTGATGGGCGTTACATGCATCGGTGAAATGCTTCAACATATGAGCAGCATTCCGAAATTTCTCCACTTAAAAAACCATTGCCTTCTAGCGATTCTGGAGATGGAAATCCAGTTGGGTGGATGCTGGATATCAGAATGTCTTGCCAGTCACTCGACAGGCCCTCAGTGCCCTACCCAGTGACTAATAAATTGGCATGCAGCTACTCTCAAGATCATACCTTACTGCTTTGGACTTGAGGGACACTATATGTTTTAACATACATTATTTAAATATATCTTCTACTCTGTAAACAATCTGACCCCCAATCCACACACCCATTTCAAGGAATGATCTCATTCATTCTAACAAAGCTTGATATACAAGTACAGTAGGGGTATTCCTTATGTACATAGTGCAAGTTTATTATCACTGATTTTGAATGCCCCATATTACAAAATCTGAAATCGTCATGCTTTGTTGGATGACCATGTTTATGAAGTGTTGGTTCACAACATGCAGAATTTATATACTATTGAATACTGTGTTTTGTTGCTGTTCAGGTATGCCTGAACTTGTTTCATAAATACAGAATGATTTTTAAGGCAGATTATGATGAAAATTCAGTATTGTGAACAGGATGGCATCAGAATGAGAATCTTTACTTTATAACCACACTTGGCAGTTGTTGACTTCGGAGGCTAAGCGAAAGTGTTACCTTGTCACTCTGTATTTGAAGGAAATGAAGCAGCAAATCGGTAACATTTGTGAAGTTAAATGCACATTTTGAAGCAATGGATATTCGCATTATAAATGTACCACAACTGTCGAATCTGTTTAATTCATTGAGGTTTGAAATTAACTTAAACTGGCCATTGTTAAAATGGAAATCATGTGGTGGAATTCTGGAATCGTATTATTTTAATGTTTAAGGTGGGAAAAATTTTTAAGTTGTGTCATAAAGGGTTTAACTGTAGTTATTCATTTTCTTGTAAACATTAAAGGGTTCACGAAGATCATGTCATGAAAGTTATTGTGTGCTGTGTGTGTGCACTTGGTTCAAGATTTTACTGAAAGTTACTGTCATTTTTTAAATGATTTTCAAATGAAAGAAATGTTAATACCTCCCAATGAGGTGGATTTTACATGTGGCAGTTACTTTCACCATGGTGCAGGTTTAAGATGGACTGGACCTTGGAGCTGCGATATTTCCTTTTTACTTACAAGTTATGGAATGATGGACATAATACTAAGATGTCAGATTGTGTTTGTGATGTGACTTGTTTGCAGCAGATTATTCTAAATCACTGGATCAGACAACTTTCCAAGCTAATTACAGAACTCTTTCCCTCTCCAGCACGTGTGACCAGGGGCTTTACTGGATGTTGTAAGTTTCTGAATATTAGAATGTTTTTTCTTATGCCTACCTTCGTTTACCGAGCAACCTCATGGATGTACCTGTTTAATTTTTCATGTGTTATCCTGTGCTGTTTCCCCTGCTACACCTTGTTCCCTTTTTGTTACTAATGTAACATGGTGTATGCCATATATAATCTAAAAGAGACCATTTCGCTGTTTAAATAATCTTGCATCACTGCTGCCACTTGATGGAATTGTCAAAATATAATGAACTTCTTAATCAATTTCAAGTTTAATAGAGCTTTCCAGATCATCACATGCTGGATCTTTACTGTATATTATACTTGTTGCTAGCTACCAGTTGGCTCGTGAATACTGCTCTGATTCACTTATGCAAGCCGTGTTTTCATTAAGTGTTTCAAAGGTGCAGCCATAATCCCCACCTCCTTTTTTAAGGATCTCTGTTATATGTTTGTGCATTGGTACTTAAGAACCACAGATTTCTTCAGCCATTTACATTGTTGGTGTATGGCAGTACAAGTGAAAATAACCCCTTTTGTTGTCTGTGGTTTTAGGCTGTTCACCCAAGTTATGAAATATTTCAAGAAACAAAAATTACTGAAAGGTAGTGTTTGTATGGTAAGTGAAGAAAAGCTGTATCACTCTTCTCAGATCCTGCAGCTTGGCTGCTGGTAGTCTGGTTTGATTTTCACTGAGCTGTTAATATCCTTAGAAAAGGTGATACAGATTGTACAACATTGTGTTTTCTTACTCTACAAATCATGTAACAGAATTCTGTTGTGCAGACATTTATTGCCACATATGGAATGCACATGATACACTGCATATCTGAGCTGTTCAGCAAATGCTTTAAATATACTTGCTGACACTTATTAAAGAAAAGTACCATATTTACACAAATATTGGCCACATTATAAAGAAATTACATCTGACATTGGTGTGAGGTGCTCACATGGCACAACTCGTGATTGTAGAAATTTTGTAGGGTGATGGCAGAGTTAATTAAAAGTTAAAATTAATGTAGGCATACACAAATTCTTCCCATGCTATTTGGCATAAGGTTCACAAAGAAGCAGTTTGATGTGATTCATCAGTGTTACTGTAATTACGATTGTATGCGCCATCATTGCCTTAATTTTTTACTGGCAAACCACAACCCATTGCTATGGATGATGCCAGGTGGTAGTATTTGACGTTGCATTCATGATGCAGAGAGGTGTACTGGTCATGTTTCATGCTCGTGTGAAGGGTCCCCTTTACAGATACAGTAATTTTTTCCTGCTGTGTGAAGGTGCAGCTGATGTTCATGTAAATATGGTATATTGTTGCCTTGTTAAAGGAACAGGTCCAGCTGCAGTGTACTGTACACTGTACTGCAGTTCTCCCTTGGTTCACAGCAGCTCACTGAAAGACTGTAAATTAAATCTTATGTTAGCTTTTAGGGGTTCTTGCTCTGATGTGTATATTAAATGCAAGTATACCACTAGTTCTTTTCAATACAAGATTTTAAAATCAGATATTCCGTTATAAGTCAAAGTCTCCCTATTGTTGGGACTGCATTATGTGCACATTTCTACCTGAACTACAGAGCCTCTTCATAACTTTTGAGAGGTTTGTATGTGCAGTCAGCTTGGGCTTTTTTTACCTGATGAACATTTGTTTTGTCAGGACATGAACTGGGTCTTAATAAAATGTACGTTTGTTACGTGAAAGATCAAGGCCACTGTGACCAGCATTATTTGTAGAAATTAACATTGGCCTTTCTTAATACACATGTAACTGACACTGTCAGATGAAGAAGGGCATGAGCGTTCAGTTATATATTGTCTGGTTATAAAATATGTGCGAGTACTTTAGTTATGTAATTTATGTACTTTTGAAAAATGTTTCTCCATAGTTGCTGTGTAACTTCATTTCAGAGTGTAATTTTACACATCACTTGGGGCTTAGGAAGACTGTACCCATGACACTGAGTAACTGAATTGAGAAGGTAATTTTCATTCTTTTGCCACACAATTTGTAACCATTTTGAACTTGGCTGTATAACTTCACAAATAGTTTCAGTTGGTGCTACTTATTGATTTAACAAGTTGATACAAATTCCTTGGCTGTACTAAATGCAGGAAGGTAACAGCCATGTAACGTACTTGACATGTAAGCCTGCTGATGTTAACAGATTGTGAAAGCTTTCTCACCTCCACAGGCTTTAATTTCCTAAAAAGTGCCACCTGCAGGTTTTTTTTAGTAAACATTTACAACAGTTGTCAAGGAGGATGAAGTGCACAGTGCAGTACCTTTTTAACATCTTTTGGATGTTGGTATAACCAAGCTGTACAGAAAACCCTTGCAGGCCATTCTGAAGGATAATCTATACAGACAGTCCCTTCATGAGTGTAGCACCTGATATCTGTTTTTGCACACTGGCTATCAGAGTGTGATATTAGAGGATTAATAGCATGCATGTCAGTATGTTATTCCTTCTGCTGACTGCACCTGTAAGGTGCACATCATGAATTACTACTAATTGGTTGGTTGGTTTAACCTTTAGACGCCTAATGTCAACTATAGTGGTCGTACCGCACCGCTAACCTCTAAAGTTGCATTTTATATATTTATTCAACAAATATGGGTACTGAATATTTTAAACATGGTGTATATTC
>Ga0123352_10001466_pt1 | contig 31402 bp, 26 predicted proteins | sample TergutLab28metaG_FD_89700 | JGI IMG/M metagenome (GOLD analysis project Ga0123352, IMG submission 89700) | Labiotermes labralis P1 segment gut microbial communities from Petit-Saut dam, French Guiana - Lab288 P1 | ecosystem: Host-associated > Arthropoda: Insects > Digestive system > Gut ...
AGGCAAAATAAAACTCCCTGAAGATGGTCTTGACAGACTGAAACATGTAGGAGTTGTAGGAAGTATTTTAACCAAGTGACATGGTTTAATGTGTAAATAAGATTTTAGAATTATACATTTGTGAAATTAGTTGATTATATTTTAATAAAATTAATAAAAGCCCTCAATTATATTTCTCAGTTAACTTATCTAATACTCCAGGGACATCAATCAGTGTTTAACTGTATGTCAGTTATATTAGTAAGATTTAGTAATTAATCCAAAAATATTTAGTATCAAAGTAAAAATAAAATATACAAGCAACCACATTTTACACAATCACAATGTAACAAATGAAAGGTCTAAATTTAGTAGTTAACTCAAATACTCATCTTTCCTTCCTCTATATAGCCCAGTGTACGCCCAAAATTCAAAATAAATTTCTAAATAAATTTCCTAAGTAGTTGTTCACCGAAATTGCTCAACTTGCATAATTTAATTCAATGTAACTTTTCTAGACAAATTCTGCACAGCTTACCTTGGATACTCAGTAGAAGTCTGTGTCTCTCATACATAATACAAATTCTTCTTCAGGTAGAAGTCAAAACAATATCTCACGTCGGCCAAACACATAGATATGACCAAAATTTCCACAAGAATGAGGGTGTTTGCCTAGTTAAAGTGGACTATATAGAGTAGGGCCACTGACACATCTGAAAATATGTGTATTCTTCAGTGCACTTAACTGTTTGCCACAGAGGAGTTCACTGAGAGTTCATAGACTCCGCTACTTTACGGCAAAAGGGAAATCAATGTCTAAGTTGCACATATTTGTAAGTGCAGTGCACTGCTGTTGTCAGCATTCAAAAACCTTGTCGCGTCTATGCATGACTAATTTCCCAACTAAATTTTATAAGTACATTGTTAATTTATTACACCACGATGAAAATTAAATGGTGTATTAGGTGCTGGTAAGGGGTTTGATCTGCAGGCAAGAGGACAGAGAATTATGTGTGTGGTAATGTTTATAATCACCAGATTGCATGAAAAATTGTAATATAAAGCTCCCTAATAGATTCTCTGAAAGTGTGGTAAAGTTAAAAAACAGCAGAATTAATTACTTTGACTCTCACAGGACTGGACAGGTGTCAGATCATCACATATTACTTATGCTGATGTTAGTTCTTCAGGTGATTTTTTACTGCCCTCGGAGAATGTACAGTTGTCAGATATTTTCTTGTCATCATAAAAGGACTGAGCTTTTTCAATTATCAAAGCCCAGTCACAGGTTTTCCTTAGGAATGCATTATTGTAAACACTCATATACAACTCCTTGTCTAATTGCACTCTTTTAGGCTCTTTCATTGCATGTCACTTGAAAGTGACATTCATAATTACATATCATACCATAAATGATTGTAATTGTTCCTGCCATTTTTTTATATCACAGATAGCAGACAACACACCGTTGTATAAAGACATAATCTCTCTTCAGCTTTCACCACTTTCAAGTTTGTGAGGAATTGTTTAAGTTACATGTGTCCTGTTGCCAGCAGTAGCTTGTTTACTCATCTTTAAATCTTTGGAAGCCATTGCAATAGCACAGTGGGCTCAGTACAGTCCAAATATCCCAAGACAAGTGACAGAATCAGTAGGTGCATCAGATGTAATGGACGGTGGAAATTCTGGTCCTGGAACTGCTGCCCTCATTGGCTGCAATACCAGGAGTGCCAGAATAAAGTAATTCTACTGAATTGGGGTACAGCGGAAAGAAATACTGATTATATCATCAAGAAACTGAAAATGGATTAATTTTAATGTAATGTGTACTACAAATTCAAAATCTTATACTTCCCTGTGTACTATCTCAATACACAGAAACTAAAATATGAAAATGTGTTGGTTTACCCTTTGTTTTGCATAGGTGTAAAACTGGTCTCACACTGAGGAGAGATTGTTGACTCAGTGTGTTTGAGAACAGAGTGGTGAGTGGAATATGTAGAATTAAGAGGATGGAAGTAACAGGAAGCTGGGGAAAACTGCATAATTACTAGCTTCATAGTTCTTTTTGCACATCAAAGATTATCAGAATGATGAAAGCGGGGATGATATATGGATGGGTTATGTAGTATGGGGTGTGCATGTGACACAAGAAATAAATACAAATTTTTGATCAGGAAATGTTAAGAGAAAGAACGTGTGAGAACTGTTCATGAGCATGTTGGCCTTGAAACGAGCAGGTTGGTACTTAAATTTCAGAACATGGTGTACAAAAACCATGGGACTTACGTGAACAGAGAAAGATAAAACTATTAAACAAACAGCATTTTGTGGAAAATAAAAGAGAAATTATGCAGCATTTCTTAGAAATGCACTAAATTTCATTGTTGCACAAATCTGTAAAACGAATTTATAAAGGTTTCTTAATGTGTAATGGCATATATGAAATGAACGTAGATCATTTAAAGATTATAGGAATCTGGTGGAAAGGTACTGCAGTAACTGAATGCTATGGTGAACATGGTAATGAACGAGCATGTTGCATAAGAGGAAGGGAATTTGATATGTAGCTAAGTAGGTGTTAACTACACAGGAAGGGCTGTGTTTCGTAGAGTTAATTGTTAATAATGATTCTGAAAACTGTAGTGGAAATAATCTTTGGAACAGCTAGACTATTATCAGTTTTGATGAAAATGTGTCTAATTCTTTGTCATGACTGAGGAAGCACTGATAAGGGAGGGTCCTGTGGTGTTACAGAGCTGCATAATGTCAGTGGAGACTAGTGTCACATCACCTACCAGAGTCATAGCTGTGAAAGTTGAAGATGACACAGCTGGACATATAAAAGTGGAGGAAATTCCTGAGGAAATTTCATTTCCTCCAATAAAGACTGAGCAAGACGAGGTGAGTTACAAGTCTCTGTGCATATTATTAGACACATTTCACCAGTATCCAGGAAAGCCTGCTGTCCTTCATTGTCTCATCTCTGTCCAACAACTTCAGTGTGATGCATGAAAATTTCTTTTTCTTTTGGGTTATGTGAATCTCTAGTAAGGAAATTTGCAAGTAAATATATGCTCATATCAGATCTTGAGATTTAAGGACAAAATCCATCCACATATGGTGCTACAGACCCTTTTGGGCCCTGGTCTCCCTGAAAAGGCCACTCTGTTTTTTGCTATCCCCAGCTTGTCTCCAGCAGCCTTATTTTCATAGGATCTGTAATGCATCCCTCTGGACAATGTCCTCCCATCTTGTGCTTGGTTTGAATACAATTCCATCCTCAAATAAATATAACTATTTCATTCTACAAAAGTGTTGTTGTAGTAGAGTCTTTAATATCCTCTCACCAGTGAAAGCATAAAGAATAAAGTAAACTATATTTTCACCTGTCCCCTTGTGTGTTGAAATGAACATAAGGGAAGAACAAAGGGGATTGAGGGAGTTTGAGAACAGGCTGCTGAGGGAAATATTTGTAACTGTGAGGGAAGAAGTAACAGGAGGTTTTGGAAGATTACAAAATGTCCACCTTCATAGTTTGTACCTTTTATCATTTTGTAACAGGTAAGTCCATGGTTTCCAGGTAACATTGTTTATCACACTGTAATTCAGAAAAATGATTCAGTTATTGAAAAAGAAATGTGGCCAGAATTAAGAGAATTATTTACAAGGAATCACAATGCACTTCTTTGAACTCAATTCTCCAGGGTCACATGCCCTATCAAATTTCTTCTGTGTCTTCTGCCATGTCTGTAGTCCTCCGTATTCACACTTCTTTCACTTCACTTGGTTCACTTGTTTTTTGGCTCTACTGCAACATGCAGACCATCCACAAGTCACGTATGTTTTCTACACTCACATACGAGTAACACCACCTTGTTGTCCACTGGGTCATGTGCTCACACTCCATTATATCACTGGCTTGCCTCTCTCAGCTCTAAACTCACACACTTGGCAGCTTTTCTAGAATCTCCTTCTGTCTCCGGTTCCTTTGAGAAGATTCTTCTTCATGCTGTAGATCCCAGTAGAGTGCTCTGGTAGTCTGGATCTCATCAGACATCATGAAGGTGTGTGGGACAGTCAGCTTTCCAAGAGTTGTTGCTGCTTACCATTACATTATGTTACGTGGCTGATCAAATCAAGTGTAATGAGATGTGTGTTGCATGTGGCATGTATGTTAGAGATTATACTTGCATAAAAGTGAGGTGATCACTTGGAGGCCCAGACAAGGATGGTGGAATTATATTGACACTGATCTTGCAGAAACAGAATGTGAGGGTGATGACAGGATCTGTATAAGTCAGTGGCAGGTAGTTTGTTATAGTAACAAAGCTGTGGTTGTCAAAGTAATTGAATGTCTTATTGACAAACTGAGGGAGTATTATGTTTGGAAGAAACATTTTGCTCCACTGAACTGCGTAGGTATGTGGCAAGCAGTCCAGAAACAAAAGGTCCTATTGATGATTTGAGTTGTCCAGATTATGCCTTGTTGACTGGCAGTTTTTTGAAGGATGTAAGCAATATGGTCACTTGAAACATCAGGAAGTATTTACAAGCTGAAGAACATAATCAACCAAGGAAGATAAATCCTCAGCATCACTACCACTGCAAGAACCTGTAACTCCCAAAAGTCCTCATGCCTTAATTGACATCGGTCTGCAGAGTGCAGTTTGGTTGTGATTTAATCATGAATCTTGTTACTTTTTTCTAAAGTAACAAAATATTGCCTAACGGTAAAATTTATACATGTAATGTGCAAGATATTCTTTATTAATAGATTTATTATTATCATCATCATCATCCTCTCCTTTATGCAGGGTATTTGCGCTTATATTCCTGAGACAAACTATATCCCTAGGGAATACAGTGTTGCTGCTTCTCGGCTTCTTTTTTAATTACATTTGTGTCTCCTGAGATTGCAACATCTATTAACATACATGTTCCCTTTTCATTGTCACGGATTATAATGTCTGGTTTGTTGTTGGGGATAGTTCTGTCAATTTGTATTCGTTGGTTCCACAATATGGTTACCTTGCCTCCTTGACTTGTTTCTACTGATTTTGGCACATGTTCATACCAGTGTTTTTTGTGCAATTGTACCCCTCTTTCGTTGCATATATTGAAGTGTAGTTGTGCACACACTCTATCATGTCCTTTTATGTACTTTTCTTTTGCCAGTGCTGGGCATGCTGATATTATGTGTTCTATTGTCTTGTCAAATTTTTGGTAAAGTCTGCACTTGCTATCTGTCTCTGTGTCAATATTTTTGTCGCATAATATTTTGTTTGTAACGCTTGGTCTTGTGCTGCCACTATTTCTCTTTCAGTTTCTGCTTTTAGGTCTCCCTTCAATAGCCAGAGGAAAGTGTCTTCTTCACTAATAAGCTGTCTATCTGTGTTTCTAATGTGCTGCCCATGCATTACTTTGTTTGTTTTGTTTTGTGTTTTTTTTTTCTTCTTCTTCTTCTTCTTTTCTTAAGGGACTCTCCGAATATTGCCTTTGTGTGTTGTATTCCAGCCTGTTTTGCGTCACTCTTCTCATTTGGTTGACTTAATTCTTCTGTGATCTTTGCTGCTGTCTTAATTATTAAGTTCATATTTGGTTGACTGCTTTCATGGCTTTTAACAATATTTACAAACTGGTCTTCTTTATAATTTGTGTTAAGGTATTATGCAATATTAATTATTTCTGCTTTATATGCCACTTCGATTTGTACCAGTCCTCTCCTTCCTTCTTTCCTCTTTACATATAGCCTGTCTATGTCAGCTTTTTGATGATGCATTTTATACATTGTTAGCATCTTTCTAGTTTTTCTGTTAATTTTTTTATTTCTTCAGTTCTCCAGTTAATTATACCAAAACTGTATCTCAATACTGGGACAGCTAGTGCGCCAATTGCTGTAATTTTATTCCTGGCATTCAGTTCAGATTTCATTATCATTCTTAATCTCTTGCTGTATTTCTGTTTCAATCTTTCTTTCATTTGTTAGTGTTGTATGCCTTCACTTTCCTCAATCCCGAGGTACTTGTACATTTTCCCTTGTTCTAGCTCTTGTATTTCTCTCTTAATGTCGATCACTAAATTTTGTGAGTGAACTAGTTTGCCTCTTTTAAATGCAATCTTGGCATATTTTTCAAGTCCAAATTCCATATGGATATCATCACTGTAGTTTCTAACTGTTTGTATCTATTTTTGGAGCTCTTCCTCTGATTTAGCGATCAGCTTCAAATCATCCATATATAGTAGGTGTGAGATTTTCGTCTTTGTTGTGTGCTGTTCGTATCCTGTGTTCAACCTATTAAGTTGTTCAGTGAGAGGGATTAAGCAAATGCAAAATAGCAGTGGTGATAATGAGTCTCCTTGAAATATTCCACATTTTATTTTTATGTCGTCTGTTTCTATTAGCTTATTTACTATGTGTAGGTGCATATGTGTTCTCCAGTAGCTCATGACCTCATTGGTGAATTTAATGTTTTCCATCCCGAAGTGTTTGATACGTTTATAATAAGCACCAATATTCAGTCAAACACAACAATCATATGGTATGTTCAACTGAATATTGTTGCTAATTATTGGTAAATGTTATAACTTTATTATTGGTCCCAATTAAATCTACTGATTTGATTATCCAACTGTGTGGCACCCTGTTGAAAGCTTTCTGATAATCAATCCATGCCATACACATTTTTTTTCCCTGTGTTTACATTCTTGTAGTTTTGCTTTTGAAATTAGCAGCTGATCTTTGCATCCTTTTGATCCGCTGCAGCAACCTTTCTGCTCTTTTGGCATAAAATTTTCATCATCCATTACTTTCGCATACACCTGCTTATAATGGGTGTAATGAGTTTGTATATTGTAAGCAAACAGGTCACAGGTCTGTAAATGTTTGGATTTCCAGTATTCCCGTTTTATGGAATAAGGAATGTTACTCCTGCCGTTAACCACCCCGGTGTCTGAGCCTCTTCAATTAATTTGTTGAAAAGTGCAGCTATATGCTTGTGTGTTGCTTAAGCCAAAAATTTGCTATTTGATCTCTTCCAGGGGCTTTCCAGTTTAGCGCTGTTCTTAGTGCCTCTGCAATGCCTTTTCACATACTGGGCTCCATTCCATGCTTGGATTTTGTTTGTGCTGTTTTTTGGTCCAGTGCACCTCTCCATTATGTTGAACTTCTTTCCCATACATTTCCCTCCAAAAGTTCTCCACTTCCTCTTTGTCTGGTGCATTTTTCACATTGGAATATGTCTACCTGAGACAGTTATAAAATTTCTTGCAGTCTGTCCTAAACAGCTTATTTTGGTAATACTGGTTTTGTCTTTTCATGTATCTAGATAATCGTTGCATCTTTGCTGAAACCTTTTGTTTAAGCTCTTCAGTCACTTGATCCAAATTTTCTTTCTTCTCTATGTTATATTTCTTAAGTAATCTGGTTCTTTTTTATGTTCTGTGCCTTTCTGTTATCCTTTTTTATTTCCACCAAAGCTGACAGTTCCGTTCTGATATCATTTATGCTCTCCTGTGTGCGTCTAATCCACGGGGGTGTTTTTGATCTCTGTGTTTCTAATTTATATTCTCCTGTTCCATTTATTTCTTCTGTAATAACTGTTGCTGCTGCATAAATAAGGTGGTTAAACTCAGTAATATTTAGATATTTTCCATCTAGTATTTCTTCCATTGCTTTATTTGCCGTTTGCATTATTGCTTTTATTTTAAACCTATATTGGGTTTTTGTAATCTTGGTCTCTTTTCACTTTCTATTTGTGTCACCTGATAATATGTATTTCAAATTTTTTCTTTTAATTTGAGAATCAGATTCCTTTGTTGATGAATTTCCATTTCTTCTTCTGTTGTAGATACTGCATCTGGCTTCTGTTCACCATCCCTTATGGTCCCTGAGTATTCTGGCTCTTCTTCTTCTCCATCTTCTAGGAGACTTCTCTGACTTTCTTGCAATTCCCTCATTTCCTTGACTTACATCTCCGTTATCTTTTTGTGTTTCATAATATAATTTCTTTGGTTCATTGGTTTCTTGGCATCCATGTACATTCTCCATTCTGGGTTATGTTGTCTCCATATTTCATACACTTTCTTGTAAGTTTCTGTAAAATGCTTTCTGCAATACATATAGTACCATATCACTTCTCTTATTTCCTTTTTTGTCCAGGCCCTTCTTTGTTTTACCTCTGTATGCTCCACTGTACTTTGGGCTTGGTGGCTTTGACTGTGAGTGAGTGGTCTGCTTTGAGTTGCCTCGTTGCAGTAACCTTCCTCAGCCTTAGGAGTACTCGGTTTCCCACTACTCCTGGTGTTTCCATTCCTGGTCTCCAAGAACAGCTGCTGTTCACTTGTGTTTTTTGGGTTTGGTTGATTGCTCTGTTCCTTCATCACTGTCCCACGTGTAGCTAGGGATGAATAGGGTCCATTGCAGCAGAGCCCTGCTTGCCACAACAAGGCTTTATGAAACTGGGTTTACCAGGTGCCCAGAGTTCACTGTTCATGGCTTCTAACCTTCCATCTCAGATGCTTCTGGAGTCCTTCGGCACAGTTGTTTACACCTTAGACTCAGGGATTTTTTTTCAAGGTTTACTCCTTTAGATCCACTGTGTTTAAACAGACCCACCTCTTGTCAGGTAGGGTTGTTCACTACACACAGACAGTCTTGTGTGCAAAGAAGTGGATGGCTTGTGCCTCAATTTGCGCTATTGTACACGTGGGTTTGTGAGGACTAGTGCAGAGTCAACCCCATACAAAGTTGCTACCTCTCCCTATGTAACCCTAGAGCCATTATTATTATTATTATTATTATTTGATGATTTATGTATCCTGTGCACTGATCATTCTGAACATTGAAGTATTATTATATGCTGTGACATTTTTAGACTGGTCTGCTGAAAATATTGTACAGTATATACAATGCTTGAGATACCTGCTGCTACCGGTGTCTATATTCCTGTGTTGCAGTCTGTGCTATTGTGTTTGCAGTTCATGTATCAACTGAGCTGGTTTATTCAAGTAAGTGCCATAGTTACAAATAATTTTTATTTGTCACACGCATAGATGCTATATGCCAGTGCTTTCTGCATTGTCTCCTTCTTACGCTTCCATCCTGCATAATAATTAAAGTAAATTACTTTTGTTAGTAAAGACGGAGAATATAATTGTTATTAACAAGATATAATTGCTTTTTAAATAATTATTAACTTTACATTTTTTAGGTTAATGGTGTCCCAAAATAAAGAATGTTTCGACAGTAGCACCAGTTTTACCGATACGCATGATGAATTACAAGCCAAAGTCGGAAAAGCTATGTGGCTCAATGAGTTTTCACCTAGTATCAAGGGTTCTGAGAGACGTATTGCTGAGGTTTTGCTGCGGCTGGTCCATACATTGGCGTTATGTTGTGCAATTGCTGGTGAGTTTGCCATGCACATAGGTGGTAAATTAGTATCTCGCCCTGATTTGATCACTATATACATCGCTTGCCACCCTCAAAAGTGGTCCTTGGATATTTCCGTTTTGTTACAAATGCAGCGTACTCCTGCTTTTTCTTTAGGCTGTTTAGATCTTTTATTCATTCCCGAATGCTCCATACCTGGTAAAATTATTCATTATGTTATCATTTATGGAGTAGAAGTTAGAGGTCTCAGAATTGTTTGTGTAGAAAGTGTTAAATGTGTGACCCATGTTCTAATATAGATTTAACTCACTACGTATGGTCCACTTTCGATTATTGCACAAATTATGCAATGATCGTACTACCAACGCATACCTCAAGCAATAAAATTGTATACGTACGTCATTACCGAGCTGAAATAGGTGGTGAGACTTCTCGGCTTTGTGGACAGTGCATATGCATTACTAAGAACCCTCGCTGTAAAAAAACCTCAGAATTGTACGTGCGCAGTTTGTTGTAAACAGCCCCCTTTAAAAACTGCTGCCTCTGAAATTGTGTTCGGCCTTTATAATAAAAAAAAATTCCGTTTCGACAACATAACTACGTGTAAACAGTTTGAAATTCACGAAATTCCTTAACATGCTCTATTAAACGTTTTATTGTCATAACCATAAAATCCTCATTGAGTTACGGCTCATGCCAGACGTGAAGACTGGAAATCCTTCTGGTCCTACAGTGTTAAAACAGAATACAACGGTTCATTGTGGTAACATTCAGAACAAATACACCGTAGAATAAAAGTTTACGAACTTGGTAACTCGCAACATATCCTGTCAGTGTACTGTACGGTATATCCGTATCATAAGTGAGAACACTCAAGTACATCTAAGTAAAAAAAAGATTAGTCACGTCTGATAAACTTGGCAAGTGCCTACATAAACAGAGAGCTAATCAAATACGGGAGGCTGTGAGATTAAGTTGTAGAGTGGCATAATAAGTGTTTTGAAGCTACAAGGACTCTGGGTTAAATAAAATAATCACTTATCCAATTCCCCTAATAAATCAACCATGAGTAAGAAAATTAAATTGTATTCTACTCTACCTAATATTTCACTACAAGTAACATCCTAACAAATACACTGTCGTGGAAGTAAAATATCTTGCCCATTCTGTGTTTAAACCTAATATGCAAATTTAGAAGTTCTAGTTTAAGTTACCAAATCAATTTTAAGCCTCGCTCTACCCAAGCAACGTAGATTTTGAAGTTTCTAATTTATTAAATTCAGTCTGTATGTCTTACCTTTGAGTATCAGGAGATAGTACAGCATGGCATAATATAATATAATCGTTTTTAACAATGTACTGCTTTCACAATGTAGCGTTAAAGATACGTAGTAGCCGGTAAACATTCAAGCTTGAAGTAAGAGGTAAATCATCAGTAATTATTCAGTTTTATATGGGCAAGATGCTTAATAAACATTCTTTTCAGTACAGCGAGCTATCGCGTCACTGCTGGGTTCGATACATGTAAAGTATATTGAACTAATTGGTATTTGCTGACCCGGTAACGGTGAGTGACCATTCGTTTCCGTTACATGAAAGTCATATAAAATTTAAATATTATCTGGTCTTACAAAAGAAACTCAAATTTGTAATGTGCATTACAAAAACCCTTTTTTTCAGACATTACAAGTACAAGTGGTGTGCCATTCATTTAACCCATTTTTTCAAATCAGTATGTAACTACATGTAAGGCACAGAAAGTGGGAACCAGTGAACAATACAGGTCATGATCTACATGAATGCAATGAAATGCAGACTGGTGAACAACGTAAGTCAGTGAAGACATACAGTAACCTGTGGAAATAAATCATGGACGAGACCGGTCCAGACCAAAATGAACTGCAGATCAGCAGTGCTGATACATATTGTGGCAATAAAATTTACATGTAGTGTGTGAATTTGTGGATAAATTCTTGTAACTACAGAGCAAGAACAAGTACAGAAATTTGTTGCAAATAAAAGTGAAGGAAGTTTTTATGTAATTAATGGGCCTACTGTCTCATTACTGGTAACTAATACTTCAGTATCTGAATGATCTGGGAACTAGACTGGACTGTGGGATGTGGAACAACAGGAAATAGTGTACTATACAGTTGATTCAGAAAGCTCAATTAACTAAGGTTAGTCACTTTAAAAATTATATGAAACCAACAATGCATATGCAACCCCAAGTTTCTGAAAATATTGTCGCCCAATCAGCATTTCGCCTGCATACCATACCTCTTATTTAAAAATTGCTTAGAACAAACATGAACCCACAACTTCGTTTAAGGCAAAGATGATAAATCATGGTAAACTCTCTTTCAGGATGTTGACGTTAGTTCTGAACGTCTGCCACATGTAGCGCTGCTCTTCCCCCTCCACATCTCTGTTACGGAATATTAAAGTTGAGATCCCTTACGCAAAATTCGGAAGTCCACAGAGTAAAGAGCAGTGGCGCCACCCACGGCAGATGCACAGGACTAATGTACCAAACCCTAGAGGAGAGCCGATAATTCATGGCTCATCTGTGACCAGTGTTTGACTCTAATAATGTGTACTAAATTACTATATGGATGTGGTGACAATTCAAGCATTCATATTGCTTTTTTTGGAGGCTGATGCTATGGTCAACTTCAGTAATACTAAGTTGCAATTAATCCTATGTGAACAATTTGACTCAAATGTCCCGCCACACGTCGAGTAGATATTCATCTACCGTCTTCTGGGATGTACCACTGTATAGTTTGGTAAAGACGCACGTTTCCGAGGTGAGTGAAAACGTACTGCGTCCATCGTGATGGTAAAATACAAAGAAACAGGGAAATTAATCCTGCAAAATTCTATAAATACCCCCAATCTACCCAACGTTGCATATCGAACGGTTTCTACAGTATCAAGCCTCATTCATCTCAATGCTGATGAGCTAGGTACTTTTTTATTTACAATGTGATGGACTCTGTATGTGAAGGCACTACAATCCACAGATTAACTACTATGTGACTGTCCTTCAAAATGTTGGAAACCATGTCCAATTAATCGGCATAGCACATACGAGGCTTGAATATTCAACATAGTATGGTGCATACATTTTGTAAAACATACATGTAATGTGAACATGCAGCATTAAGCTTCATAAGGTAACAAGATAGGCAATGCACAAACCCATCATTGTGACATGTTCTCTTACCAATTCGTGCTGTGGAAATGCAACAGTATGGTGTCTGTACACTGCTGAATCACGTCACTGTCAACAATATAAAAATATTGTTTTTTGCACAACAGTAATATGGCAAATTCACATCACCAGTAAAAATTAGGTCTTCATATACAATGACTGATGTTGTCCAATTATAGCCATATGGGGTTTCTTGACAGATTTATATAAAAGTCAAAAACATAAAATTTCATTAAAATCTGCCTAGTGGGAGTCGTGTTTTCACTTGTGGACACATGAAGTTAACAGGACTTGTTGCAACTATGTGAACATGCTAAAGACTCTGTCTTCATTCAATCTCATGATGTGACAACCTTATTTTTACTGATGACCATGCAGTCTGTGTGTACACAACAGTGGGTTTCAAAAATTCTCGTAAAATGCATATTTTGCACATTCTTTTCTGTTCTCCTGTGTAGGATAAGCACCAAAGTGTACTGATCCTCAATGCAGGGAGTTACACCACCTCTACGAATATGATCTCAGAAGAGGAGGCCAGAACAATGGAAATGTGTAGGGGAAGGAGGGAACTCAGGAAATCCTTGCTTTTTTTTTTTTAAGATGGCCAAGCACAGAAAGAAATGCAGTGATGTTAGTTAAATCATGGCAACTGCCATTAATTGTCTTTGGTTAATATTTTGAAAAACTGCCATGAAAGCTACAGTGACTTCCTGGCATCACTAAAATTTACACCATCACATGTCAGTTCTTGAGACCGTGACATTCAAAGCACTAACATATAAAACCCTTGTGATCTGTTTTATTTCCATTATTTTTACACATATCCTCCCATTGTATAACAGCAGTTGTAAAGTTCCTTAATTCATCCTCCTACCCAGTTAATAATTATTATACAAAAACCTTACATACAACAGAACATGCACTCATACTTCATATGCACTCTTCACAGAATGGTTGCAAAAACACAATAAAAAAAGAGATTTACAGAACAAGTATGAAATAATCCCACACTGCCAAAAATGTCATGGCAGGTGCTGCATGGTGATGGAACAAGCATTTACCACATAACAAGTATCTGTTTAGACCATTGTGATGTAACACCTACATTATATAAGCAGAGTGCAATTTCATAACATAAAAGTGGGGCCTACTTGAAGTTCCAGGCTTTCAGTCATACCAAGCTCAGCAGATTGGCTGTACAGGCCTCATGGTGTCTGTCAACTGACAATTACTTAGGATCAGTTCCTGAGCAAGACACACAGAGTGGGAGAGACGGTGACAATAAAATGTGGAAGGTGGCCCAGCTGCTGGTGCTGAGATGTCGAGGCCTGCCATCTGTAGAATGGAGACACCATGTATTGGAGCATTTACAATAAATATCCAGTGTCTGAGAGTGTGTAAAATATAAAAAATTAATAGATGTGTAGATTCACTATTCCTCATTGATCTGAGCACAACGGGGATGTGTCACCTAAAGATTATAAGCAATGGAACTGCCACAGGAAACAAGGCATTCAGAAAAAGTATTAGAGCAGCTGAAATGGCTGTGAATTAGTGAAGTATAATTGCAATGAAGGAAAATAAGGTGAAAGATAATGCTAAGATAGTGGTGCTCATCAAGATCATCATGACTCAGAAAAATGGCTGTTTATGTATTCAGTGTTTTATACGCTTATATGGCTATGTGCACTATCTCCACATGAAGTGCACATAGAGGGTGGGATAAAAATGGAATTTTCCTTCTCTGACTTCACTGAAAGTAGCTGTCCTAGAAGGTAGGGAAGAGATGAAAAGAGAGACTTCCTGATTACAGAAAAACCACCATGAAAATTAAAGATACAGCTGCTACACGGAAGCAGCAGAATACTGCAACATGAAAAGTGAAAAACTGTCTTCAACAGTGGCACAGGAAATTTTGACTTGAGAAAGACAATACTGTGGAAAAGATGACATTTCATAAAGAAAAGCTGAATTAGTTCATGATAAATTATGTCAGAAGAGCAGCCAGCAACACCTTATGTGATGCAGAAGCTGAGGACATAAAGATATGTGATTTAAAGAAACCTTTAAAATGAAGGAAACAAGCAGCTTAAGCTGGCTAAAAAAACTGGAAATAAAGGTGGCAAAATGACATGCACAATTTCATGATGCAGCATAGTCACAGACGTGCCCCACACTCGATGGGCTAGAAAAAGCTGAGAAGAGATGTGAAGATGCCTGTGTGTTATGTTGGGATGCAAGATAACTGGACTGAGAAGTTAAATTGAAGCCTTCATGTCACATCATCACCTACTTAAACAGCAGCTGAGTATAACTGATACAGTTACAGAAAATCTGAACTCATTTTACTGATATAGATTCATATGTGTCAAGTTTCATTTGGTTATTGGTCCAAATAAATATCCTTGGGATAATTATAACACAACAATTAAGTTTAAGCAATCTTTGAAATATCTGTGTGTTTGCATTGCTCACTCCCACTCCTAGCAAGTGCTTGTAGGAAAGAGGCCCAGAGCCCAGCTTAATCTAGTTGAGGACCTTGGTTCATTCTGCCTAATTTCCAGTTGTACCATATTCACATGATGATGAAACACACTCTGGAAGAGGCATCACTGTAAAATAAACTCCCAAATCCATAAGCACAGAAAACATTTTGACTATGACACTCCAATCTGCTTGGTCTCAACAGTATTCAGTGTGATGCAAGGGGATTTTCACCCCAAGAAGCAAGTTCCATCGGACGGGTACGCTACTGAACAAAACTGCTGTATAAAAGCTTTACCAGTCCCCTAATAAAGTAACAATACGCTAACAGCTCTCTCACATACACATTTAAGTCAGTCCCTGATGTAAAATAAATAGGAAGCCAATCATAAGAAACGAGTACATAGTTTTCTTTCATACAATGAAGCTAGTAACACACTGTGTAGGAATTCTGGATCAAAGTTCATTTCCATTCCAAAATCCACTTAATATGAGCATGCTTGTTCATGCACGCCATTTAAAACACTCCTTGTAATGGTCTGCGACAGGTTCAAAACCACACCATATTTTTGAAGTTCCATCGAAGCAGGAGCAACAATTATGAAACAGAAGGGCAAATAAAGCAACAGGATGTGACTAGATACTCGTTTCCAGGCCCACTTTGCACTCTGCTCAGCTCTGGTCTGCACTCAGGGGTCCATACTTGTTACCCAAATTCAACTTGGGTCCTGTGCCACTTGCTGACATCTTGGTGGCCATATCAGAGTATCGACTCGAATGAGACTTGCTGTTGCGTACTTCTTCAAAACTACCTTCATCACGCCTCCTGAAACAAAAGAGATCAAGCTGATGATTTGTCTGACCCTTACCCCATAACAGAATAAATTAATGCAGGATATAGGTGTTATATACAAGAGGCCCACTGCACCACAGTCTCCATCTTCCCGTATCTGTACACTAATGACAAATTCTTTTATTGTGAGTACCACATATATTTCAAATGGCCAGGCTGTTTCAGGCTCATGGTGTATTGAGGCTTGTAAATGTTCAACAAGCCTGCAAGTGATGAATAATTGCTTATTTGTAATTTAAAAAAAATTTAGTAATAACCTCAATGAGTGAACACAGTTGTCACCTTCTTAAGAAATGAAAAAGGTGTGATAAAATATAATTACTTTAAGATACAGGTGCCAGGTTAGCAAAGTCAGTATTGTGACAAAGTTACAGGTTCAATGATCTGGCAGCAGTAAGTTCTCTTCCCAAAAACTGGAGCCCAACCAGCCTCCTATTCAATGGGTACTGGGATTCTGTCCCAGGGGTAAAGCACCCAGGGTGTGAAGTTAACCACTGACATCCACCTAGTGCTGTGGTTAAGTATGAATGAAGCTACAGCTCTACTATCCCTACTTGCCTTCACAGCATCGAAACAAACAGCTTTTCTTTAAGATACACATACGGTCCTCATAAACAAGAGTCAACTGGGACCAGAAAAACACCACTTTAAGGCAATCCCCTTTAGACAGGGAAATGTCACCAAAAACATGTAGTTATGGGTTAATGCGACCAGGTTTGTGCATATAGCACTTCGTACTAATAAACAGTAATGAAACATTAACTAAATGTATAAGAAAGTGTCACTGCTGCAGTCTGCCAACTTATTATGTTAAAAGGCAGTTTTATTGCTCTGCTGACTAAGTTATTCGAAATGAGCGGGAACATTTTTAAGTGCTTTATTTTGTAACCAGTTGTAATGATTATTAGCCTCTTGGAATCATGCCTTACTGGCTGTCCAGAAATTATGTGCAAGGGATTAGAATAAAAGTGAAAGAGTGGGACTGTAGAACTGGGAATTTTTGTGATAAGAGTCCGAAAAATTACAACCAGCCTATGTGGAAAAACAAACTGATACCATTTGCTGCTGGAAAATTTCTGGCCCAAGGACATAATCCTTGGAAGAGTGGGTAATTCTGTACTATATTCTCAAACAACTGGCCTCAATATGCAGTGTAATGGTTACTGAAACTGAAGCATTCAGGCCTTCTGTAGTCACATGAATTGTCTGATGACTAACTTGATGTACATTTACTGATATGTAAACATGTCAGTCTTCAAGGGAAGTAGCAGCTATATTGGCTGATAAATTCATTTTTCACTAACAAGATGCATGAGTTTCACATACAGGGTGTTTCACGACTTGTGGACATTACTGCAGGTGGTGATTTCCTAGGTCTTTGTGATCAAAAAAGTTCATATAAACATGTGTCCAATTTTGGATGATTATGGAGTTTTGGGCATTTTTCAATTCCCGTACACGCCCTTGTGTGAACCACGCTATGGAACCAGCTGGCAGGTGATGAACTCAACTTGGTGGCTTATCGTTTGCATTGCAAGCATTATTTTTGCCACCTGACTCACCGACCCAGCTGCAAATAGTCCAGTTTCTGTATCACAAAACTTGGAACATATTTAAGGAATGCGGGGAAGGTGGGGTGGGTGGGTATTCGCCTGGCCAGTGTATAAAGCATGACTCAGCTACTACTACGTGTTCAAAAACCCTTATCACTTATATTACAGTGACTGTGCCGGCACCTGATGTTCAGGACAGTATGGTGATAGTTTCGTAAGGGCGTGGGCGGTAGAAGCGATGGTGTAGAGTTAGTCCCATACGTATTATCACGTCGGTGCGTCTGTTACGTTCACGATGCCATTTACATTTTCAGTTGCAGACTATGCAGATATGATTTATGTGTATGGTTTTTGTGACAGTATTTCAGTTCATGCCGTAGCTGAATATCAGCAACGTTTTTCGAACCGTAGAATAACAACCCGAAGAGTGTTTACTCAAGTTTACCAGACATTGCGAGATACCGGTACACTTCCTGGCGTTCGCACTGCAGCCGAGTGCGATGATAATAAAGGCGTCAATGAAGAAGAAGGCATTGTTCAGATGGTACAGAGCAGTCCACGTGCGAGTACAAGAAGAATTGCAAGACATCGTGTTCCCCACACGAGAGTGTGGAGAACACTGCATGCAGAGGGCATGTATCCATACCACATGCAGCGTGTGCAACATCTCGGACCTGGCGATTTTGCCGCGAGGCTGGAATTTTGCAAGTGGCTCAGTGGCAATTGCAAGTTGCATCGTTACATCCTGTTTACTGACGAATCGCAATTCAATCGCGACGGTGTCAATAATACACATAACTCTCATGTGTGGGCAGATGAGAATCCCCATGCCACTATGGAAAGCAACTTTCAACAACATTTTAGTGTCAAGTGTGGTGTGCAGTTCTGGACGATAAGCCGATTGGTCCTTTCATATTGGAAGGTTGTCTTACAGGAGAGGCGTACCTCAGATTTCTGCAGGAGGAATTGCCTCGACTTTTGGAGGATGTGCCTTTAAATAAATGAGGTCGTATGTATTTCCAACATGACAGAGCTCCTCCTCATTCTTCACGTGAAGTTAGAAATTTCATGAACTCTCGTTTCTCTGGGCAATGGATCGGACGCGGCGGTCCACACAATTGGCCAGCCAGGTCTCCAGAATTAAGCCCACTGGATTATTGTGTATGGGAATGGATGAAAGAACTGGTTTACAGTGTGAAAGTGGTAATGCAAGATGAATTGCTTGGTCGCATTTTGGATGCTGCAGACCGCATCAGAAACAGCCAGCAGAAACTACAACGAGCAACTCGCACAGTTCACAACCAAGCAGCAGCCTGTGTTGCGGACGGCGGTGGCATTTTTGAAAACCAGCTTTAAGCACAGATCAGTTCAAATTAAAGGTAATTTCACTAAGTTAACTTTACATTTATACTTTAAATGTATCATGTATTATGCTGGTTTATTATTTTGTTCCGTTTATTGTCAATAATTATTACCTTCTATTCCAAGTTTCAAGCGGTCATAACTCTGTAACCGTCCAAAATCGGACACATGTTTATATGAACTTTTTTGACCTAGGAAGTCACCTCCTGTAGTAATGTCCACAAGTTGTGAAACACCCTGTATATAACTATTGGCTTCATCTTCCTCACACTCCCAACATCCCCATTCCACAACATATAATCAGTGTCATACACTGCAGTAAATACACAACACTTCATACAACCCTCCACACTCACTTCTGGTGAGATCAACTGCCATACCATTATGATCCACACTGACTAAATAAGACATTTATATTTCTTGGTTTATAAACTTGCTTGAACCACTGAAGATTTACAATTTTCTCCACAGATGGTGCTAGTGATATTAAGAATTTTAAATACATGTGTTCTGGATTTTTGTGTTATGTCTGTGGTCCGATCAGTCTGAGTTCATGGTTGTTTTTTTGCAGTTTTTAATTTGTGGATTGGCCCAGATTTATTTTTTTATTCTCATTTTTAAAATAGCCATTTTCCTGTTACTATCCTTGGACTAGGTCTGTTCTCAGGAACATACCGTAACAAGTTACTTTCTAAGATGCCAGTGACCAAGTACATAGCTCAATCTAATGGGTCCACCAGGTTAAGCACTTATTTCCCTGAAGACAAGTTGTTCAGCCTCTTTAAAAAATTAAATGATGGACAAAGTCCCAAAGAGAAAGACTGTTTCAATTAACTTCAATCACGCTTTGTTCTCTCTTTTGGATTTCTTAACCCTTCAATATGGGACTGATATTTTCACCAAACGTCACTTAGGAATTACCACTCTATGCTGCGTAATATCCCAGAAGAGCACAGATCTCATGTGACAATTTTGTGATGCAGGCCTTAGTTTCACTCTGCGTGGTTGAGTTTAGAGCAGTCTGGTTCAGCGCAGTCCAGTTCAGGGCTTCATAGCCAATTTAAGACAACCTAACATATTTAAGTGCCAAATTTAAAGAAAAACTTCTCTGTGCATCCGAGTAGATATATTATAACTGCAAAAAACTGCAGGAATTACCAACTGGTCAGTTTCCTCAATGACATTTTTTCAACTATTTTATGCAGCATCAAATGTTACAATTATAATGGCATGATGTGAAAAGATTGTGACAGGATACTTTCATGGTCTATTTTAAGGTACTATCAGCTGTTCTTTCTGAAGGACACGATACAAAGGAAACTCAGGCAGGACAACCACACTCCACTCTGAAATTTTGAAACTTGGTGTTCTGGATATGAAGCCCAGTCCTAACAATTCAATCAGCATGTTCAATAAAGACCAATGAGATGGGAATAATGGCAGTGTGTGAAATTGTCACATGTGAACGCATGGAGGTTCAGTACCACACTCACAACAGCCTGCCACCTGTCCCTATCCTGAGCCAGAGCAATCTAGTCTATGCATCCCTATCCCACTTCCTGAAGATCCATTTTAATATTATACTCCTATCTACACTTAAGTCTTCCAAGTGGTTCTGTCCCTCAGGCTTCCCCACCACAACCCTATATGTACCTCTCTCCTCTCCTCCATAAAAGCTACATATCCTGCCCATCTTATTCTTCTTGATTGCCAAAATAATATTTGTTGAGGAGTACATATGACAAAGCTCCTCATTATGTAGCCTTCTCCACTTCCCTGTAAACTCAAAGGCCCAAATGTTCCTCAGCACCCCATTCTTAAACACACTAAGCCTATGTTTCTCCCACAATGTGACACACCAAGTTTCACACCCATAAAAAACAACAGGTAAAAATGCACATTGTGCATATTTTAATTTTTATACTTTAGAAACTGGTAGAAAAAGGTTTCTGTACCAAATGATAGCAAGCCTTCTCCCGAGTTCAGTCTGAACCTAATTTTTCATGACTGCAATTGTGATTTGTTTGGGGTGTTCCCAAATATCGTAGCTGTCTGCTAGCACGGTCAGGACCACGCTAGCAGACAGCCAACAGAACTAGCATGACAAATACTTATTGTGTGTATACAGTGTTCAGATACTCCTGATGATGGACAGTGGACCTGACTGAAACATGTAGAGTACTTTATCAAATAAATTTGAGAAACTGTGCATCTTGCTGGCTTTTATTATAAAAATATATCACTATGCACGGTCCTCTGAGTGTCAAAGGAAACCCTCTCTGAACACTTATAATAAATTTGGTTCCCCCCATCCACCACACAAATGAAGCCTCACTTTAGTCAACTGCCACTGTGAAAACAGCTGCTGACTGACCTCCATAATCCCTCCAGTATCACTCAGTCTGGCTCACGCATACATTGTACTACACATGGCATAAATAACGCTTTTAATCTTGGAATTTCACAGAGCTTCATAAAAAAAATGTTGAAAATGTGGTCATACATCCCTAGACACTCAGATATTGTTAAGCAATTCAGTTTTATGAACGATATTAAAAATGGGATGTAATACATGGTTTGTCAGTACAATAGTACCACATTGTAAATATGGTGTACATCTCTCCCCTCATCTTCCCCACTACTCCTAGTTATGTTACAATTTCTCCACTTCTGCTGAGGCTTTTATAAACATCCTCTCCTTCTTCACTTCTGTCCTAATGAAGGTCATTCCCACAACATGCTTTTCCCATTCTCTTCTGTAATACTGCCTGAAATCTGTTATTGGTGGAATTAATTTTCCATCCATTTACGACTGAACAGATTCAGCTGCTATCAACTTTTTAGTTTCATGTAAAGTTTAAATTCAAATTTAAGGGCATATTAGACTTCACTGACCTTCTTCCCCATGCTCCAGTATTGTCTATGCTCTTGGATGCCGATAAGCTGGGAAAGTACTCCTCATTGTTGATATCAGGCGCTGCTTTATTTCTTGTTCGTGGACCTGAAAACAAAATAACATCACTACTAGGCAACTGGAATGATGCAGCAGTAAGCACAGGAAGTTCCAAAAAGCAAGGCACTTACTAGCATGCGAGGGCTCCTTCGGTTGGTTACGTAGATGTGGTATTACATATGAGCTTGTGCCTGTGTGTCCCTCTGGTCGCTTCTCTACAACTGCAACATGCGGAAGAGAATGCTCAGATTCTGCAGCTTTCATTAAAGATGCAACAGCCAACTTCATACAGCACTCTGGCACAATCAACATGTATGTTGGGAGAGCCTCCTAACTGAGCATATGTGCAGGATGGAGAAAAACAATGCGCGGTTTCAACAAGATAACTCTAAGGCGCATTGTGCAAGACATACCATAAACGAGTACATAGTACTGAAAATGTTCCAGGCTGCTTTACCCCTTTTTATGGAGGGGGGAATCCATGACAGAGAAATTACAAAAATGCCAATCTGCCTACAAATAGTCCCCACACATGGCTAAGGTATCAAATTACAGTACATATGATGATTCAGTGCAGGTGATGTGGTAGTGTCTACACTATATCACCACTTTAATTACACTTTTAACAAGAATTTTTACACATAATGTAACACTGTAATAAATTTGTAAACTGAGAAATTAAAATTCACACAGAGCAATGCATACTGCCTTTAAGTGTTTTACATATATTCAGCCTGAAGAATTCCCATGTCGGGCAAAACACGCTGGTTTAATAAATGACAAAACTTGTTGTGCTGACAGTTACAATTTATATACAGTAGTTATCACATTATCACATAGTGGGATGTCCACCTCAAACACTGCACACGTTGACACACCTTTGGTTCCACAAAGGTATGGAAATGCATCACAAGTTACTGAATGTCCAAAGATGATCCACGGAATATGTACAGTAGCAGTCTCTGTGACATAAAGCACATTAATGTCCAAGAGAACACAGCCATCCACCACAATGAATAGTACATCAATCATTAAAGAAAATCTTTTGATATTTTTGTTAAACCATGGGTGCACATTTTCTGGACACAATGTCACGCAGGTGCTTAATGTCTGTGGGCCCTCAGTGTGTAATTCGCTTCCTGTCACTCATCTGGAACCTAGAATTCTCAAGTGGCTAAAAACTTGCATTTTTTTTTTAAACTTGTGTACCCTGGATTAAATCCCCACTTTACCAGTTTCACTTCCCACCTACCAGTTTGTCCCCTCCTGCATGATTTATGACAATATATCGTGCTTCGGACTCGTTCCCTGCCATCAGTTCAGTATATATGCACTCTGCTGGCAGAATACTCCTGCTCCCACGCACTCGTCAGATGATACAGATCCTTGAGACAAGAGTATCTGAATATTTTGGGATGCCAGTTGCCAGGTATATTGATAACAACTACTGTCTCCACAACATTTTGCTTTAGTCAGCACCTATTATTGTTTTGCACATGTAGCACATTTTCCAAGATTGCTTTCACATTTCCACTCATGAAACATAAAACCCCTTCCACTGTAGCATTAGGCGCAGAGAAGTCAGCAGCTTTGGATGACTTCATTCACACACAGTGTGTGTAACAATACCTCATGCATGATTTGGAAAAAATAAGCATTAACAGAGGAGTGATGTGAAGCACAACATATTGCACAACTAATTTCCATCTATTTAAGTACTGTGTCCTCTGCCACATTTTATATCTGCAACAGTTTTTTATATGCTACCAGTATATTGGAACCTGTTTATTTTAAAATTGTATTGATATACATTTTATTATTCCATTAGTTGGTATAATAACAAAATTATAAACTTGTATTTTAAGTAAAGGAGAGGCCTCTACCTCAGTTTTCCCCTTTTATATAATTGTAGCACTACCTTATGATGGACAGTTTCTAGCTGAAACATGTCATAGTAAATATGATGAATGAATGAAGATACAACCATTTATACTGTAGTATCAATCAGAGAATCAATAACTAATATTGATACATCAATTCTACTATTCAATGAGCAGTCTGCATTTGACCATGGCAGTAGTTTGCATTGGGAAAAGCTGACCCTTCCTGGTTTGTGACCAGTAATCAATTATTCCAATTAAAACCAAATCAGGCTGAAGCACTGTCAAGTTTTGTGCATGTGAGATAATACAGCTATTTTCTGCAGTGTTCTATGTGGTTAGAGCTGTGTACAACTCTGACTTAGGGCTTGTAATAAAAACAACAAACAAATGGGAAGGAGTGAAAAAATCACGCAGTGACACAAACCAAAGTTTTTGACACGATCTGTGTGTTTTCCCCTGACAATCATAGGGAGTGTTAATGGACTCTAATCCACAATTAGTATCTCAACTGCATTCTCTTTAGTAAAGGACATCACTTTCATTACAGTTCTTAAGTCTCTATGACCTCATGACAGTCTCTAAGTACACATAAGGCTTCAGCTCATGTACCTTGTACCACACAATCTGTAACGACACCAGAAAACTGAAAACATAAGTGTCAGTTAAAAAGGCAGTGGGGAAGTACGTACTTTCAGCTGTGATGCATATAAATTATGTATAGGTATCCATTCCAATGACACAGCCACAAATGCAGTTGTGCTTGTGGAGGCTGATAGTTGTTATTCACCTTCCAAACATGTAATTTATATTACCTTGTGGTTCTGAAACTTCAACAGCTGCAGGCTGTGGCTGATTCACCACCTTCCAAGGTCCTGATTGAACTTTACGTTTTGGCACCATTTCACCTGCTTCATTCTCTTCCATTTCTTGCTCCTCCTCCTCTTCTCCATCACCAATATTGTCCTCTCCTTCAATCTGCAGGTTTCCAATCTTAAGACCTGTGTAATCCTTTTTCTCCTCCTCAAACTCCCGCCACTCATCATCTTCCTACACGAGGAACAAATGAAAATGTAAAATTAGAAACTGCACCCAATTGAGTATGCAACTTTGTCACACATACTTGCGTCCTCGTGAATCATGCACACACACCTCTCTGTTCAATGCTTATGTGTAACTTTTGTGTCCCATGATTCAGTGTCATTCTACAGACAACAAAACTCAAAACTGACATATGACTGCATAAGTCAAGAGAATATAAAATAAACAGTGATTTAAAAAAAAAATTAAACAGCAGCGATTACTGAAGTAAAACCAGCAGAGCTGGTGACAGCAATGGTGATGAGTTGGGTGTACATGAACTTTCATGACATAATGTCAGTAGAATGTACTATGTTACTTACATACAGCAACACGAATGATTTCTGTACACACACAGTAGTATGTAAAATTTAGGAATAATATGCTTAATATATGAGAAGGACCTGCAGGAAGTATATGTACAGTAGCTGGAGTAGTCCGTTGGCTCACAGCCCCAGTTGTAGCCCTAAGATAAGACAAAGACTCCACACCTGAGTTCTGGATATTTTACTTGGGACTTGAAGATAGCTTAGCACACATGGTGACAGTAATTCCATGGCTGACAAACAAAAGACAATCTTTGTCTTTCTCTTTTTGTTCTTGCACCTGTCAGAGTTTAATGTGTCATAACACAAAAGCAAACAGCTGAAGAAATCACAAACCATTTGTTCAAAATAAAAAATGATTAATAATAACAATTCTTCCAGCATGACCACTTTGTTCACCTCACATTGTAAGTGGCTTGGTATGGTATCACTGTCATCCACTACCACCTTCTCTTTTGGTCAGTCAATAGACTGGCAGTTATATGTAACAAAACCCATTTTCAATCATGAAATGGAATATGTCACATTCTTCAAAAAACAATAAGATATCATTATATTTATATAAATGACGAAGCAAAGCAACTAAAGCAACATTAGTGTACTAATGCAGTGTTTCTCAACCGCTGGGCCGTGGCCCCGTACCAGGCCCTGGCATCAATTATAATAGGGTGCGAGAGATTCTCCTGGAATTGATAACTAATTTATATGTAAATTTATATTTGTCAACATGCCACACCATACACATAATTGTACTAATACTGTTTATGATTATGCCATAAATAATTATTAATACTTATGTTAGTTTAATGTATGAACTTAAAAAAAAATTGGAAAGGTACTGACAAGTAAATCTGTTGGGACCGGGCCCCTGTCTTATGAGAAAAGAATTTACTGGGCCGCGGTCTCACAAATGTTGAGATACACTGTACTAATGCACTTCATAGTCTTGGACAAACCAGACATGAGTCCACATGGCTCCAGATCACATTTTGACTTCAGGCAATTCACAGTATAATTCAGTATAGCAATTATTCCTGTACAGCAATTTCAGAACTGAACAAAAATTTAACATTCGACATGTAAATATATACATACTTCATTTCCAACCTGTAGTACAACATATAAGCAACGAATAAGATTGTGTGCATGGACCTGTTACATTGAAAATTATAAGTACTTGATGCCACATTAATAAACATCAAGGATTGGACCCCTTGATCCGTTCCGTCTCCAAAGTTACAACTGCTCTCTCCAACATTAGATATCAACACCCAGATAATCCTAGCCAAGCCAACCCAACCCAACCCAACCCCTTGCTCATTCATTTTACTGTAATGGTCATGGCAACCAACCGTGAACTTGCAATTAAGAACTAAGAATGCAACAATGAAATTAATGAACAGCAGTTGAGTCAAAGTAAGTCATGTCTCTACATGCAGCACTGAGGATGAGATGTGCCCCAAGTTTCAGCTAGAACAGTAGAGTATTCTATAGTTGTAACATCAAATGTAGAGTAAACATCTTGATGAACACTGTGTTTTGAACACCTTCGCAAATTTTATCAAACATGACCATGTTTAAAGATGTAAAATAGTGCTTGCTTACATTTCTAACACAAAATGTAAACACTCTTGAACTGTCACAATACGAACTTTTGGTTATGGTGTTCACTAATTACTTTCCAGGTGAGCCTGAGTGCCAGTGCATCCAACCCACACAGTGCAGGGACCATTATTTACACACACACACATCAGCTAGTGCTGCCTCTGCATCAACAACACTCTCTCCTAGCCTTTACACAAGTGCCACCTTTCTCTGCTCCCACCCACTTCTAGTTATGATATTGGTCAGATGGCACCACCATTCCTTTTAAACATTTTTATACAAGAACTGGACTGCCTTAATTATAACAGCCCAGTGATGTTTCAGTTGTGTGCTGCAGAGAAAGTGAATACTGATCACTACTTTACCATCCAGGTGTACTTCAAATTAGGCCTGCAAGGTACAGCAATTTCTGACAGGAGCCAGATGTCTCAACCGAAGTGCCACCTTGAAATGGAGAGAGGTGATCACAGCCTTAGACAGCATAAGTGAAGTCTAAGAAATCAAAACTATGTCTTGGGGGGGCCATTTTGTTCATGTACTTTCAGGTGCACAAGATTTTGTCCTGGTTGGATATTCCATGTGGGGTGCCAAAGCCTTGGCTCATGGGGCAACATAACTTTTAAAATTACATCTATATAAAACTACATCCATATAACAACTCTTTTCTCTGTCACTGGGAAGCAAGAAGTCAACAACACTGCAGGTGGTTTCAAGAACAGATAGCCACAGAATTTCTTGGTCAAGAACTTGTATTTAGACACATATTATGGTTTACATAAATGGGATTATAAAGAGAATAACAGATATTGGTGTTTTCAAAAGTTCCCATTCACTTCATTAAGTTCCTCTGCATGAGCTTAAAATCAGTATGGTGTGCAGTGAGTGCATACAAAATCATAAAATCTGTGCTTTTTAAAAACAGTAAATAACTCATGGACTGTCACCTCACAGACCTCAAGATTTGAATCTGTGTGATTATTTTTAGTGGGAGACACTAAGAGATAGGCCTTATGTGAACAATCCACAGTTTCTGCAATAAATGAAAGGCAATAACATGATCAAAGAAAAATTGTTAATAATGAAGACAAGGATTCTGTCATGTATCAGCAAAGGTTTTTAGAAACTGCAGAGAGGCTAGGGGTTGGCACATCAATAGTCTTTCTATCAGACAAGGTAAACTGAAATGCAGGATAAAGTGGAACCCAAAAATTCCTGGCAGATACAGGCTTCCCATTTGACAAAGTTCCTGTGACGGCTGCTGTGTTCAGGAATACAAAGATCTGTAGAAATGTCCTGCAAACTGACAGTGCAAGCCTCTGTAGCCCATTTGTGGTGACCATATTGTGGATTTCATGCATATATGTTTCCTGCTGAATAAGAAGTTATCAACGTCCTGGCGGAGCATAACTTCTGGTGAGATACTTCAGTATAATGAGGAGGGTGAGAGAAAGGCGCAGTGTTTGTAGAACTATCCCTAACTAGCCTCCTTCCAAAAGACTGCCTGGTACAGAATATGGTAACCCAAACTGCCCAATGATCCCTCAGCAGGTATGTCATACACCGGTATCAGGTACAGCACGGTTAAAAGGTGTGCACAAGGTGCGACACATATACAGCACACACTGCACTCACAATTTTTGCGACAGACGGCACGCACAAATGCGTACAATATGGCGCCCAACTACAACGGGCAGAACTTCTCTGCTACAGAATAATTACTTTACAGCAAACGGAAAAACTCACTTGAGCTGGATTTCCTTGTTCTTCCTCTCCTTGCCCTGAAGTCTGTGACGGCAGACCGGTTTTCTCCTTCTTAGTCTTTTCAATTTTCTTACCCGTTTCTTCCAACTTCTTTGCTATTTCATCGGTAGTCGTAAACTTTTTTCCCTTCGCTTTCTTACGATCTTTCTTTGCAAAGAAATCATCTAAATCTGCCATCTTATATGCCTCCGTATAGGCTGAAAAAGTAAATTCGGCTAGTCGCAACTACAGTACAAAGGTACGGCTAAATTTGGTCTTTTAGTGCCTACAAACCTCCACATGTGTACCACTTTTATCACCCGGAAATCATTCTGCAATTATGGAGTCAAACTAAGTTCCACCCACATTTATTTCTTTAATAAACCGGAAAACTGTATGGAAGAACAATTAAAAATTCAGTTTTACGAATATAATTCAGGAAATATGTCTGACAGTAGAAAGAATAATGCTACAAGAAGTCAAATATATTCTCTTTAATATCCGTTTCAGTGCGTGTACATACCGGTGTGTAACTTGGTAGAAGGCAGCTGCCTGCGCCATCTTACGAAGATTTTACAAATCTAATGTGACCTATCGACAAAAGGGATCAACTATGTTCACCACGTTTCACCATGCGTAGTGCAGCACAATGCAGTTAGTGTATAGTCAAGTGAAGACTGAGTCGTCAATGGCGTGCAAGGTAGTGAACGTTAGGTGCTCAACGAAGCGCAAGCTATTCTCGTGTGTGTGCGACAGGAGTTGAGTGTGTAGTGCTGTCGTACGTGATACTTCTTCAGCGGGACAACATATCACGATGAGGGTATCAGCGAAGGTTTCAGCGAACATTACCAAAATGGTAGACTTTTATTCGCAATTTAACCCGTCTCCACTGTCCATCAAACAATTCATTGATTTTGGTAAGCTATACACACATTTATTTTGCCTGCATAGTTTTCTTGGCAATTTAATTTGATGATGTTATTCAAGCGATGTGTGAAAATATCGATCTCAAAAGGGGTTGACCCGATTATGTTCTATGGAGTTGCGTGCGGTCGTTTTCAGTCACTTGCAGGTCGTAATAGTTTTGAAGTTCCCGGCTATCGTGCTTTTAAATTACTCCATTTTATGGGCCACAGTAACCAGTTTTGGAACCCAGAGAATACCTGTAAACCACATTGCATAAATATGAAGACAAAGCATTCCTACGAAATGGTAACAGCTTACCAGCCTACACGGCTGATGAAACTCGGAAACAGTCCAATCTGCCTGACAACCAAAATATCTCACAGCATGCAGCATTGTGATTATATGTATTCAGTAAACAAAGAATTCATACTACAGCGCCTTACAAAGCGATATTTAGTTGAAACATAGCCTTTCATCTTTTAAAAACAGGTGTGCCATATTTACTCTAGGCACCTGATTTTACACTTTCGTAATTCAGCAGTGGATACTGTGAAGGCTGTCACAGTGATTGGAGCCCAGAATTAACAGTCTTCCTACTCCAGTTTAGTAAGTGAAATGCATTTTATTTGTAAAACTGACTGTAAAGGAATATTTTACGGAAACTAAATGTTACAGCAACCGCACCTTCCAATTTCCTCAAAAAATTGAATTGCAAAACATTTTCTTAAAATGTTTATAAGTCTGTATGCTCGTAGAGTACCGATAATTAGAATTTTTATTTTGGGACTATTTTGTTGCAGGCACGTACACTGTATGACCCTGATATTTTCAATCATTTGACTTGTTTTTGTGAAACTGGGAATTGAGAACTTTCCATACTTTAGTATTGATGTACAGAAGAAGTATACTGTTTTACATTTCGTTGAATATGCAGAATTAATTCATTGATTACAATAAACTTGAGGTTAGACTTACGATTTGAAGATCTGGTTATCCATTCAAATGTTGTAGAACATACAAAAAGTTGTCATGTCTTTGGCAGCCCATATCGAAGTAAACAACTAATCTATTTGTTGAAAAGCCAAATAATTACGCATTTGATGTGGCCAGTATAAAGTGTTTCATCCAGGTGAAATATTGGATATCTTGCATGCCACATTTGTTCTGAAGTTGTTTCATTGCAGATCAATATCTGTCATCTTACCCCATCCTGGGTAGAGATACGCTGCACAGAGTGACAGATCGTTGCTTCCATAAATATTGGTGTTACACTACACTGTGCTTTTGTTTTATGTGTTCCGTGGAATATACACCATATCAAAAGCGTTTGAGGGAAAGGCGTAGAACTGAATGACGCCATAATTTTGAGTCTAGGGGTTACTTTTCAAATAATGAGCCGTATTTGATATGTTTAATAAAGTCAGTTTACTATTTGAAGTCCATGAACAAAGTTTCGTGGTACAGTAAAACTCCACTTATCCGGACGCTGGTTATCCAGATCACCAATTATCCGGGTCGGTTTGACCCGTCGGTTAAATTTGGCGAGAATCCTACAAAACGAACTTGCCTTCAAATTACCGGTTATGGGATCAAGTACAGCACAGTGTTATTGGCTTCTAGAACTTCAAATCAGGCGTGGTCGAAAGGTTTAGACACAGGTACAGTCTGTAAATAGTAACAGCCTTCATCTGTCAATGTAGCCTGTTTTCAAATAAAAATCCAATTATCCGAATTTTCTGCTCATCTGGAAGGCTCGCCGCCCCAATTAATCCCGATAAGTGGAGCTATACTGTATGTAGTGCCCCAGGAAGAGCTTGTTGGTTCAAATTTGTCGACATGTTTTAGGGTTGATTGTGTAGTCGGTATAGCGCCTAGGCTAGGGGCTGGATCATCCGGCAGGGGCAAGGAATTTTTCTCTTTTCCAAGGCGTCCCGAACAGCCCTAGGGTCCAACACCCCCCCCCCCCCCCCCCCCCCCCCCACCCATCCCCTTTCCCTCCCCCCAGCCCCCCCCGGCCGGCAGCGAGTTTGCCCCCCCCCCCCCCCTCCCCCTGAACAAAAAACTTTTACA
>Ga0123352_10001467_pt1 | contig 31400 bp, 25 predicted proteins | sample TergutLab28metaG_FD_89700 | JGI IMG/M metagenome (GOLD analysis project Ga0123352, IMG submission 89700) | Labiotermes labralis P1 segment gut microbial communities from Petit-Saut dam, French Guiana - Lab288 P1 | ecosystem: Host-associated > Arthropoda: Insects > Digestive system > Gut ...
ACACACACACACCCACACACACACACACACCCACACACACCACACACACACACACACACCCACCCACACACACAAACACACATACACACACACACCACACACACACACCAGCTACTGTCACCGTAGAGTCTTGTAGTGTATTTCGTAAATAATGACATGGCAAACAACGACTGCTTTACTGAACAGAATAAAAAGTTGGTTTGTGTTAAGTAATTCAGTTAGAGCAAACGTTCATTATGAGACGACGATGATGATGACTTAATCATCGTCATTATCTCTTATCACCTTCCGCCAAAAACAACTTTCGCTTCAGACGGCAACACGTTTCGGCACAGTGCCGCCATAAGACGGTTACACTAACAGGCTGGAGCAGTGGGTCGAGTGGATTGATGGAGAACGAAATTTTTTTGTTTAATTACGTACATACAGATTACAGGTTGTCCTGATTAATAACCCGAGGTATGCTGTATACTGTACGGTTTATTATATTATACAGACTGACGTCACAGCTTAGTTCCTGTCTTGTCACAACTCCATATGTACGTATGTGCTCTTTATCATACGCACTCAGCTTTAGACTAATAACGGACTGGAATACGGCGCGGTTCGTCGTTTGTGTCAATCATTCCTTATGGTGGCAAAAAAACTGTCGAAATATGTAGAGGATTTGAGTGAACTGTCCGTTGGCTACGTATAATCACAGATGTAATGAGACTTCAGAAAATGAACCTTGACATAATTTAAGCTACTTCGGTTAAGATGATAAAGCAATATACGTCAAACACATCAATTTATTATAAAAGTTGGCTACATGTTTCGACCGCTATAGGGTCATCATCAGGCCTTCTTATTGAATCATGTAATTAAAACGCTGCGTACATTATTGGGATCACAATTATTGTTTACAAAATATGAAATGATATCTGGTCTGACAAATCTCATATAGATAAGAATGTCTTAATAAAACTCCAAAAATCCATAAAACTACACCCGGTATTACAAACAGTGTCTGTATCATGGATCGAGGTTGTAGACGGACTGCTTACATACATCCGTGTGGTAACTGTTAACATCGATGTGCGTCCGTTGTTTTGCTTAAGGTCTTACAGTACTACACATGTATAACTGGCAGTATCGGTGATTACGAAGTAGTGTCTGTAAGCAGCTGTCCGGACACGTAGTCTACCATGACAGGAAATCATTCCGTCTCAGTTCAAGCTAGAAAACATCGATGCAGTGGACAGAAAGACAAGTTCATGTAAATAAGCGGTGAAAATTTAAGTTCAAAAGGCAATATGACAATTATCTGAACAGACAGATAAATATATGAAAGTGCAAGACATCGCAAACGCCGAGCATCGATTCGCTACGCATTTTTCTACACGACACGATAAAAACAACCGAGTCAACTTTCCCCGTATATTTATGTACAAGCTGGACACGACAAATAGTAATTCTACAGACACTACTTCGTAATCACGGAGACTGCCAGTTATACATGTGTAGTACTGTAAGATCTTAAGCAAAACAACGGAAGCACATCGATGTTAACAGTTACCACACGGATGTACGTAAGCAATTCGTCTACAACCTAGATACATAATACAGACACTGTTTGTAATACCCGGTTGTAGTTTTCTGGATTTTAAGAGTTTTATTAGGACATTCTTATCTATACGAGTTTCGTCAGACCAGATAAAATTTCATATTTTGTAAACAATAATTGTGATCCCAATAATGTACGCAGCGTTTTAATGCCATGATTCAGTAAGAAGTTCTGATGATGACACTATAGCGGTCGAAATATGTAGCCAACTTGTATAATAAGTCGATGTGTTTGACGTATATTGCTTTATCGTCTTAACACTTCATAACACATCGGGATGACTTCGATCAAAAAAATTTAGCTACTTCAACTACGACATCACATGAATGACAGCACAAAGTTCTGTTATTATTTAAGACACTTAAATTCGACATCAGTTATGTTACTTACGTAAATTCAACGTCACTTCAGTCACCGACATAACTTGTTACTTGAACACACCGACATAATTTAGGTGGCTTAAGAGATTTCCAAATTTACGTTCATCAATCCACTATTACTGTTACACGAACATTATCGGAAGTGTGGCGGTTTTGTGGAGTGAAATTACAGCATCACAAAAAGTAAGTCATTACGGTTTGGACGGAGACACTCATGCCATATTTCAAGGTACTAGGCCTCGATTACTGCGCAGGCAATAAGACGTAAAAAAAATACATTGTTGAGTAAAAGTTGAGGAGATTCGAATATGTACCTTCCAAATAGAAACTTGATGCATTACAGTTGCATAACTTTCCCGAACCAATCTGTGTTCATTGCATTACAGCTGAGTGCCATTCAACTGCAGCACAACCACAACCTCTAATTAGCACATCGCACGCTGAAGCAACACACCCAGCCACTTGGCCGATAGCAACACCCTCTGTCCCATACAGGAAATATTTGTCGCACCTCTCAGTTCGAGTGGCTATCAGGACGCGTCTAGCACCGTCTTACCTTCTAGGACACAGGTAATGTATTGCGAGTCGAGCATCTAAACTCCTTAAGAAAACCACAGAACTTAAAAAATAGCAATGTGAAGCCACTGAAATGCCGGTAGTTACTGGAACAAACCGCAACTGGTAATACCGTAATAACATTTGGTTTAATACGGCGACTGAAAAGCAGTAAAGCCCGTGTCTGTCAGGTGATGTTTGTTGACACGCACGGGACATAAATACATTTTCTGGACAGGGATAGTTTCGGAAGTTCATAACATGGTGTGGTGTTCTGAGTTCTGAAACCGTGTACTATGTTAGAAGCCTACCCTGAAGATGGATCGAGTGTGTTCCCTCGTAACGTGTTTACACCTCCACAGTCTACAAGACCAAGTCAGAACCTCACAACTTATGACGTAACACGGCATACAGTTTTACAGTAGTGCCTTTGAATCGACTCCACAGAGCAGAGTGTCTCTACAGACACCAACAGTTTCTCAGCTAGTACAAGAAATTTCCCGTCATTTAGGAGACGGCAATGTCCGTTACAGTGATCACAAAAGCCCACCTACATTACATATCCGGAACCAAATCAATCTAACACATATATCACTCTAATTTTAAGGTCCTTTTTGTATTATCCTGGCGGCCACGACTAGATCAAAGTGGTATAATTCCTGCAGTGTTGTCGATCCGTAATTATTAATATATCTCATCTCCTCCATGCACTCTACGTCCCGTCCAATCCAATGCGCACTTGTCGCGAAAATCTTAGAGAAAAACAACAATAAACAATTTTTCTGATGTGTATTTTAGGCTTATTTAACGACGTATTTCAACAGCAATGGGCAAACAGCCCTGAGAAGAAAATGAAGTTGAGCTTCAAAGATTTTTCAGCAAGGATCTGAAAAGGGGACGGCCGAAGCCTATTTCAGTGTCCCATACTGACAGAGTCCTTGGCAGACTGACAAAGCTATGTAATTACCAAACAGCAATTCTTTATTTCTGCCAAGGCTTAAAGTAGGTGCTGACGGAAGACAACGTGTGGTCATCGTCATGTTAACCTACTAGATACGAGCCCACTACTTAAGACAGCTTAACATTCGTGACATCGTGGGTTTAAAACTCGGTCTAAAGAAACGCCTATCCTCAGGTATTTAGTGGTTTTTCTCAGTAACTACAAAGTAATTCAGAGACATGAACTGAAATTTGTTATCCACTCATCAGCCTAAAGTTCGCGATATACCGCAACGTGAGCTACAAACGGCGTCGTTAAATCAAACATAAATGCGCGAATGAATAAATGTATCACGAGATAAGTCATAATTACGGTCTTGTTATGTCTGAAAAGCCTCAATACTGCGTCCGCAAGCAGAGTTTCTTTTTTTTTTTTAGCGGTTTGAAAGAATTCACTGCAGCTACATATGTATGTGTGTATGCATGTATGTATATATGTATGTATGTGTGTGTATGTATGTATGTATGCATGTATGTACTTATGTATGTATGTATGAATGTACGATGTATGTATGTATATATGTATGTATGTGTGTGTATGTACGTATGTATGTATGCTTACATGTATGTATGTATGCATGTATGTATGTATACATGTATGTATGCATGCATTATGTAAGCATGTATGTATGTATGCATGTACGTATGCATGCATATATGCATGCATGTATATATGTATTCATGCATGTATGTATGTATGTATGTGTGTATGTATGTATGTATGTGTATATATGTGTGTGTGTGTATATATGAACATTACATTAACAAGGTTTATATTGTTATTTTAACACGAAACTGTATATTTTGATGTACGTACCGTGCATCTTTTACAGTTTATTAACCACACCAACAAATGCACAACACACACACACACACACACATATATATATACATTAACAATATACTATATACCGTAAGCACTCCTACATATTTCGATGCACCCGCATCGTCTTTAGGTAGTCCTATCCTTCTACTTTGTTGAAATTACAAAAATCATTAAGATTAAAGACTCAATAAAATCAGTAGATTAAAATGTTTACAGTTGATAATAAAATACAATCTGTAAAACACTGTGAGCTGTCAACTGTTATAATTACAGTATATGGAAGTTGTTAGCTTGTGTGTGTGTATATATATATATATATATAGCATTTGTTGGTCTGGATAAAAAACAAACCATGTGTTCCTAAACACAGTGGGATCTGTAGACCTTAGCGCTTTACTTAATGATGATATCAATGGCTGATATTAAATAGAGTCAGTGATGAATGACTGAACAACGATGAATGAATGAATAAATTAATTAATGAAAAATGACTGGGGAAAAAAAGTACTCGAATAAAACCCTGTCCCGCTACAACTCCAGCCATTACAAATTCCATATGAGTGACCTGTGATTGAAAAGGACTTCCGCTGTGAGAGGCCTATCATGGCACACACCTCTACCAATTCTCGTCTTCTGATATTTATCCTGCGGTCTGGTAAAAATTTACCAAGCAATCTCCTCCAAAACTTCGCTACTTTTTTTTTACCAAAAGCCACGGTGCGTCACATTCCAAAATACAATAATCTTCATAGTCACAGTCGCGATGATCTAAGACTTAAAAAATTAGGTCTCTTGTATAACAAAACTTCCCGCTAAAATCGCCAACACAATAGAGATATTCGTCACTTAATAACGGGGATACGTTCTGAGAAATGCGTCGTTAGGCGATTTCGTCTTTGTGCGGAAGTCATAGTGTGTACTTACACAAACCTAGATAGTACAGTATAGCCTACTACACACCTAAGCTATATGGTATAACCTATTGCTCCTAGGCTACAAACCTGTACAGCATGTTACTGTACTGAATACTGTAGTCAAATGTAACACAATGGTAAGTATTATAATATTATATTATAATATTAAGGACCACCGTCATATACGCGGTCCGTCGTTGACCGAAACATCGTTAAGCGGCGCATACCTTTAATACCTGTACGGCTGGGTCAACTGAAAGTCCTCATACCGATACAGACCGCATAGGGGCACGCTTTGTAGGCCACTAAATTCCACTAGCAGTATGGAAAGGCCTCATTTTCAGCCGTTACATCGTGGTTTGGATGACAAATTATGTCTCACTTGTTTCAGCTCAGTACGGTTAGGGCAGGTCATGATTGAGCATAAATAAGACGTAAGAGTCTTGCATGACTAGTCGAAAATTCAGAAAGCTTGAAAAAAAATTAATACCAATATCGATTAAAATCATTTTAGATCAGTATAAATGGAAACAAGATAAGCGTCTAACCATCACAACAATGAACCCACGCACATTCTCTTATATTAGTGATGTAATTTGTTCGATATTTATAAATATTAATGTATGTCAGTCAATAACCTTGTCCTATTTTAAACGACTGCCATCTGGTATGAAGCTTAGGAAGTAGAGGCTAATATCTCGGCAGCTCGACAGTCGAGGCCGGTGTGTTGACAACACCGACCGCAACGGCGCGTCATCGTGTGGAGAAATACCAAACCCCCTCGTGTTAAAAGTGCAGCGGTGCGGTTTACAGATGGCTCTACGTCTAAAGTACGTGACATCAGAATTTCGCGCAGTCGTTTCGCGTCGTGCTGTTCTCTACAGAACGACTAAATATATTTTTGTGTGTCATTCGATATAGACACACTATGACTTGTGCAAAATGTCAAGACCCTCGCTGGATGAGACACCTTGCACATAAGAGATCGCGAGAAAAATGTAGTACTGAGAAAATCATATCTACAGTGTGGCGTTTTGCGTTCTTACAGCGTGTTACGGCAGGCAACTGAGCCTACTTCAGTCACCATGAAGACGGAAGTAGTATATACCTCCGAAACACCGGGAACAAACTTGTTATCTTCCACACTGTTAAGAACCCACAAGACTACCAAATGAATACCCATGTTGTAGAAGCCTGGAAAATTATTAGTAATTCCATTTATTGATTTTTATTTTTCTGCCAATGGAGAACAACAGGAAGCTAGTTTTTCGGATTAAGCGGCTGAACGCCTCGGTGAAGTTCGGCGAACAACAATTTGGAGACCATTGATTTTGAACCCCCCCCCCCCCAAAGAAAAAGAGAAAGGTAACTGTAAAGCGGCAAAAGTTACGTAATTACACTGCGATACCACCTGTAATGAGCTGAGTTTGTAAGCACACATAGCAATAATTCAGATGGTAAGCCTGAAGGGAGGTATGCAGAATTACACCTTGGCTCTACAGCCCTCTGACAACCTTGGCCCTCTTAACAACAGACGCCCACTGAAGGGAAGCAACCAACTGGAATATCTACACGTACATATGGAGATAAAACTGAAATGAATCTTAACAAGAAAAGCACTGTACGTATAACGCAAATTTGAGGCGCCTTCGAGCAACCATTGTTGCTGTGGAAAAACAATAAGTGTTACACATTCTGAGTGCGTGTTTGTAGCCTTAGGTATCGAGCATGCAATGCGCATGCACCATATAGTCATCTGCGACCTGTTTGGCTCTACCATAATTTTCCACATTATCACATAAACAGTACGATTTTCGAAAAACAGTTACCGAACATAAAATGTGTGTTTTGATTTTCTCAACAACTTTTGTCTGGAACATTTCTCATTCCACGAAAAATTGAGCGAGATATGATCAAAAATGCATACGGTCGCCATGTAAAGGGCCCGTTATTCTTGTCAGAGGTTAATGTAACTTCAATTATCTTAACAGATTTTCGAAAAATAATCAAACATAAAATTCCATAAAAATCCGTCACGTTGGAACCAAGTTGTTCCATAAGGACGAACGGACGGAGAGACGGACAGACATGAGACGAAGCTAACAGTCGTCTGTCTCAATTTTTCGAACGCGCCTAAAAAGACGTTAACACACCTTCGGTTTAAATTTTTAACAGACTTTCAATAAAAAAAAAATTAAACACGAAATAAACACCTCAGCGTCTTTTTGAATTTGATGCTGGTGTAGTTTGTTTTAAATTGGCAGACATTTTGGAGGAGCCTGCTGTTTTCATCTTCTAAATTTACGATCTCGAACACGGACCTAGTTAACTTCTCCCGAACTCTCAGCAAAACTGTTCCCACAATAAACGGTACCACATCTAAGAAAACGGTACTGTTGCTTGCTGTCACAGCTGTCAGAACCCTAAAATCCTTAACAGTGCGGAGTCTTTCCCTTGGGTCTGATCTGTGTGCACGAAACACATAAACACGTACATAAGGTGCCTTGCAGAGAAACTCACAAAGTCCATTTACCTTAATTGGTCCATATGTGATAATAGCCAGCATTACTGAGGCCACTCCCACGTACCACTTAAAGAAACCTCATTAGTCTACATTGCAAGGCACATGTACGAAACGCTTGTTCTCCCTGACGTCACTTCACACTGTCGATCAATCTTTTGTTTGACTACCCTGAAAATGGAGATAGAAATATCCTCCGAAAATCAAGTAAAAAATTTAGCAATATACACGACTACATATCCCACGAGACTTAAATCTTCATCAATATGCTGTAGGAACCCAAAATCCCGAATTTCAGTCGAGTTCCCGAAGTACAGTTACAAATATGCGAATGGGCAAAGGGTGTAGTAGGTTCCGAATGTTACAACTGTTGGTGTGGTCAAATGATTTTCATGAAACGTTTATATTGGCGATTTTCTGCAATAAAATATGTTGGGCAGACGCCAGTTTTGAGCAAAACCGGGCAAAAATACCGGACACATGGCACGGAGGCCCACAAACGTGTCTGGGAGCACCCTGGTGCAAATCGTTAAGTGCTTCTCTGAGCGAAAAATGATTTCCAAGTAGGCTGCATGAAAACGCGACACACATGTTGTATGCCCAGTGGCAATGCCCATGCCATTACTCCGTCTTTAGAACCAACTGAAAACTGTCGTCAAACATCTCCAACACACGGTGTTCTGGTAAGATTTCAATCGTCGGTTCTCGTCTCTTATACTTTAAAGATGGAAGAAGCACTTCCCGCAAAGCCATTTTCACTTATCTACCAAACTACACGGTGTTAAATCCCATAAAAATAACGATTCTTATCATTTACAGAGATCCTGTTTCTGAATACTGTGAAACAACAACAGACAAATTTTATGTTTATGTTTATGGTTCCGTGCATCGCTGATCTATATTAATAACTGTCCAACGAGATGCAACACAGAGCAGTCTATTTATTATTCTGCAAGTTCACTCTATATGTTTCGGGTGTTAACCGCAATATGACCGGTAGCGGAGGCTGTAGTTACAGTTTTGTGCACTCCTGATGACGGGCGTGGTTGACACCCGAAGAATGTAGAGTGAACTTGCTGATTAATAAGTAGACTGCTCTGTGTTGCATCTCGTTGGACAATTATTAATATATAACAACAGAAAAGTTTATGCAAACAATGACTAGCACTGTGCATCGAGACCTTGATTTCACATCAATATCGAAAACTGTACGCCCCGATATATTAACAGACTGATTTATCGATATCACCTGGCATCCTGGGGCCTTTTAAAGGTTTCATTTTGCCCTTCTAGCCTAAGTGAATTCCGCAAGCGTATAAAACTTAACTCGCTCTCACTTCTGGCGATTTAGAGACGTTGTCGGTATTTCATATCATTTACGTGGATTAAATACTGAGCGGTGAGACGGAAAAAATTCTGAAGAAGGTGGTTATGACCATATTCAGCTACCATGTCGGTATTCGCTCAAATAAACTGGGTTAAAAGCCCGAAGAGCTGCGTATGGGTAGCCGGTATTCCGGCCATTAGCAGACCTGATCACTTCTCCAATAAAATTCTATGCCCTCATCACTACTCCACACTGCATTCTTCCGCCCAATGTTAACCCTCTAAAGCATGGCGGTAACTATACGCACCACCTGTCTTTAACATCCCAAAACTGTGCATTTTAGCCTCAGACACAATGACATGTTCCGTACGAATGTTACCAAACACAGCAACTGTGTCTTTACTGGTTGATCTTCTTAATGCAGACGACGCCATTTAATGTGGGACACGAACTGAATTTTTAAACATATCGAGACAGACAGACAGACAGACAACTTGCTTCACACGCTCAACCTGAATCTCGTCAGTACCTTTCATTAAACTTTGATTCCCAGCGAAGCCGAATGTAAAATGTCCACATTGCATGCTCCTATTACATCTCTGGACAAATGATGTGAAACCAAATTGAATGACTGTTCTTATTTCGCCCCGCACTTGGCCGCGCTCCATTCATCAACATCCTATCACTCATCGCTGTTTACACTGACTTCAAAGCCGCCAACACACACAGACACACACACACACACACACACAAAACTAAACCAAATAAAACCGTCCACCTGCGTTACAGTCGGCTTCGTATGCCCCTTGGTTAATCCCACGTGAGATGAAAACTGCCCAATGGTCTATTCGGGTAACATTTGGAATGATCAAAGTACAACCCCCCCCCTCCCCCCCAAAAAATCTAAAAAGTGTAAAGGGAGGTCCGGTGATCCGTTTAGCCACGCGTGCGTACGACATGCGTTGCTAGCAGTTCTATTACACGGAAACCTCATAACTGGGATGGTGCTTATGTTAACGGATCTCCCGTTTTGGCTTAGAGCTTTCACCTGTCCATACTAAGGATACGTAATATATGTGGTAACGTGTCCCTTAGGGTAGGGAGGAGGCAATAAACCTTTGGCTCGAATAGATGTCTGGGTTTGAACCCACAGCAGATCCATTGTTTTGATCAGGTACGTGTCTTTCTTGTATTACAAATCGTGGTGTACCAAGGCAGTCCAGTGGGATTTGTGGTGTGCAAAATGGCACTGGGAGAGAAGCTTAGCGTATTTTTTTGACCTCATCTCCTGGCCTACCGGTATCGCTTTGGACCTTGCGAGATTTGAGCTTCTCACAGCGGTATTCATGAAGACACAAGTCTTCTCGTATGTGACGCCGTGTAGATTGGTAAACACCGAATTTTTTAGGAGCGCAGTGTCTCCAGAATAAGGACCAAGCTGGCGCCTTTTGACTGCCCGACCGCATTCAGTATTTACTGCTTACCAGTCGACATGGTATCACGTATTCACTTTCAAGCTTACAGTGGCCATACTGGCCACTCAACACGTGCACTTCACCGCGCTCATGCAACTCACCACCTGGCCCAAACGTATCGCTGTTGTTATCTCCCAATATGACGTCACTTCCGCTGCTCCTGCTTTGCTGTTGCTGACACACTCCTCCAGAGTAACTCCGGGTACTCCGAGTACTGTTGTTGCTCTCCCTTCGCTCTGGATAGGCTCCGCTCGGTGTCATGACAATCGGGGGCTCCAGCCCCCCTGGGGACACACTGGACATGAAGGACAATTTGTCGGCGTCACTGTCCAGTCCGCTGGCCCCTGTCCCAGGACTTGTGGACAGTTCGAAGATGGTGACACTCAGATGTTGGCGGCTGCTGGTGCTAGAGGGGCCTGAAACGAGAAACATGTCAGGAGCAATCGCGCTGAACCGCAGCGATATGATAGCCGGCCGACTGTTGGTGCCATTGACAGTAACATCATATTTCTCATAGAGACGCCACGGATATTACCATGGGGGATGAAGAGGACACGCCTTTCTCTGGGACCATGCATGTCAAAAACATTTATTCATCATAACGAGTGTAATTTCTCCCAGATTTTTATCGACTACGAAGACTCAAAAGGTAACGTTTCTTACATGCATTCCTCAAGCTTTCAATTCGAAACTCGGCAGAGAACCAGACTATTTTAAGCGAGGTTTTATTTGGGACCTAAATCAAATTTCAAGGTGTTACGTAAGATTAGGACAAGAATTTTTTTAAAAGCAATTTTAAATTCATCATTCATGATCATCCAGTTATCGGACGATAGCAGTCCGGGTTACAGCCTCCTTTACTGTTTCTCTACTGACATGCCTATCGCCATAGAATCAACTAGGAAAGGGCGTACGCAAGTGTTAAAAAAATCTCCTAACCTAACGCAACTTAATGCAACCCAACCTATCCTAACACCACACAACTTAACGTAACAAAACTCAACCTATTCTAATCTAAAATAACACACCTCACCGCAGCCTAACATAACGTAACGGAACCTAACCTAACTCAAACTAACCCAACCTAACCTAACTCAAACTAACCCAACCTAACCTAACTCAACACAACCTAACTTAACCTAACCTAACCTAACCTAACGCAAACTAACCTAACCTAATATAACACGTTATATCATGTAAACTATAAACAAAGTCAGTTTTGAAATACTGGCCGAAGAATTGTTAGACAATACGCCGTACGCTGTATATGCATATGTAACATTTCCGCAGGACGTGAATGGACAGTGGTTGTAGATGTAACAGATGGGCTGATTATAGCCTGTCAAATATATCAGTTGCTGGCTGGGCGCTTGATTCTTATGCTGTTACCGACAACAGAGAGCAGTGGAATTGTTCGACAGAAAAAAAAAAAGGAGCAAACTGAGAAGATTGTAACAGCAAACGTTCAGTGTCGTATTAACAAAACAGAGCGATAAATGAACAAAACAACAAACAAACTAATTCAGTACGATAGGGTACGTGTTGCAAAAAACAACAAAGCTAACAACCAGTCACTGGAGAACGCGGCAAACTATATACACGACAGCTGCGACTCTAACGTGTTTGAATAAGATGATCGTTGTTACTTAAAGTCAGCTAAAATGTTTAAAAAAAAAACATTGGCCCTGTGCTCTCATGTGAGGCTTTCCGGTCAGTTTTTCGGAAATAAAATAAATGTAAATACATTTCATATCTTTCGCACCTGTGTTCTACCAGCCCCTAATCACACTCCCCAATTTCGGATTCCTTCATTTCATCATCCAAATGAACAGAATCGCCCTCGTGAAGAGTACTAATAATGAAGTGGCATAGAGCGCAGAGCGTCGAATGAGGAAGCAATTGATGACAATAATTTAAAAAATAACAGTAAATCCAGTCAGAAAATATCACTGTTTATTCTAGTATAAAGGCCATGGTCAGACTGAATCTGATTATGGCACTTTAGGCAATAGCACTACAATAAATATTTGTTGTGTTTGACTGGATATACTGTAATCTTGATTATCCAGAACGCAACGGGGATGAAGAGTCTTAAAAAAATGCTAATAATTTGGAAAGATTAGGGAAGGAAGCGACTGCCTAATTAGAGGCGAAACCTACCATTTAGCAAGGAGTGAGAACAATCATTAATAACTGACTCATAATGGCCCGACACCGGACCCAACTTTGCATCAGGTAATTCCCAATATGAAGAACAACTGCTGAAGCCTCCACTTCTCCCTTCTTGTCAACACAGGGATAAACAAAAATGTAGGCACAACAAACTTTTAGCAACACATGAATAAACACAAATGCCTGCACAACAAACCTTTAACAACACGAAAATAAACACAACTGTCTGCACACCAAAGTTTTAACAACACAAGGATAAACAAAAGATTCTACACAACAAGCATTCAGCAAACTTTTCGTACTGTCTGTGTTTACTCACTTGGGCGGATAAGAGGAAGGCTGGAGGGGGGAGCCAGTAGACCCTGAGCCTCCTCATTAGGCTCCAGCTCCAGCGCCATTCCGTCTTCACCCTCCCGCATAGAGTGCAGGAGGTGTGTTTCTGGGGGGTAGCATCACCTGGCAGCCTGCGCAATACAGATGCCTTCCGCAGCCATGACACCCTGCAACAATCGCCCGTATGATAAAGGCTTGTCGTTGATTTCCTCAGTGCCTCCGCGCAAAGTGCGGGACATTACCCCAAAATTAGGTCACGATGACTTCCTTCCAGATCATTTCCTATTCACTATTTCTTCATCTTTTCCTGTGGCCCATATTGCTTCAGACAGTACAGTGTCAAGTGACTGACGAATGACGAATATGAAACGATCAGGAAGGATGCAATCATGGCCTAATTCCAGGTGCTGACAACACAAAGGAAGATTCCTGGTAAGATACCGAGATATGATACCAGCACCTCTGGAACATTTGAACAGCGTTACCACTAAACTAACCTGCTGTCTGTATTTTCAGTATCATCTACAAATGGACGCCACACACAGTCAGTAATTCAATGCAATTTCCCTTACATTATCCTACATATCAATTGACCTCGCAATGTGGTTTCACTTCTTGCAGCTGTCGCTACTCGAAAGTGCTATCTTCTTCGGGATATGTAATAACTACTTACAGCACAGAGGTAAACGTATGCACCATCTACCATAGCATTTCAAGAAACTGCATTTTGCCCACAATGGTGTATTTATATGTTCCGTATAATTCCAAAGAAAATGCCACTATTTCCCTGTACAGCGCTAACCAGCTGCTGGTTATAATGGGAAGTGCATCTTCTTTTTTGATTCGACGTGTATTTAAAAATACACGTCGAATCAAATTCGTGTTTCAGTGGTTTTCCGCGGTCCCGGCGCAAATCCTAAGTCCGTAGGCCAATGTCACTCTATAATGCATCTCCTCGAGCAGAGTTCCCGCGTAGTCACTTAAAAAAAAACCTCTGAACATAGGCAAGCCAGCGTTTTTTAAATATCGCCATAATGGAGCCTTCCACAAATATACAAACAAATTCAGACCAAACGTTCAACTTCCTCCGACACACAAACAGCCACTTCCGCTTTCCCTTAACCACTTCGCTCCCCAACACTCCACCTTGTCTCCCGCAGGCATTATCTTGGAACATCAAGAGCAGTAATTTTGTACCCCCTTCCAATACAAGTAACATCTCTTACTCCACTCCTCCTCCTCTTCCTCTTACTTTTTCTTCTTCTTTGAATTTCACGAGGTTGAGTAAGTTTCTACTTTGGAGGACTGTGGGTTCAGACATATTCATTGTGGCGCCCAATGAAGTAACCGAAGCTTCGTACAAAGGTACCGAATTTCTGGACAGTAGACGCACTCAAAGATAGGGTGTTGGGGGGAATATTTGGGTGTAAGAGGGACGAGGTGACAGGGGAGTAGAGAAAACTACATCATGAAGAGCTTAATGATCTGTAATCCTCACCGAATAATTTTCGGGTGATAAAATCGAGAAGAACGAGATGGACGGGGCATGTAGCGCGTATGGGGGAGAAGAGAGGCATACACAGGGTTTTGGTGGGGAAATCTGAAGGAAAGAAACGACTTGTGAGACCCAGGCCTAGATGGGAGAATAATATAAAGATAGATCTTCTAGAAGTTGGATGAGGGGTGTGGACTGGATCGAGCTGGCTCAGGACAGGGAGAAATGGGGGCAGGTTGTGAATGCGGTAGTGAACCTTCGGGTTTCACGAAATGCGGGGAATTTCTTGACTAGCTGAAAACCTGTTAGCTTCTCAAGAAAGAGTCTGTTCCATGGATTAAGTAAGTAAGTAAGTAATTAAGACGCAATCAAAGACCATCGGATTGCCTTACACGTTGTTAACGCTAAAGGATGTAACACTCACACGACAGATACTGCAAAACAGAAGGAAGAAACACCGTCTGTAAATAACAAGAGAGGAAATGGAAGCAAAACCTTAACACTTAGGCGTTTTCGGATTTTTGCAATATTGACACTTCACAGTCAGCCAGTCAGTCAGTCACCACCACTTACTCCCGGCCCGTCACATTTTTATTGTTGGTTATTTATTGCTTAGCGTTCGTTTCGTTTTCCTTAAATTTACGGACAACACACAACCTCAAAGACGAGAAAACATAACCTCAAAGTTTCGAACTGTCCCAATTTTTTTAGTTGTATCCAACTTCCAAACAATATTTCCCCTATATAATTTACAAACTTAATTAAAATCAACGTACACGCCAAACTTCATGTACTTAGGTATGAACAGTGAGTATTCTCCAGTACGACGTACGTTGTTATTTTCCTTATTACGCGGCACTTCACTCTCACGAAGGTGAAGGGAAAGATGGGTTTGTAGAACTGAGAGATTAACACTGACATGGTGCAATCAAAGTATTTACTTGGAGAAACCTATTCTAATTTCACTTTTTCCACCAACAAATCAGCAATATAAGGCCATTACATTGTCTGACAACGATTTTCTGTAACTTCCTGTCGGCTCGCTTATCATATTAACGTGGACCACTAAGCGGAATGCTCAAACGCACCGCGGAATGGAGTCGAAAGTAAAAAAAGACGTTTGTCAGATAAAATAAGGGTCTTCTTTCTATGTCACAAAGGAGTCATTTTCCTTTTAAAATATGCATTTATTGTAAGAATCATTCAAAACGAAAAAAATGAATCGTGTTTCTTTGGAAATCTCTCGACAAAATTCAAGTTTCATTAAAATCTGACAAGAATAACGGGTATTTTACATGAAGCCCTATGTACATTGTTGATACATGGCTCAATTCTTCTTAGAATAAAAAACGTTTCAGACAAAATTTGTAGAGACAATCAAAACACACATTTTATTTTCAGTAAACTTTTTTCTTACGAAAATCGTGCCGTGTATGATATAATGTAGAAAAAAATATGGTACAGCCAGACAGGCCACAGACAACAATATGGCGCATACGCTTTAAATGCTGGATAACTAAGGAAATAATACAAACACACACAGATATTTTGGTACATATTGTTTTCCCATGGCAACAGTGGCTATGCGAACGAGCTACAATGTAAGTTTATACGTACATTTCCTGTCTCATTAAATTCTACTGTGCATGTTGTATAAACAGTCATCACCGTGCTGTGAGAGGATTAACCGGTACAGTGGCAACTAAAATGCAAGGGAAACAAGTGGAATTGTAACGTCTAGCTCAGACCAGAATAGCTTCATTATATATGAGTAAAATATGACCGTGTTACGAGTGGGTAGAGGAGGTAAACAGTGAGGAAGAGAAACTGCTCAAGTGCTCTGAATTAACTGACGTCATTTGGGAAAGTGAGAAATGGCGGTCATTATTTGTTCCTTGCCCAGCAGTCAAGTACACTCTTCTCCAACCAGTTATAAACTCTCCAAGTCATATAGGGAACGTGGGTTGACAGTAAGTCTGAACTTGGGTGTGAACATCTTCACCATAACCGTCAGTCCGTCCGTCCGTCCGTCCGTCCGTCCGCAAGTAAACACTACAGCACCACTCAGTACACTAATATGAAATGCAATACTGCCGAGATTTAATAAAATCGTCCGAATAATTCCACTTTTCATTTAAATCAGACAAAAACACGCCCAAGTTACGAGGTTCTCACAGCGGTATAATCGAGAATTCCGGTCGTCCGGGTTGTGACGCCGTGTCGCCGAGTAAGTGACAGACGTTTCGAAGGAAAGTGTTGCTATCAGCTTCAAGATTTCGAGATGCTACATAGATCTTGAAGCCTTGTAGATGATGGCAGAGTCAAGTCCAAGAGGACCAGAGTTCTCAATAACAGACCATTTATACAAAAGGCCTATAAGCCTTTTTTTGCTCACATCTCGACAGTAAGTTGTTAAATATTTATCAGAATAAAAGTTTCAGAGACAATCGAGGCACATTTTGTATTCAGAGCACATTTTTGTTAAGAGTTGTCGTTAATGAGAGACACAACAATACAGGCAATGTACTGTACGCATACAGTAACATTGAGGCACATTCGTGCAACCATTATTGTAGTAAAAAAAAAATGAGTATTACATATTCTGAGTGTGTGTTTGTAGCCTTAGGTATCCAGTATGCAATGCGCGTGCGCCATACTGTCATCTGTGGTCTGTCCCGCTCTACAACATTAGTTCACATTACCTCATAAACGGCACCTTTTTCGAAAAAAGTTGTTGAACACAAAATGTGTGTTTTGATTTTCTCTACAACTTTTGTCCGAAACATTTTTCATTCTAAGAAGAATTCAGCTAGATATGATCAAAAAAGTACAAAGGTCTTTATGTAAAGTACTCGTTATTCTTGTCCAATATTAATGAAACTTGTACTTCTCGACAGATTTTCGAAAAATACTCAATATCAAATTTCATTAAAATCCGTCCGCTTGGGGCCGAGTATTTCCATGCGGACGGACAGAAGGACATGAAGCTAATAGTCGCTTTTCGCAATTTTACGAGTGCCCCTAAAAATGTTTTTTATGTTGTATCATTTCACAAATCGACATCGTGAAGTCTGGTAACAACACAGCAGAGGCACAGAAACTATCACGGCATTTTAAGCAGCCCCCCCCCCCATTCGGTGTATAAAAGTAACACAAGAGAGGGAGGTCATGAATAACTTTTGAAATTCCTGTCTCTGCAGTAGTTAACGGTTCGACTCCCCCTAGCGCCCTCAGGCAGCTAGTTGACATGCATTGATTTTCATCAGTTTCATTAAATTTGACAAGCTAATAATTACTGTGCCAGTCATGAAATTCTCTCCTTTTATGGAAGACAAAATTTCACAAACGCTCTATAAAGGACCCTAGTGTCAAAAATACGGATCCAGTCCGCATTTATTTATACACATTTTAATATTATCCTCCCACCTATGCCAAATGTTTCGAAGTGGTCTGTCCCTTCACGTGCACCGACCAAAATACTGAACTTATGTCTTAATTCCGCAATATATGCTACATGCCCTGCCAATCTCATCCCCCTCTCTTTCATTACCGTAACAAAGCAAAACACGAGGTCGTCAGAGCCGTGAATATGCATATTACGGTTTGCTGGAAAGTGACGTCGTGTAGTCTGGTATATGGTTACCAAGGGTCCGAACAAAACTGCAGCCGCCCCCTGCCGGACACTCAGCTCTTCAGGCAGAAGGTTACTCCGAAACGTCTATACACAATGCAATGCCCTTGGTGCCGCAGCTTGCTACAAACAGGTACATTTGTGCATTAGTAATTTAGTCATTAAAGACACTCCATTTTGAGAAGTGCCAGTGTGTTGCAGTGTTGACTGACAACCTGGAGCTCTAATCCATGGCAAATACCAGCACTCAAAAAGTACATAAATAAACTTCAACAAGGCTGACCTGCACATTGCTTCACTTGTACACACACACACACACACACACACACACACACAAAGACAACTGCCCAGCCTAATTCCACGGAGCCAAAAGTCCTTCATGACCAGCTAAGAATTACTCAAATTCATTGCATTTTATATAAATTAAAGTGTCATTATTCTGTCCACAAGAGGCCTCCAGGAATCCCTATTCTGAACCATATAAACCCACGCCACACTGTGATATTCCATTTCAATATAATCCATTTTAATATTATCCTGTCACCTAAGGCAAGATCTCCCTTCTCACTACATTTCCATTCCAGCAGCCTTGGTTTCATCAGCTCGGCAGATGTAAATTAGAAACTCCTAATTATTAATTTACTTCCCCTGTCTCTTCAGCACAGCTTCCCAATCTGTTATTCCTTTACCCAAAAACAACAGTTTAAATTGCGGCTCTGTGAATGTCGTTAGTGATTATTATTTGACGTACGAAATTCCACAATTCTCACTGCGTAGCCCAAGAAGTTCTGGCTCAAACTGCAGCACAATGCGGTGTGTCACTCCCCCATAAGAGACACCCTGCTTTACAGACTACACTAACGAAAGCAACAGTTATGGTTCTCACAACCGTGCCATTCAAGACACGTTTTGAGGCAGCGCTGCGTCGACTGAAGGACAATTAACGATGTTTCGAAGCATCGCATTGCCTCCATCTTCAGGGTTAATTAGCGACTGAACCATGGCACGCCCCACAATACGCTTCGACCGAATACAACCATTGTATCTTCCAAACGCGCACGGTTACAAAGGTTCGGATGTGATATTACGTTTTTAAAGGAACAAAAGCACTTTTCAGCTTACAGACATTTGGAAATTCAGACTTCTTAGGAACCTAAAACACGGCCATGTACTGGGGGTTGTCGTGACAGTCTATCAGCACTGAGCTTCTTAACACGGCACTCACAAAGTAGCCCTCAGGTTCCCTAAGCTTATCGGTCAATGCTCCCTCTTAGCTGCATTGTCCAGAACAACACCAGATACTGTCCGTCATGCGCTGCAGTACTTCCATATAGACAAACTTCCAATCACCCCGTGACGTACACTACACACACACACACACACACACACACACACACATCATGCTGTTACATTTTCTCTTGCTATGTGTGTGTCACATTGTACAAAACACTCAATTTTTCCGTACTATTCGGTGTCCACATCTGTAAAGAGTCACTAATGTCTATAGCAGCTGTTTGGCGGAATGAAGCCCATTCTCACTGAATAATAACATAGAAGGTCTGATAGCACACCACCATAAAAAGAACTATATGAACTATATATGATATTCGGAAATTCGCACCTAATGTCTACCACGAGATTTCTTGATCAAAACTGAGATAAAACCGTCCTGTGGTAAAATGTTGACCGACACGTAATTTTCGCAGAAAACACTTTCCAAATTCAGTGCGATGTGGCGACATGTGTAGCGACGTTCAGCTACAACTGGCAGCTATAGCAGGAATGTAAGTTCACATCTCCACCGTTTATAGACTACAGTAGCTAACACATTCGCAAAAACAGCAGGTCGAAGAACCATTCTTGTCACGCAAACCCACTACGGCCTACGAATATCGACTGGCACTTCTGAAGAAGCAACACACAAACGTTACGTAAGTGCGGACTGCGCTGCGACTGATTGCTGTCACAAGGAACTTTAACTGCTAAACGATTCTGCCCCCCCCCCCAAATGTGTATTCCTTTAATTACTGCATTCAGCTACACAATACATCATACTGTAGTCTGATTGCATGGTGCTGTATTGCTGCGAACGGACATACTGCTTCCGTCTTCAGGTTAGAGGTTACTTGTATCCTGAAACTGTAGCGAGTACCCAACAGGCCACACGGCGACATTACCTACCCAAATATATCGCTAGCTCCGAGACTGCAAACTTCAATGCAAATCTCAGGACACTGCAGTATTTTCAAAACACTGTCAAATTGCAAAATCTCACGCTGTGTCCTAAGTTCCTATTTATATGTTCATATCCGTGAGGTTCGTGAGGTTTACAGAATCTAGAACTAAAGGTAAAAACGTGTGTAATTAAGCGCCACGTCATAAACAGTATACGGAAGTAGGGCCGTAACTCCACATATTATTATTCTCGGCGTTTATTATTATTATTATTATTATTATTATTATCGAATTTCTCACTTCTCAGTTTGGCTGGGAAATATTCACTCATCCTGGGACGTAGTAATCAACAGGATTAGGCTCGGTAGTCTTATTTTTAGTTTAAAAAGTTTCTTACAATTGAACATGTGCCAAGAATTACAGATTTTTGCAGTTGTATATACGTATTCGGGTGCAAGTTAAGTCTTGTTAGACTTTGTGATAGTGACTTTGGAATTACTCCCGTAGATGATATTACTATCGGGGTCACTTGTGCTGCCTTTTGCTTCCACATAACACATATTTCATTCGCCAATTCTTGGTACTTTTTCTGTTTGTCGGTTATTGTTTTGGCGAGATTATGTGTATTTGGGACAGCTATGTCTATCAAAAAAGTGTTCTTTGTTTTCTTATTCATAAAAGTTATGTCAGGTCGATTAAAAGTTATTGTTTAGTCCGTAAGTATGCTGCGATTCCAATACAGCTTGAAATTTTCATTCTCCAGTACATTGGCTGGTTGTGTACTTACAATATGGACTTTTATCTTCAATCAATACTGCTGTTTCTGTCAGTTTCTGATGGATAATTTTGGCCAGTCCATCATGTCTCTTCACACATTCGGTAGGTGCAAGTTGCTCACATGCTGCAGTAATGTGTTGGATTGTCTCCGATTCTTTTCCACGTCTTCTGCATAGCTCATTTGTGTCTGGCTGCTTCAAAATATATTTCTTGTAGTTTCTTTTAGTATGACTTGGACATGTATTGCTGTTAAAAAGCCCTCTGTTTCGGCGAACAAATCCGTGTTTGTCAGCCATTTGTTCGACGCTTCTATGTCTACGTATTGTTGGCTGAGATCATACGGATGGCGGCCATGCAAGGCTTTTTGGGACCATTGTCTCTTGACTTTGTTATTTTATTCTTCATCTGTGGGGAATTCATTTGCATTTGCGTGGACTAAGTCCAGTGGTGTGCACCTAACATCTGCTTTTACTACTGCAGCATGAAGAGACGACGTGACCGGTTTGTTTAAGAAGTATGCCTGAAGGAGCTTCAACTGTTTATCACGCAGTCGAGTTATATCAACCAATCCTCTGCCACCCATTTGCCTTGGTAGAGTAAGTCTTTCCTTTGCAGCACGGAGGTGGTGAAGTGTGTATCTCGTGATTAACTTATCATTTTGGTTTGGAGGTTCTCTACTTCTGTAGGTATCCATTTCACTATTCCGAAGCTTAAAAGTTAGTACTGGAGTCGCATAAGTATTGATTGCTTTTACCGTATTTTTCCATTCGCTTTGTCTTTAATATGCTTTTTTTGCGATTTAAGTATTTTTCGCGTAGCTTATGCTTCGTTGGGGCATGCTTAATTTGTTTAGCTTGCAAGTGGTCCAAGTACCTATATATGTCATCCTCGTTCATAACTTCCATTGTGTCATTATCCTCTGTAGTGAAGTTTCTTATTTCTAGGTTCTCCTTTGCAGTACACAATGTTTTGCACTTTTCAATCCCAAATAACATTTTATTGTCTCTTGAAAAAAATGTGAGTGAGCCGTAGAAGTTCTTGTAGTTGAATGTTTGTAGCTGCGTATAGTTTTATATCATCCATGCAGAAAAGATGTTTCAATCTTTGCATTTCTGGTTACCAGAGTGTATACCAAAACCACAGTTTGTTTTGTTGAGCAGATAAGAAAGGGGGTTTAGTGAGAGGCAAAACCATAACGGGCTAAGACTATACCCTTGATATATTCCCCGTTGTATATGGATCGGGTCACTCATAATCCGATGATTTTTCACTTTGACTGGGAGGGTAGTTGTTCGTTTCTTCATCAGGTGTCGTAATGAGTTCATTATCTGTGGGTCTATTTTGTATAATTGTAATACGTGTATAAGCCAGCTGTGTGGCACTGAGTGAAAAGCCTTACGATAATCGATGTATGCTATGTACAAGTTTCAGTTATCTTTATGCGTCTGTTCCAATACTACCGAATCTATTATTAGTTGTCCTTTACAGACTTGGCAGTTTTTGACACATCCTTTCTGTTTTCTACTAAGAATTTGCTTGCGTCTAGATGCTTATAAATCTTTTCAGCTATACATTCTGTGTATATCTTGTAGACTGTGCAGAGGCAAATTATTGGCCTATATTTGGACGGATCCTGACAGTCTTGGCTTTTCGGTGGTAGGTGTGTGATTCCTTGAACTAGAAAATCTGGAATGTTTCCGGCATCCTCCATGAATTGATTAAAGTGATAGGCTAAGTATGAATGAGTTGCAGTGAACCACTTAATGCAGAAGTTGTTTATTCCATCTGGTCTCGGTGCCTTCCATTTAAGTGTTTTAGCAACCAGCCGAGATACTTGTTCTGTGGTTATTGGAATGTGCTCCATTGCTGTTACTTTAGACACTTTTGTTTTCTCTCTTCTTATCCAACTTGCTTTTAGATTATGTATGACTGCGTTTCCCCATGTGGACGCCCAGAAGACTGTTAAAGCCTGTCGTCTTCATTCACATTAGGTTTTTTCTGTGGTGGTAAAAAGCTTATTTTGTTGCTTTCTTCCATTCGCTTCTTTGTACCTCCTAAGCCGTTGTGATTTTACAGATAGATTTTGCTTGAGGGTGTCAAATATTTCCGTAATATGAGCACTGTTTGGATCGTGTTTGGCGTGTACATGTAATTTTTTCTGTATCCTACGGTTATGTTTTAGCAATCTTTTACTGGTATTAACATTTTGGGCCTGTTGCACTCGTCTAATGTATTTTCTCAAATCATCATTTTGTTTCTTAAGTCTTCTTTCCCATGGTGGGGTTTGTGATTCATTTTGTATGTGGTTCAGCTTTTCTGCCGTCTATCCTGGCCCCCCACAACCTCACGGTGACAACTGCTGCCGTGTAAATGATGTTACGTAATTCAAGGAAACTGGTGACGTGTTTCAAATATTCCGGAAGTATCTCCTGGTTTACCGCGGTTGTGGTGGTAGCTAGCTTCCGGGAACACTTTTGTTTAGGTATCTGATACGGTATAGTTGGGTCTGTTCCCTCAAATTCTTTTAGTGCCTTGTAAAATTCTATTTTTATTTTGTCTAGTTCTGGGTTTTCTGCAGGCTGTGGGTGCTCAAATCTTCGGCTATCTTCTTTTTGTTCGTTTTCGTCAGTAGGTTGTGTTGTTTCTTCCTCTGCATTTACATTTGCCTCCTTAAAGGTTTCAGCCACTTGTGCTCTAATTTCTTCTAACCAGGGTTTTGACAGTACGCCTTTAGTAACAATGGCCCTTCGTTGGTCTGATATTCATTGTTCACTAATCTCCATCTCCAGGTACTGCCTCGTAAACCCGTCATGTAATTCTCGTATATATCCAATTTTGATAGTTTCTAATTTGGTGATTATGTAATATTGGCGCATAAGAAACGTGTTCATTTCTTCGCTCCACTGCATGCGCTGGTGTGGTTTCCCAGTTTTAATGGTCCTGCGCGTGTCTTGGGAAACAGTTTCAAATGGTTGGGTCTCTTGTTGCTCCGTGAACCCCCGACAGGATCTTGTGGTAGCCGTACGTGGGATGGCGCCACTTGCTCCACCAATCACCACGGTAAACCGTCGCTCATTTTCCGCTGAATGTCCAGTTCCCAGACATCCAGCGCGGGTGATACGCTGCATACTCGAAACAGTTCCCGAGGCTCGATTGACTTCGTTCTCCATTACCATGGGTTTAGTGCAATTTATACCTTCTGCCAGGTTGATAGATGGAGTAGGTTGGGGATTTATTATTATTATTATTACTATTATTATTAACTGCAAATGGGTTTATACCGGTGGTTTTTACCCGGTGGCAGTGTGCTACAATGCAAGACACGACAATGCAATAAATACAATACAATGCAATAAGAACAGTACAATACAATAACACACATCACACAAAATCACAGACAACTCTCAAGGCAACCTTCTATATACTGAATTATAAAAATAAATCAAGAACACTTATATTGTACACTATTAAGACCCACAAACGAGTAGAATCTAAAGTAGATGAATCAGTATTAAACACCACTAGGTACACTAAACAGTCGGTAAAGCATATTACAATATACAGTACTCAATTTCACACATTTCACCAAGACCTACAACTCACTCCACCTCCACCGGCCACCTCGACACAGATTTTTCTTGGTTTCCCTGTGTCTATACGTAAATGTTGAGATGGTTCCCAAGATTCCAAATTGCCACTACATGCTTCTAATATAGCCCTCCCGACTTAAATTTGTTAGTAACCAATTTCATATTTTATATACATGTAGAAAACCCAATTGCAGTTAATAAACATTATTATTATTATTATTACTATTATTACTACCTTTATATACACTTCGCATCCCACCCCGCCTTAATTCCCTTCCCTTCATCGCATTTAGCTGATGACTTGGATGTAGGTAAGTGGCCAGCTTCACGCTCTCCGATGCTTTAGCCACGATACACATGATGTAGGAGGCTGGGTAGGCCCCTTAGTGGGTCTGAAGGTTTCGGAAAAGAAACTTCTGTCTCCATAGTGACCGGAACTCAAGATAATCCCAGTGCAGCCGCACAGCCGGTAGCTGCCCGTCACCGCTCCGGGCTATCTCAGCTGCACTGGGACTGAAACACCGCTGACGTGAGAACTGATCTGTTTTGTGGCCCACACGCTACTGTAATGATAGAATCAACTGCATGACAGTTTGCGTGATAAGAATAAACATGAGCATTAGGGGAATTAAATGTTTCTTGATTGACACATCGAATGGTTGTTTCGCTTTACTGCGTATTCTTTATCTCTGCATCATGTGGGTGTGGGTGGATTTTAAAACGAAACAGTGCGTGTTACACTGTATCCCTAACTTTCTATGCGAAATTTTGACCTCTATTTCGTTAACACATACCAGACGAACTGAGGCCATAATATGGTGATATTATTAAAACATATCTCTGTCTACGATGCACTATTCACCACCAGACTCAATGTCGGCCATCATGTGTTGATATTATTAAAACACATCTCTGCCTATATTGCACTATTTATTACCAGACTCACTGAGTCCATTATGTGCTGATATTATTAAAACACATCTCCGTTTACGTTTCACTTTCCATACCAGATTCACTGAGGCCATCATGTGGTGATATTATTAAAACACATATCTGCCTATGTTTCATTAATCAATACCAAACGCACTGAGGTAATAATAATAATACCCTACGCAGTGTAAGCTATAGATAACATCGTTAAATAAAGACATAAATAAATAAGTTAATAAATAATTAAAATACAAAAGTGCCATCTTCCCAAAACATCCTTCTAAAAAGTATCTCTTCGAAAATTTTCTGAAAAAAAAATCACGTCCTTCGAGTCTAAACAACACACAAAAATCAGTTCGTACCGCACAGTAGACAAACTGTCCCAGTTACAGAGACAAATCAATGAACGAATCCTTGTAAATAACAAATTTGACGTACAGCTTTCCATATATGTTTATTTCTCTTCTCTACATGTTTCAGGCAGCCATGTGTCCATCATCAGGAGAATTATTGTATCAATGCGACACCTGGTTTATGTCACACTGTGTAGATGACCGTCTGGTATGGCTGCCCGAAACATGTAGAGAATAGAAATAAACATACATGAAAAATTGTGCGTCAAGTTGGTTATTTACAAGGATCAAACCAAGATGCACGGTCTACAAAACAAAATCCGATTGACGAAGTTTAGGGAAATAACAGTTGTGTAACGTAAAGGCTTGTTAGGAACAATGAAATGCACTGTGTGTACAGAATTAGAGAATTTTTAACACAAAAGCAGATAGTATGTATAGTTACCACTGTGGTTTAAGCGTCACGCTACAGTGCATAGAATCTGCCCCCGTCACAGAAGTCACCTTCTCCAAGCAGTCACTCTTGTCAGGTTGCTACGTTCACAAGTAGCCCTTTCTTCGGTACATTTTTTATTGTTATCTATCCATTCTGCTTCTCTTATTTTCCTTTTACTTCCACATAACAGAATGTTTCTGTTACGTCACCATTTATCTGGTTACTGATATCTTCCAATTAATGTCACGGAATCGGAACGCGATTCTGCTGTCTACAAATGGAAAACCTTTACTCTTCCATACTAGTTCCAAGGTCTGCACCAATCACTGTGTTTGGAGACATGATATTGTGCTCCATTCCCGGTCTGAACGCCGATTTTAACACTGATTGTGTCACCTGCACAATTTAAACACTGACGTCTCAAGTAGAGAAGTAACAGCCTGCACATTCTTCGCCATTATGTCCATCTGAAGACGGAGCCCACTCACAGAATCTACACATTCTCTCTCTCACTCCATAGAGCGGAAGAAGTCAGCTGCTGCACAGAGACCGATAACGGCCCCTGCAGTATTCACTACTGCCTTAAAATAAACTGCTTGTGTAATTTACATGTACCTATTACGTTTACGGTGTTCTGGGTTGTGACGTCGCCCAGATTTGTGGATACCGTTGGGGGGTGACAACTTGAGACTTCCGGCACGGAGAGCAAACGTAAAAGGAAGATGCGGTCACGTGGCCACTGTCGCATTTCTCAAATGCCTACCAAGTCTCAAGTTATCAGTCCTCAGCTGTAGCTTGCAGAGGAACTTCCTACTCTCGTTTTCAAGAAGCCACAAAAAAGAAGTTTCACTGCAGGACCACGTTCCATCAGTCAGTAAGTCACCTAAAGTACGGCTTCGGTTTAACATGATTTCACTTTTAAAAGGTAGGGATGGCCAGCATATGCCCATGGATAACGTGGTGCACATTACGGCGTCTTCTGGCACCCGCGAGTCAGAACACTTACAGTGATACCTTAATTAGTCGACGAGCACGGAAAAGCAGCTGATAATCTCCGCTCTACGAACCATTCGGTGTCCCACGCCGGGCAGTTCTAAATGCTGTGACTGTACACGTCTCACATTAATTGAAAAGTGAAAGGTAAAGGTAAATTAGTCTGTATCCAGGGGATGTAAGGGAGTAGAGGCATAGCTCCACTCGCTTTTAAACTCGGGACGAGATGGAGGTGAACCGTCAACTTCACGGTCCGGCCGATTTATCTCCGCGTTAAGAGCCCCCTCCCCCCCCCCCGGTATCCATTGCCTAGGAGGCTGGGTGGGCCATAAAACCGGTCCGGACCTTGTAAGGACTAGAATAATCTCCTGCCTTTGTCAGGATTCGAACCCCGGATCTTCTACCCCGCAGCTTAGTCACAGTATGCAGTATGATGTACCGGCTCCTCATCTGTGGGGTTAGTGTTCAGTAACACTCCTTGAGGAAAATAATTACTCTTTGTTGTGTGTTCCTTGAGAGACAGCGTGACAAAACAATATTTTGACAAACTTGTTGATGTTGGAACTTAAGTGAAGACTTTTTCTTGACAAAATAACTTCAGTTCTCGCCCTTTTCTACGTTCACAATCATAAGCTGCAAGCTGTTCACCCACCAAGCAGTATAACTCGGTGAGTGCAGTGACCAGACAACGACTTTAACGTTCAACGGAATCAGGGCACCATCCCGTGGAAGTATATCAATATTATCTTGCGTGTTTATGATTACAGGCTCCATATTCTCCACCCCTCTCAGAACGGCCTCAGGTTTCATCCAGCCTCCTGTCCAGTGGAAATCGAAGGCTCTTTCCCCGGCGTAAAGCGACCAGGACGTAAAGGCGTCTGCTCACAGCAATCTACAGCAGGGTGCACAAATTTTCCAAAAATCTAGAAACCACCTCAAAATTCTAGACACCGAAAATGGTCAAATGAAGCCAGTTCCATACTTAGGACCCACAAATATTACGTAGCGATGTATACAATTCAGTCGCCTGGGATTTGTGCACTTCTGGTCTAAAACCGAGTTTCAGAATACACATATTTATTCCTCTAAATCCGCATATATTTTTATGGCATGCTACTTAATTAAGCACAGGCACAACTTCGTCTTTACCTTAGTACGTCACACAAGAAAGACAAGCAAACCTCCACTAAGCTATTAATCACGCTGACAGTGACGAAAATGTATCGGGGGGAATTCATCTGAGGCTTCCAAAACTTACGTCGATACCACGGAGTTTTTCCAAGGATATGAAGCTGCAAACGTCTGGTCATGAAACGAAGCCCACGGGCATTTTGGTATACAGAAGAATGGAAATAAGGTAATAAGGCATTGTACCTCGTAAAATGTACTAATTTCAGCTGCAGGGCTCAAAATCCAACGAATTTTAAATTACAAGCAGAGCAGGATTACCTTAAAAACGGCAAATAATTAATAGCATATAGACCATGTATAATTGCACAGTCTAACACAATTTTATATTAAGTAATTACAATTAAATATAATTAAATCATTTATAACAGCAACATGTTTTGGCTTGTCGTACAGAGCCATCTTTAGGCTAAACCCTAAAAAAGTGTTACAATTAGCAAAGATTTATAGAGTATGAGATCTCGTATTAAAAGTTATTAATATATATATATTATGAATGAAATATAATTTTAATTTCAAATGTAAAATAACACAGGTAGTAGGGTCAATTGTTATAAGTAATAAAATTTAAGGAGAATAATAGAGTAATGATTACTGAACACAACGGGGATGTCTCAGCTGAAACAAAAGGTAAATAATTACGCGTTGCATAGCTACCAATCGCTATCCGGTTATCCTTCGCCGAAGCGTGAGGTCACTCATGGAATACAGTATCACGATACTTCAAGTGACTAGAGGTAACGAAGTACAGTATCCCAGACCATGCACAAGTGATTTAGGTTCAATGCATGAAACCTACATCAGGGCAGAACAATTAGAAGCAAAACACGTGCAACTTTATACTTGAAACTCAAAGAAACAAGACCGTCATAGGAAAACTAACACTGGCATAAGCGGCCAAAAAAAAAAAGGCTTTGCCTTTTACAAAACCCAAACGTTCGTCAACGTGTTCACAACAGCCTGTCACAGGATCCAATCCTGAACCAGACGAGTCCAGTCAACATTCTGAGGACTTAATTCACCATCCATTTCAGTATTTTCCTCCCATCTCTGCCTATGTCCCTCAAGGCGTACCGACAAGCAGTACCAAGAACAAACTCTGTGTCACATTGTCCCGGTCCCATGCACATCCTCACAGAACTGTCCGCTATCTTGCGCACAACAAGCGCTACAGTCCGTGTTGCAAACTAACATACGGTGAGATAATGACAAAATCAATTGCTTCATAGAATGTGCACGTGAATATTGCAGCGCTGTCCACATACAGCCGATATACATAACACAACAGACTACAACGAATGTATGTATGTATGTATCTATGTATGTATTTACCATGTACGTAAGTATTACGTACGTATGTACATATATGCAGTATGCATATATGTACGTATGACATACGTAAGTATGAAGTATGCATATACGTACTTACGTACGTATGTATGAAAGTAGTATGCATATATGTACTTATGTACGTAAGTATGTACTTATGTATGTATGTATAATTGTATGTAGTATGCATATATGTACTTATGTACGTATGTATATAGTAAGCTTATATGTACGTGTGTATTTATTATTATTATTATTATTTTACTGTCAACGTGTTCCATTACAGAGTAATACTACATGTTTTGGTTTTCTTATATTAAAGTAATTAATGTTTAAATGAGCTATTTTAATCCTAATAATTGGTTTATCTAACAATTGGCTGGTGTTTATGGATAATACTACTTATTAAATAATGTAAATACAATGTCTGTGGTTGAAACAATTTGTCCTCCCAGTTTGCTTAGGCTAGTGTCTTTAGTTCCAGTAATATATCACTGACAGTTGCTTATATGAACTTCCCAAAATCAAGAATTGTGTGCAGGTTTCATATACCCGGTATTTACGAATAAGAGTCATTATATATTCTATTGCAGTTTATAGAAATCTACCGATTTGATAAATCTTGAAAATGCGTGTGGATATTTTGCTACCAAGTCGCTGATGGTGGTGGGCCAGTTTCCTCCGTTGCTCTTTATTTGATGCTGAAAAGATTTCCTTTGGAATTCTAATATTTTGCAATTGTATATTAAGTGTTCTGGTGACTGAGCCCCCTCATTGCAGGGGCACATCGGATTATATATTAATTTGACCCTGTGCAGATATGATTTTGTTTTCCCATGACCAGTGACAGTAGCTGCGAACTCCGGTGTTATTGGTATTTCCAATTTTTGTCTCTGTTCTACTGTCGGGAAAAATGACCTACATAGTGCTCCTTTGTCTGTGCTGTCCCATTGTCTCTGCCACTTCGTGATTCCTTCCTTTTTTTTAGTTCAGTGCCAATTGTTGTTATTGGTATCCTATTGTATACTATATTTAGTTCACCGTCATCCTCGGCTGCTTCTTTGACGAGTTTGTCTGCCAGCTCATGTACATATGTATGTATTATACATATAATACATATAAGTACTTACGTACGTATGTAGTATGCATACATGCACTTATATACGTATGTATGAATGTAGTATGTGTATATTTATGTATGTATGTACGTAGTATGTAGGTATATATATGTATACGTATGTATGTATTATGTACGTACGTGTGTATATACATACATATATATATATATATATATATATATGTATTACGTATGAATACATGTCAGTAAGTACATGTAAATATTATGTATGTATATATATATATATATATATATATATATACATAGAGAGAGAGAGA
>Ga0123352_10001472_pt1 | contig 31372 bp, 29 predicted proteins | sample TergutLab28metaG_FD_89700 | JGI IMG/M metagenome (GOLD analysis project Ga0123352, IMG submission 89700) | Labiotermes labralis P1 segment gut microbial communities from Petit-Saut dam, French Guiana - Lab288 P1 | ecosystem: Host-associated > Arthropoda: Insects > Digestive system > Gut ...
AAATTTTTATTCCTGCCACGAAAAGAGACCGCAGCCTTACCAATGTAAGGCAAGGGCTCTTGACAAAGGCAGGGATAAAAATTTCCAACTCAAAACCGTGTTGTACATTGTATTGCAAGGGTATCATAAACCAATTATGACTATCGCTGTTGTCATGGTTGATGGCAAAAAAGTACCTCTCCCTGGGCTTCCGTTGTGTGTCATAAAATGAAATCCCACTCCAAGGTAAAGTGCCTCTGCTCATATACCCATGAACGAGAATACCTTCACCAGGCACTATGATATCCGCAATGTTAAGAGAATCAGTAAGAATATAAATAATTTCCTCCGTGCTATCATCCCAATCATTTGAAAAATGAACGAGCGAAACATCGTATATCGGCTCGGTAGCTTCAATAAATATCGAATCTCCCTGTTCCGTAGATTCTTCTAAAAATCCAGGATAGTATATCAAATGAAGTCTTTCAATAATACCATCAATGATAACATCTTCTTCACGGTGAATAAAAATAAACATATCCCCAAGAGTTGCGGAATGCCCTCCCCATTCGTAGATTTGTGATGTGTCTGTTTCAGGCGATTTCCATTGTCCGGTCCCGCTGTCAATTCTGCCGTCTATGAAGGTAAAGCGGTATGTTATCGTCGGCAGGGCTTCGCTATAATATCCTTGGACACCTACTGTAACTACCGTTTCAATCACGGCATGACTGCCGGCTTGCTCAATTAGTGTATGGGTTGCTGTTGTCCAATCCGGACGAGGAACGCTCTCATTCATGGTAAAGATGTACAAATAACCGTCATATTCCTCGAAGGCATAAAGCACTCCAAAAAGATAGTAATAGTTGCCGTTAACAGCTTCCATAGCAACTCGGGTTTCCCCAAATTGACTCTTATCTACCCAAGACTGTGTATAGAATTGCAGTAGGTAATCACCTATATCGTTAAGGCTCGTAAACCCCGACGACGGCAAAAGTATGCTGAAACCCCTTGAAAGGGGATGGTGTATTGGTGCTATCTCTTCGTACCAAGGCTGCCAGTTTCGCCTAGAATCATCAATATGTTCCCATGCAAAGACTCCGCTCCGCCCCCACCAATCGTTCCAAAACTCGCCTGCGGCTTCTATTGTTGCGCCTAATTCTTCGAGCGTCCATTGATGAGGTTGGTCGGTAGGCGGCTGTGAGTCGGTGATGTCGTTGGGCTGATTTACTGTAGGTTGATTTAAATTGCCGTTCTCATCGCTTTGTCCTCTATCGCAAGCAGCAAGCCCTACTGTTAACAGCACTAACAGTAATGCACTGAATGTCCTATTTAAAAAAATTTTCAAGCTGCACCCCCTATAAAAATTACTCAGCCAATTGATCAACCAACCCTTTAAACACATCAAGAGCCGCCCGAATTGGCTCGGGCGTTGACATATCAACTCCACCTTTTTTAAGCAGGTCGATAGAATATCCGCTTCCGCCGCTTTTTAGAAAATCAATATAATCTTTTACCGCAGGTTCTCCTTTTTCAAGGATCTTTTGTGAAAGTGCAATCGCCGCTGAATATCCTGTTGCATATTGAAACACATAAAATGGGTTATAGAAATGTGGTATTCTTGCCCATTCCATCATGATATTATCATTGATTACAACTTCGCTGCCATAATATTTTTTGAGAAGTTCCGCATATATTTCGCAAAGCAGATCAACAGTAAGCGCTTCGCCGTTTTCAACCAGTTCGTGAGTTTTCATTTCAAACTCAGCAAACATTGTCTGCCTGAAAACAGTTCCTCTAAACCCTTCAATAAAGTGATTTGTCAGATATTTCTTTTGATTCTCGTCAACCGCATTTTTCATTAGATGATCAATAAGCAATGTTTCGTTAACTGTTGATGCAACCTCTGCCGTAAATATTGAATACCCGGAGTAAATATAAGGCTGTGTTTCCCAAGCATAATAACTGTGCAAAGCATGACCCATTTCATGAGCCAAAGTAAACATATCATTTATCGTATTATCATAATTCATAAGGACAAAAGGATGGCAGCCAAATGCACCCCATGAATATGCTCCGCTATGTTTCCCGGCATTTTCGTAAACATCAATCCAACCTCTGTCGTAGGCATCCTTTAAAATATTGATATATTCACCACCAAGAGGTGCAAGCGCCGTTGTAATAGTCTCTTTTGCTTTGCTATATTCGACTGTGGAATTAACATCGTTTACAAAAGGAACATAAAGATCGTAAGGCTGAAGATCAGAAAGACCTAAAGCCTCTCTGCGTATTTTTAGGTATTTGTGCAGATGCGGCAAATATTCATGAACTGTCTTGATCAAGTTGTTTACAACCTCTTTTGGGATGTTACGTTCAAACAACGAATGATCAACGCATGATGGATGCCTACGGGCTTTGGCATAAAATAAATCTTTCTTAACGCTATGGCTGTACATTGTAGAGATAGAATTTTTGTGCCGATTATATTGTTCATACATAGCGTTATGTGCATTGCGCCTAACATCACGATCCGGCGATTCCATTAACGAAAGAAATCTGCCATGGGTCAGCTCAACATCATTCCCGTTTTCATCTTTAACTATACCAAATTTCATGTCAGCATCACAAAGCATAGAGTAAACATTGTCCATTGCCTCTGACATATCACCGGCAGACGCTAAAATCGCTTCAACTTCTGTTGAAAGCACATGAGCTCGCATCCTTAGCAAATTATCAAAAAGATGATGATAAATAACAAACCTGTCATCATTGTCAAGTAAATCACGTAAAAAAGATTCATCCATATCTAGAATTTCAGGTTCGACAAAGGAAGTTGCCTCGGAAACACGAACAACCAGGCTTTCAGCTTTATCCGCAAATCCTTGGTACTTTGAATTTCCGCCATCTTCATGAAGTTTCATGTTGGCATAAACATAAACCCGCCCCATAGATTCTTCAATACCATTCGTTGTTTCAAGACATTTTAGAAGGTTATCAACGTTACCAAGGCTGCCCTTGAAGTCATAAATTTTTGGTATTTCAACAGTAAGCCTTTCGTATTCATCACTCCACTTTTCATCAGTTTCAAATAAATTAGTTAAGCTCCATTTGTATTGTTCATCTATTTCATTGCGCTTCTTTTGAGATATTACCATTAAGACTCTCTCCTTTTCAAATATTGCGTCAACAACTAGGGTGTGCTTGATAATCAATTCCAAAACTTTAGCAAACTTTAGTCTGGGGATCAACAGTATGTTCTTTTAAAATCGACAGCACTGCATCTTTCACTATATTATACTCAGTTTCTTCAAACCAAAAATGTCCTGAATTTTTAAGCTCTATCAGATTAAGGTTCTCCTTTATCCGTTTAATATGCCAAAAGCTCCGGCGGCTGACAAGCTCGTCATCTTCTGAATTTATAACTGTAATCGGAACTGTAAGCTTGTTTATTTTAATTTTGGTTAAATTTGATAGTCTAAAAAAGGCAATAGTCTTAGGTATAAGAAGCGGCGAATTATAAAATTTTATCCCGCCAATACCCGCCTGTTTTCTCATAGCGGCTACATATTTATCATCCGCATCCGAACCCTTCTTAAAAGTATAGAGCAAACATGACTTAACAAGCCGCATTCGAGGCTGAATGTTCACAGGTAGAGCAATAGCTATAATATGCCGGACTTTATCACAGTTATCAACCAGATGATTAATTGAAATAAGCCCTCCCATAGAATGAGTTACCAGTATTATATTATCATATTGCGTACGCATTTTATCAAGATATTCATCTACACTGGATGTCCACATTCTGGACGGCGTTTTGAAAAATTTAAATATAGTATCATCATGCCCAGCAAGGGTGACAAGGTCAACGTCAAAACCCTTTTCCTTAACTGATCTTGCCAAATCATCAAATATTCTAGAACTACCCATAAAACCGTGGATGAAAATTACTATTGTTTTTTGCGGTACGTTTTTAACTTCCATTTTTAAATAATCTCCTAAAAATCGATAAATTCCTTGCGAATATCGCTCTAGAACATGCTAGCAAACTCTAGAATATTAACCTAAACTTTGAGAATTACATAACGCAGCATAAGCCCCGTTCTCTTCAAGCAGCTTATTATGATTACCCATCTCGACAATCTTACCATTTTCAAGCACAATGATTTTATCAGCTTTACGTATAGTAGAAAGTCTATGAGCAATAACGATGAGCGTTCGTGTCCCTGCTATTTGATTTATTGCGTTTTGCACTTCACGTTCGGTTTCGGTGTCTACAGCAGAAGTTGCCTCGTCCAATATCAAAAACGGTGAATTTCTAAGGATCGACCTAGCTATTGATATTCGCTGCTTTTGCCCTCCGCTAAGCTTGACGCCTCTCTCCCCTACTATTGTATTATAACCATCCGGAAGTGACTCTATAAATTTATCAATACAAGCTGCTTTTGTAGCTTTTTCTATTTTATCTTTCGTTGCACCCGGACAGCCATATGTAATGTTATCCGTTATAGTTCCGTTGAATAAAAACACATCCTGCAAAACAACGCTTAGATTTTTCCGCAGGCTTTCAAGTGTCATATCCTTAATATCAATACCATCCATAAGGATACTGCCGCTTTTAGGGTCATGGAATCTGGCTATAAGCCCGGAAATAGTCGTCTTTCCGACTCCTGTTGGGCCTACCAAGGCAATCATCTCGCCAGGATCTGCTACAAAACTTATATTATCAAGCACAGGTATTTCATCTTCATAAGCAAATGAAACATTTTTAAGCTCAATTTGTCCGGAAAGTTTTTGAACCTCAACAGAATCAGGTCTATCTTTAATGTCCGGCTCGGTATCAAGCACTTCAAACACACGCTCTGCTCCCGCAAGTGCTTGTTGAATATTTTCGGCAGTTCTTGTTAATGCCGAAATTGGCGCATAAAGCAAATTCAAATATAACAAAAACCTAACAACATCTGCAATATCAAGCCCATAACGGATCGCAATAATAGGCCCGGCAATAAGCACAATAACGGTTCCAATAGAAGTAGTAAATGCAACAAACGGGTGGAGTATACCAACTAGGAAAAGCGCATGAAGAATAGACTCAGAATATGCTGCGCTTTTTTTATCAACTCTCTCGAATTCATGCTTCTGTTTATTGAATATCTGTATTTCTTTAATGCCTGAGAAGTTATCCTGTAAAATTGCATTAAGATCAGCAAGTTCTTCTTGTGCCACTTTAAAATATTTACGCATTTTCCGCAGTATAAAAATCATAAGAGAAATAAGCGGAATAGGCGCACAGACTAAAAGTGCAAGCCAAGGATTTATAAACAGCAGTATAACGAGAACACCGACGAGTGTTAAAATATTTGTAATAACCTCAGGTATTGCATGTGCGATAAGGCTTTCAAACTGATTTGTGTCGTTAACAACCCTAGACATAAGCTGACCTGTTTGTTTGTTGCTGTAATAGCTCATAGAGAGCTTTTGAAGATGATCATAAATAACCGATCTTATACGTGCAACTAACCGCCATGATGCGACATGTGAAAGATATTCGCTGAAAAACTGTGTAAATGCTCTTAAGAAGTAACAGCCGAGCAGTATTAAACCAAGCGTAATAATAGAGCTTAGATATTCGCTAAAATCACCCTGTTCCATTATAGAAATTATTTCACCTATAATATACGGCACTAATAAATTGATAGATGTAGTTGCAAGTAGCGCAATAGTTGCCGCAACAAGATATTTTGACCATGGCTTGGCAAATTTAAAAAGTCTTATAATGTGTTTCATGACCCGCTCCTATGTGATTTTTCTTCAATAATGCTTTATCCTTGTACAATGTACAACGAGTACATTCGTTACAAGGGTATGATACTCTATTTGCAAAATAAAGTAAAGAAATTTTCAATTTACACTTGACAATAATGTATGACATACAGTATAATGCATTAAACAATAATACTGGAGGTGCATTATTTTGGATAATAATGAAATAATAACGGGTCTTGCGCTTGAATTACGCCGCGGTACACTCGTGTTGCTTACATTGAGCCAACTTAAAAAACCGATGTACGGCTATAATTTAGTCAAAAGCTTAGAAGACGCAAACATCTCAGTTGAGGCAAACACGCTATATCCCCTTATGCGCAGGCTTGAATCACAGGGGCTTTTATCAAGTGAATGGGATACAGACGGCAGCAAACCACGAAAATATTATATTTTAACGCAAGACGGCAAAAAAGTGCTTGAAAAGTCTGAAAAAATTTGGTTTGATTTAACGAACAAAGTAAATTCTATTTTGGAGGCAGATAACAATGAAGGACAATAGTTTGATCGAAAGATATGTACATGCTGTAAGCAAAAAACTTCCGGTAAAACTTAGGAAAGATGTTTCAGACGAACTTAATTCAATAATTTCTGATATGCTTGAAGAACGCTGCGGTGAATTAGTGCCGACGGACAAAGATATCCTGATGGTTTTAACAACACTAGGTGCTCCCTATGAATTGGCTAACAAATATAGGGGAAATGAGCAAGACTGCCTAATTGGCGAGCCGCATTTCAGTAATTATATTTGGTGGCTTAAATGGGCTTTGGGAATTACTTTGATTGCTCAAGTTATAAACCATATAACGCTGTTTTTTTCAGAGCCGGCTCAAAATTATCTTTTGTTTTTCCTTGCTTTTATTCCTGAAGCATTAAGAAATCTTATATTTGCATTTGGGGTTGTTACTCTTATTTTTGCATTCCTTCATTTTAAGGGAACAAGATTTGAAGATGAACTTGAAGACTTACTTAACCTGCCGGATATCACTGATAAATCGGGTTCTATTTCAAAATGGGACTGTGTTTGGGGAATAGGATTTAACATAGCTTTTCTTGTTCTCTTTTTAGGGATACCTCAAGTAATGAACATTTATGCTGATGGTATCAGAACACCGATCTTTAATGTTGATGTTTTAATGAGTTATTGGTATATCATCGTCCTTTTTACCGGATTAGGTCTGGCAGAGGAAATTGTTGGGCTTATTGAAAGAAAATATTCAATCAAGATGATGGTTACAAATATAGTAGCCAATATAATATCAGCAGGCCTAGCTATTTTCTTATTTGCCGGCAGACAAATAATAAACCCTGACGCCATTGATAAATTAATTGATATACTTGGCGATACAGGCAATACCGCAGTAAATCTTTTAACAAATGCGCAATACTATATTTTAGCGTTAATATTGCTTGGCATAGCGATTGATGCCTTTATAACAGTTTTTAGAACTCTACGGGCGAAAAATAACGAGTAATTTTACGATAACCAAGCTTGCCAAATAAATACTCTAACAACGACTGTTAAAGCTAGCGCAACACCTATGACTAAAAAAGGAACTTCAAACTGCAAAAAATCTTTCAAAGGGTAATATCTTGATTTTTCAGGGTTATCAGCCAAATATCTAATATTTATGCTGTCTCCTATAGAAAACTTATCGGCGGAGTAAAGCCCAGCTATTTCTCCGCCGTAAGATATTCCGGCTTTATACTCATAGCTATATTTATTTGCGGTTACATCTTCTTTATCAACACGGGTTGATTTTCGAATCATAACTTTTTCACAACGAGTTATCACCGCTTCAACAAAAACCCCTTTACGTATGTAAAATAGAGACATAAGCGACCTCACCGCAAAAAACATTAAACAAACTCCTGCTGCAAAAAGCATTACAATATCAGCAAATTCCATTTAAAAAACACCCTTTCTTTTATCCCCTTATCACTGTAACAGTAGCCGCATCAATAATTACAGTAGTTCTAGGCCAACCATAAATGCTTACATAAAATTTATAACAAGGCATAGCTATTGAAGCCATGCCTTCAATAGAACCCGCTATGCTTTGGTAGTATACAAGAGAAATACCTTCTATTGCAATATCACCAAATATAAATGCCCCTAATTCTTCAAGCTCGAATATTAAAGAATATAAAGCTTCATCGATAGGTCTTATCACTCTTTGTACAGCATCAAACCCTTCGATATTAACATAATGACAGTCTATTTCGATTATACCAAATTCATCAATGTAAAATCTTATGAAATCGCTGTATACAATATAATCGCTGTATACTCTACGATATTCAACTATAAAATCGCCCCAATGTTCGTCCTCTGTTATCGTATAGAAAACAAAATCAGGAAAAAGATGGTCTATTGTTTTTAAAAATTCCTCACTTAAAGAGATTGCGTCTTTTTTGTTTTCAATATTATAAATACTTCCAGTCCAAGGATTTCCAAATATAATATGGAAAAAGCTATCTTGTATTTCTAAATTATCAACCATATCCCCATTTTCACGAATGAAAAAAACTCGGTCAAATTCTTCCAAAACTTGAACGTCCAAAAGGCTTCCAAAAAATGCTTCTGCAATCGCTTCTACACTATGAGTAGATGGTGAAACCATTAACGATCTCATCGGTCTAAACTCTCTTATAAGCTCTGCGTTAAGAGCAATGTTGTTTTGGTTTAAAAGAGTTAAAATTGCCTCCTCCTGCCTGTTTGTGATGCTATAACGAGGTGTCATTACATAAAGCAAGGAAATCAGCATCAAGTTCAAGATCAGAAGGAATATAATTGTTAAGTTTTTCGCACGTTCTGTGTTCATATTGTTATCCTTCCAAATGGATATATTAATCCTTAAGGATTAATACCTAAACCTAGCAGGCTGAGAATGAGGTGTTCCTTCCATAATTGAAAACCAATGAAGCGGCAATTCATTTCTTCTATCCAAAATATAAGCAAGAGATACATTATCAAGCAGTATCCTCTGATCGCCGTAATCAGCAGCAAACAAGCCAATGTGATCATCGAAGCTAATGTTTGCATATCCCTGTATTATTGTTTCTTGGTTAAAGCTAACTGCCAGCTTCCTATATCTTCTCACTATTCCATTTTCAACAGTAACTTCAATAGCGTGACTCATTCCTGTTTCGCTCATAATAATTGTTGAAAGCTTTACAGGGAAATCATTTATGGCATAGCTGAAATAAAAAATGCTTTGAGTTGCATTTGACCTATGGGCATCAAGATAAAATTCACCGGTTACCATAGCGTCTCTGTAGATAAAGTTAAGGGCGATATAGAAGTCAGATTCAAATGATGGACTTGCGCCTTGCGATAAAGCTCCGTAGTACGAATATTCCAAAACATTATTTGGGTGATACTTTACAACGGTATTTCCTTGGCTAAAAGTAAATACATTGTTTTGCAATCCGCTCCATTTTGAGGCAGGTCTATCAAAAAACATACTAACTCTATCAGCTATTGTGTTTAAGTGCAGCAAGCCGTTTTCTAAATACGGATTTTCAGGGATTACCATGTTGTACAAAAAGTAGTCGCCTTCCCAAACAGGTATAAACACGTTAGTATTAAACATTGTGTAGCCTTCTTGCACCGATGAAATATAGGTAATTTGATGCTTGCTGTTTGAAATATTGTCAAAGCTGTTATTAAATAATGCTGTTAAAGCGGCATCTCTGTATACAAATTCAAAACATTCACCTATATCTGTATTAACAATTATTACAGATATGGCACTTCTGTCAATGCTGTTTTGCTTTAAAACAATTTTGTCAAACTCATCTACCCTACTGCTGATAATTCCAGACCTTAACCCGAAGCTGCGAGCAAAGGCATCTGAAGGTAGTCTTACGGCAAATTCATATATATAAACATTTCCATGCAAGAGTTCCGAATAGTCAATTGGGAATGAAGAAACAAATGTTCCGTTTGTTAAAACCTCAAAAATAAGTTCATCTGCCACTCTTTTTTGCTCGCTTGCATCTAGATTATTGTAGATTATTGTGTAAATATTATCTTCGTTGCCCGCTATAATTCTAAACGGCGTCGCCAACATTCCGGTTCTTATATCTTCAATATCTATCCTGTTATTTGGAAAAAAAGAAGACATAACATAACCGATATCCCTTCCGGCTATTTCCACAAACCAAAGCTGACCGGTCAAATAAATAGCCGATAGCGTTAGGATTATTATAATGAATGTTTTGTAAGTCTTCTTAAACATGTCTTTTATCATAAAATCACCCATTGCATCTATTCTTTAGGAAATTGTAATGTCATTGTAGTTCCCACGCCTAAAGTGCTTTCAGCAAATATTTTACCGTCATGTGCCTCCATTATTTCCTTTGAAATCGCAAGCCCGAGCCCTGTACCGCCCATCGCACGAGCGCGCGCCTTATCAACACGATAAAATCTGTCGAAAATATGCGGTAAATCATCCTTGGAAATTCCGGGACCTTGGTCCGTTATGCTTACAAGATAATATTTTGATGTCTCAGCTGTTTCTATTTTGATGGTACATCCATCGCTTCCATACTTGATTGCGTTGTTGATCAAATTTGTCATAACTTGATTTATACGTGCCGGGTCAACATTAACTATATAACCTTTTGGAACATCATCAAACACAAATTTTTGACTTTTCTTTGAAGCAAGAACGTAACTTTGTTTTATACATAAAGCGACAAGGCTTGATAAATCCGTTTCCTCAGGATTAAGCTGTAGTTGGTTATTGTCAAACTGAGAAAGATCAAGAAGGTCTTTGACCAAAAGAGTCATCCTATCGGCTTCCGAATCTATAACTTCAAGAAATTCTTTTGATGTTTTGTGGTCGAACATTACGCCGTCAAGTAAAGTTTCAGCGTAGCTTTTAATTGAAGTTATCGGCGTTCTTATTTCATGTGAAACGTTTGCAACAAATTCCTTACGCATATCATCAAGCTTTTTATGCTGCGTAATATCACGCAAAAGTATTACAATTCCGTCCACACGATTTTGTTGATTCACATACGGAGTTAATTTCGCAGACACAAATCTATCACCAATAGCAACCGGAGATGTCTCAAAATAATCAGCTTCAATCTCTTCTACATTAGTTATTTCAGCGTTAATATTTTTCATCATCTCTGAAAATGGTATATTTTCAATGTTGTCAAGTTTCAAAAGTTCTCCGCAGACATTGTTTGCATGTATAAGTTCTCCTAAGCGATTGTACGCTAAAACTCCATCTGTCATATTATGCAGCAGCGTTTCGGTTTTATTTTTAGCACTTTCCAAATCGGCAATGTTTTTACTCAGCTCTTTAGACATATTGTTAAAATTATCAGTGAGTTGACCAATTTCATCAGTGCTGTTTACGACAAGTGGTTGGTCTATTTTGTTAAGCGCAAACTCTTTTGCCTTTTTTGCAAGCAAAATGATAGGGCTAGTTATCGTCGTAGCAAATAAATAACCCAATATTCCTGTCAAAGCAAGTGCTATAAAAACTGTAAACAGAAGAGTTCTGCCAAGATCTAAAAGCGTTTCTCTTATCGGCTCTGCATCAATACGAGTAAATATAACAAACAAAACATCTTCACTATTTTCGTAAAAGACAGGTTTGGCGTAATTTATAAATTCAATAAATTGCCCTGTTACATCAATAGCCTTACCGCGGCTGAACGCTCGCTCGCCTGCAAATGCCGATACGATTGAAGTATCTTTATAAACTAACTGCCGAGGGTCGTTTGCAACAGTTGATGCTATCGTCTGCCCGGCACTGTTTATTATATTGCCTTGTATTTCGTTCGATCTGCCCCTTAATGCACCGCCTCTAAGAGCGGCATCAGTTGCAAATGCTTCTTGAAAATTATCAGGACTCATGACTTCAATAACCTGCTCTTGAATTTGAAGAGCAAAGCTTGTAAGTTGTATGTGCGCCATTTCGGTCTCTTGAATGTTCGTGCGTATAAGCATAAATGTTCCGCTTATAATCATAACAATAAACACAAGAGCCAAAAACAGCACTACCCATTTGATTCTGATACTATTCATAAATTAATTCCCGCCTGAAAAATAATAACCAACCGCCCTTTTTGTAAGAATATATCTAGGTGATTCAGAATTTTCTTCTATTTTTGCCCTAAGCCTCCGTATAGTAACATCAACCGAGCGAACATCGCCAAAATATTCATATCCCCAAATTTTTTCAAGAAGAGCTTCTCTTGAAAATACTTGTGTTTGATTTGCAGCAAGAAACTTTACAATTTCAAATTCCCTGCGAGTAAGCTCTATAAGCTCATTTTTCCTGTAAATTTCATACTTATCAGGATATATTGTTATTTCACCATAAACAAGCGCATCACCCTTTTCAGGGGTTAAATCTGTAACACGCCGCCTTATATTTGATTTTATCCGTGCCATAAGCTCTTTAACGCTAAAGGGCTTTGTTACGTAATCATCAGCGCCTATTTCGAGCCCTAACACTTTGTCCGTTTCCTCTGCTCTTGCGGTTAACATAATGATTGGCGTTTGGATATTTTTCTCCCTTAACATGCGGCATACTTCAAACCCGTCAATCTTCGGCATCATAATATCTAGTATGATTAACTCCGGATTTTCAGATAATGCAAGATTAAGGCCTTCTTCACCATCATAAGCACAAAGTGCTTCATAACCTTCTCTTTTCAGGTTAAAGGCGATTATATCAACAATATTCTTTTCGTCATCTACTACTAGTATTTTTTTATCCATTTAGCTTTGCGCCCCTTTCTCTATTGATTTTCAAAACTATAGCTATGATTGTTGTAAGGACAGTAAATGGCAGCGCATAAAAGAAACTATAAAGCATGGTTGTCATATACTGAAAAAAGTCTGATGAATTAAATAATGTTTCAAATACAAAGAGCAATACAGCCGGAATTATAAAACTTATTGGTAGCATAAACATTTTTGAGAATTTGTACTTTATATACAGTACCACATAAATTAAAGTCAATGCATAAGCTAATACATAAAGAATGATTTCATCAGTATACAGCAACAGAAAAAAACTTATATATCCAGATATTACAGTAAAAATAGTTGGAACCAATAAGTAAAGCACATCTTTCAAGCCAATTTCACTCCTTTTATTCCTTTGTCTGTCTTATTTAATACATAGCCCAAAAACTAGCTTCATTCTATTTAAACTGCTTAGCCAACGCTTCAAATTTTTCAACAGATCTTTGAATTTTCTCATGCTCTTGGCAAAAAGCAATTCTAAAATGAGTCGGGCAGCCGAACGCTTTACCCGGTACCAAAAGTATATTATGGTCTTCGGCGGCTTTTTTACAAAAAGCTGCTCCATCGTTATTTATAGCACGCGGGAATATGTAAAATGTTCCTTGAGGTTTTAAACATTCAAAACCTAATCTGTTAAACGTATCATAAAGAAGTTCCATATTTTTTGTGTACACAGTCATATCAACGTTTACATCAATACACTTCCCAACAACCCTTTGGAATAAAGACGGCGCATTAACAAAACCAAGAATTCTGTTTGCGATAGTTAAAGCCTGTATAAGCGTTTCAAACTCGAAAAGTTCGTCCGGCGCAACGATATAGCCTATACGCTCTCCCGGGAGCGAAAGTGATTTACTGTACGAATAAACAACAAATGAATTATTGTAATACTTTGTAACATATGGTATGAAAGTGTTATTATAGACTATTTCACGATATGGCTCATCGGAAATAATGTAAATTTGAGATGAATATTCCTTTTGCTTTGATTCCAAAATAGATGACATTGCCTTAATCGTTTCCTCTGAATAAACAGCACCTGTCGGGTTGTTAGGCGAGTTTATTATAACCGCTTTTGTGTTTTTTGTAATAGCTTGTTCAAATGCGGCAAGATCAGGCTGAAACGTTTTGATATCGCTTTGAACGATAACAGCTTTGCCGTCAGCATTTGCTATATAGTTTACATATTCAGAAAAAAACGGCGAAAACATGATAATTTCGTCACCTGGGTTGATTATTGCTTTTAAAACCACATTAAGCCCGCCTGCTGCGCCTACTGTCATAATAATATTTCTTGCGGCAAACTTCGTCCCTTGAAGCTTGTTAATATGATTAGCTACAATACCCCGCATGTCTTCATAACCGGCATTGTTCATATATGCATGGATTTCAGAATCTTTACCGCTGTTTAAGATTTCCAAAAGAGCGTCTTTAACTGCTTCCGGCGGCGGCGCACTTGGGTTTCCAAGGCTAAAATCAAGAACATTTTCCGCACCATATAATGAAGCAAGCCTTTTGCCCTCTTCAAACATTACTCTAATTATTGAATTGCCTGCAACCAGTGTTTTCATTTTTTCGGATATCATTGTTAATCTCCTCTCTAATTCATAAGGGTTCACGTGAATCTAATTTGTAACGAATATGCCTAAGCTCTGTCATTCCGGGCTCGACCCGGAATCTTCATGCAAAAAATTTCAACATCATGTTTATCACTATTAACGCAAATGGCGCTTGAACGTTGTAGCAGCAATGAAAATGGCTCACAGTCCACAGCATGAAAATTGCGGGTCAAGCCCGCAATGACGGGCTTTTGAGCGCGTTCGCTCAAATTAGATTCACGTGCATAAGGGTTTTATATCTGTGTTTTGGTTGTTTTTGTGATGGTTATTTTGTATTCAAGCTTGATGTCTAATGAAGTTACTTTGGCATTATCACGCTAAAACAAACAAATTACGTCAATCCACCATCAACTGTTATAATTTGCCCGGTTAGGTATGTCGTACTTTCTGTACAGGTTGAAAATGCTAACTTTGCAATTTCTTCCGGCTTACAAAACCTACCAATGGGTATTGATTGTTCAAGTTCCTTTTTTTCTTCATGGGTTAGACGGTTGTTCATATCAGTTTCAACAGCACCGCAGGCTATTGCGTTTACCTGTATGCCTGACGGGGCTAGTTCTTTAGCAAGTGCCTTTGTAAAGCCATTTACTGCTGCTTTTGCTGTGGAATATGCCACTTCGCATGAAGCCCCTACATTTCCCCAAATTGAAGAAATATTTAAAATCCTTCCACTTTTGTTTGTTACCATCTTTTCGATAGCAATATGCGAGCAGTTCATTACTGAATATAAATTTGCTTCTACCATTTTACGCCATTCATTTTCATTTGTCATTCCAAAAAGCCCAAAACTGCTTATCCCAGCGTTATTGATTAATATATCAACGCTGCCAAACACTTGTTCTATTTGTAAAAACATTGACATGCACTGTTTGTAATCTGACACATCACATTGAATACCTATGACGTTCGGGTTTACATCTTTAAATTTGCGCACAGCCTCGTTCATCAAGCTTGTATTATTTATGCAGTTAAGAACCACATTATATCCGGCTTCTGCAAAAAGAGCGGCAATTTGATATCCTATTCCCCTTGAAGATCCTGTTACCAGTACGGTCTTGCCTGTCTTCACTTTGCACCTCCGGGGGCTTTAAGAGCGGCAATTTCTTCTCGGTAAAGATTGGTTTTTGCATCAAGCCACGGTGTCTCAAGTATTAGAGGCCTTCCTTCGGCATATTTTGAATGCGCAATTTTACAAATTGTCTCAAAGCCTATATGGTCTTTACCTCTCGGATTGTCTTCATTTGCTCCCAAATTAGCATGGCGGTCTTTTCTTGCACCACGAGCATTAAGCGAACCATTTAAGTGAAAAACTTTCAGTTTGTCAAGAGATAACACTTTATCAAATTGACCCATAACACCGTCAAAATCGTTTATTATATCATATCCGCTGTCATGCGCATGACAGGTATCCAGGCAAACAGCCATTTTCTCCTTTAAATCCACTCTATCGATGATATCTCGCAGCTCTTCAAAAGTTTTGCCAATTTCAGTTCCTTTTCCAACCATTGTTTCGAGACATATAGTAATATTAGTATCTTCTGAAAGAATTTTGTTCAAAGCATTTGCAATCCGCTCTATCCCCTCATCCAAGCTGCTGTCGGTGTAGGCACCGGGATGAACGACGATGTATGGCGATTTAAAAGCTTCTGCCCTGCGTATTTCTTCTGCCAAAAATTCAATCGCAAGCTCATAAGTTGATGAGTTCGGGGATGCAAGGTTTACGATATAAGGCGCATGAACAACAATTTCATTGATTCCATGCTCTTTCATATACTCAAGCCCTTCAGGTATTTTAAGCTTGTCAAGGGATTTGCGCCTTGTGTTTTGCGGCGCACCGGTGTAAACCATAAATGTATTTGCGCCATAAGAAACAGCTTCTTTAGCCGCACCTAATAATCCATCTGAAATTGATACATGGGAACCTATTAGCAAAGTTTGATTCTCCTTTAGGGTTAATGTTTGCGATATTTTTCTAAGTACACAAAATTGATGTTTTCATTAAGCTTCTTGCGCTTAAACTCCTTATAACCATTTTTAGTGTACAGTGACAAATTCTTATTACTCTTATCGCTTGTAAACAGTTCAAGCCTAACATCAGGATATAATTCCTCGACAGCTAACAACAACGCTGTTCCAATTCCTTGGTTTTGATTAGTTGGTGCAACTATCAATCTGCCTATATACAAAGTGTTTTCAAAAAATCGCATCCGAACAGATCCAATAATTTCATTGTTTTCAACAACCTTTAATATCAAACCGTTTTTAAAATCTTCCGTTATACCTTCAAGTGTTTGAGTTAAAGGCGGTATTAAATAATCGCCGACTAACTCAGCTTCACTTTGATATGCTAAATGTTGCAGCGATAGAATGTCTGGCAAATCATGAATTTCTGCTCTAGCTATTTCCATTGACTTACCCTCCTGTCTTTATTATACCAACTTTTGGTCAATTAGACAAGCTTAAAAAGATGTGATAAAATGCTTTATAATTTTCACTTAAAGGGGAAAAACATCATGCTTATATATCTAACAAGACATGGCGAAACAGTATGGAACACAGAAGGACGAATGCAGGGAAGGCAAAATTCTGACTTGACTCAAAAAGGAATAGCGCAAGCAGAGGCTTTGCAGCAAAGATTCGCATTTGCTAAATTCAATAAAGTGTATTCGAGCCCGAGCGAAAGGGCTTTGATAACTGCTGGAATGATAGCAGGAGACGCACCTGTAATCATTGATGAACGTTTATTGGAGCTTGGAATGGGTGAATGGGAAGGTCTTCAAGTTTCTTATGTCAAAAATGAGTTTCCGGAAGATTATAAGGTTTACTGGGAAACACCGCATCTATCAAAAATTAACGGTATGGAATCGTTTACAGAAATTCTTAAAAGAACACGGGAATTTATTTCAGATGTCACGGCAACAGATGACGAAAATATTCTGATAGTAAGCCACGGAGTTACTCTTAAAGCGATTATGCATATTTGGGAAAACGGATCAGTCGAAAAATTTTGGGATGGCGGATTTTTTAAGCAGACAGCCGTTGGCATAGTTAAGTGTGATAAACAGCTTAACGGCGAGATAATTAAATGTTATGATACTTCTCATCTTTCTGATGAAGAAGAAAGTTCGTATCTATGGAAGAAGCAGTCGTAGTGCCCTACCCTGCTTAAACACTCTTTTCTTTACGTTCAAACATCTTAAAAGTTTTAGCCAAAAACACAATTAGTTTTTCAGGTAAAGACAGAACAATTAAAATACTTATGGATATTATCCCTGTAAATATAAGCGTTCGTGTTCCGTGGTGTGAAGAGGCATTTGTATCATCCATTAAAATTGCGAGCATCATATTGTAAAGATGCATACCCGGAACAAGAGGTATTATCGCTGCAACAAGATAAACGGTTCGGGGCATTCTTCTAATAGGGGCAAGCACCCTGCAAACAAAAACAGAAGCAAGAGATGCACCAAAAATAGCAGCAAAGCCATCCGGATCAACAGTTGAAATAAGCAAAAATATTCCCCAGCTTAAAACCCCAACAAGCCCACATATTGGAATTTCAGACAAAGGGGCATTCATCAAAAAAACAAACCCTGATGTAGCAACAAAAGCCGCAAGCAGTTGGATCATCATAAAGCACCGCCCCCTAAATAAAACATATAGATTCCAAGAACAACACCAACACCTCCGGAGAGGCACAGTGTAACAAAAATAGCTTCAAGACCACGGCAAATCCCAGATATGTAATTGCCGCATAAAACATCACGAATTGCGTTAGTCATTGCAATACCAGGCAAATAAGGGAGTATTGAACCGATAATAGCTATGTCAATCGAATCAAATTGATTAAATCCCAATAAAACAAAAACAACAGCAATAAAAGAAATTGCGCATCCTGCTATTATCGTTACAAGATAGGATGAAAGGTTTTTAGCCGACAAAGCTGAAACTATAAGACTTACAATTATTCCTATAAAAAATGCATTTACTGCCGCAACAGCGTTCTGACCAATCATGTAAGAAAAACAAAGACAAGCAACGGCGGACGCTAAAGTTTTTGAGATCATTGAATATCCCTTTTCAGCTTCCACATCATTAAGCTTTTGCTCAACTTCATCAAGTGAAATCTCCTTACTAACATATGCACGGGAAATATCGTTTATTTTTGCGATTTTAGATAAATTATATCCTCTACTGCTGACACGTTTTATAACCGACCTGGCATTACCATCTTCGTCATCAAGACCTGCTATTATAGCAGTTATTGAAACAAATACTCCGACATTTTTAGATCCGGAGCTCGCCAAAAGCCGCTCTATAGTATCTTCAACTCTTGCTGTTTCAGCGCCGTTTGCTAACATTAGATAGCCGGCGAAAACAGATGTTTTTAGTAGTCTTTGTAAATGCATAATATTGACCTCTACTCTTTCACAGATTACAATTTACAAATTAATTCTAACATATATTTTATTTACTATCAATGCAGTTGAAGTTATTTTGGACTTTATTTTGAAGCAAAAACTACGGTTTTATAACCAATATTTTCCTGAACAATTAAAAATACGCATAAAATTACAGGCTTTTGACACAAGACTAGGAAGCAGCCCGAAGGCACAACTAGGTGTACAGTCCCAAATTAATATGGGACTGTACACCTAGTTTCGGTAAAAAAGTTAAAATTGATATCTATTACAAATATTTTTTCAATTTTTCAAAAACAACACCCATATCTAACGGCTTACCGATATGGTCATTCATACCCACTTCAAGACAGTTTTCAATATCATCTGTGAAAACGTTGGCAGTCATAGCTATGATAGGTACTTGCTTAGCAGCTTCATGGGGAATTTCACGAATTTGGCGTGTTGCTTCAAGCCCGTCCATTTCAGGCATTTGCATATCCATAAATATCAAGTCGTATAAATCAGGATTTGCTGTTACTTTCGTTACAGCTTCCCTTCCGTTTTTTGCAACGTCAATGATGAGCCCTGTGCCGTCTAGCAATGCAATAAGTATTTCCGCATTAATTTCCATATCCTCGGCCAGCAGCAGCTTTTTGCCCGCAAAGTCAGTATATTCAATCTGTGTACTGTCATCAGCAGATTGGCTTGATGACATAGAAGAATCCGGTATTGCAAGTTTTACAGTGAAAATAAACTTTGATCCTTTACCAACTTCTGATTCCAGATGGATAGTACCATCCATTAGTTCTGTAAGGCGTTTTGATATAGGAAGACCAAGCCCTGTGCCGCCATATTTACGACTTGTACTGCTATCTGCCCGTTCAAATGATTCAAATAATTTATCTTGTAATTCAGGAGGAATGCCTATACCATTGTCGGCTACTTCAAAGCGCAATTCACGTGTTCCGCTTGATTCACCCACAAAAGAAACATCAAGGCTTATCTGTCCGCCTTCGGGCGTATAAACAGCCGCATTTGTTAAAAGATTTGTTAAGATTTGTGTTAGCCGTTGGTTATCTCCAACGTGTAAAGATGGAACGTTTTCATCTACATTAACAATAAAGTTATGACTCTTCTCTTCTACTGCCGGTTCAACTAAAGAAATAATATTTTGAATAGTGCTTCTTATATCAATTTTGTTATAGCTAAGCTCCAATTTATTAGCTTCGATGCGTGACATATCAAGTACATCATTTATGATGCCTAAAAGATGATGTGCTGCCTTTTGGACTTTGTCAACAGCGGCGTTTTTGTCTTCAGAGGCGGCGGACTTTTTGGCAATAGTTGCCATACCGATGATCGCATTCATAGGCGTGCGCATTTCATGACTCATAGTCGATAAGAAATTACTTTTTGCACGACTGGCAGAAAGTGCCTGGTCTAATGCAAGAGCTAATTGGCGGTTTGTTTCCGCAATAGTTTCAGACTGTAAGTTGCGGTTAAACACACTCGCAAACATAAGCCCGACCGAAGCAAACATATCCATTTCATCATCTGTAAAAACACGTTCATTACAACAGTCGTCAATACTTATGAATCCAACTAACTCGTTGTTCAAAAATAACGGTAGGCTCGCAACAGATAATGCACCGTAATGGTCTAAAAATTCGATATCTTTTGGTTTCATTTTTGAAACAGGTGTGTTCATACGCTTACCGCTTTTAAACATTTCAAGCCATTCAGCTCGATCTTTATATGTGATTGCAAGCCCTATCGGGACATCCGATTTCTGTTTTCCTGCCTCGCTTAACCATTGATAGCGCATAACGAAATACAACTCGTTGTTTATTGACTCAGTATGCCATATTTGCACACGGTCTGCGCTTGCGCAGCGTCCGACAAGTTCCATACCTTTAATGAGAGCTTCTGATGTATTTTCTTCGTCAGAGGCAAGCAAGACCTCTGCTGTGTGGTTTACCGCATTTAGTAACTTTTCACGGTATTGGATAATCTCCCGTGCCTGTTCTATCGCTTTCTCATTTTCTATAAGCTGGGTTATATCTTGAGAATAAGTTACGATAACGTCTTCATCATCAAATTTCATTCTTCTGCCTTCAACCTTTACGAAGGTAGCTCCTTGTGACGGAGATTGCTCTATATATTGGAAACTGCCGAACCCTGTTTCTAAAATCTTTTTTAGTTCACTATCCCATATACTCCATGAGGATATATCGCCATCTTGCTCGTTATGTGCCTCTGCCATAGCTATCATTCTATTTGTATAATCATCTTTGTTGGTAAATTCATAATAATCAAGTGTTGTCTGATTACAGTATAAGGGACGAAGATCCTTGTCCCAATATTCAATACAAAGCGGCGTTGCATCAAACATAAGCTGAATCCGAGCCATTATTGCCTGTTCACGCTCTATTTCTAAAGATGCCTTAATTTGACGCAAGTCATTACTGTAGGAAATAAGCAGCCGCTTGCCATCACGTTCTATGGAAAAAGCGTTAACTTCTAAATGCAACGGTTGACCGTTTGGTAAGCGGCGCAGCCATTCGTATCTAATACTGCCCTCGCTAAATGCTTTTATAGTAACTGATTGCCCCATTTCAATAGAAAGCGTGCCGCAAGGCTGAAGTTCGGGCATAGTTTCTAAATATTTTTGTATATATTCTTCCTTATTCTTGCAGTCAAACATATCAAGTGTACGTTGATTGCATTCAACAAAGTTAAAGTCACTGTCCCAAATTTCTACAAGCGCAGGAGATGTATCTAGAAGCAGCTGTGTTATTTCGTTTGCTTTCTTTTCTTTTTCTATAGACGCTTTAGTAGACCGCAAGTCGGAAATATACAGAGCTATCATAAACTTTCCGCCTTGTTTAATACGTGCCCAAGTGACTTCGGTAGGGACTTGCTGCCCGTCTGCTCTGATCCATATAAATTCACGGCATGCTATGCCGTGCTCCATAGCTTGTGCGGCAAAATCATCAATTATTTTTTGAGAAGACATTCCGTCAGGCTGATATTCAGGCATAAGTTTAAAAAGATGTTCTGTCAAATCTTCTATGTTGGAATACCCTGTCATTTCAACGGCTTGGTGGTTACAACTTACAAAATAAAAGTTTTCATCCAATAAAATAATAGCAAAAGGCGCAGCGTTTAGGAACTGTTTGTTTAACTCTTCTGCTTGTGATTGCTCTGTTATATCACGGCAATATTCAATAACGACATAATCATTTTTATGCAATATGCGCATAAACGTCATTTCCATCTTTACAAGACTTTCATCAGGCTTGCGAAAAATCATTTCACCTATATGAGCATAACCATCATCAAATGCTTGGGAAATATGTGAGTTTAATAATTCACTTGAATTCTGACCATCAGGTTGAATTGGAATCATAATTGCGCTAAAATTGTTTATAAAAGCCTCTTCACTTGGATCTCCGAACATTCTTAAAACTTCTTCGTTACAGCTGATAGGGATTCCTTCTTTGTCATAAATGGTTACAGCTATTGGAGTTGCGTCAATCATAAATCGCAATTGTTCTTCTGCTTCATGAATTTTCTCTGTTGCATTCATCAACGGGCGTAAATCTTGAAAATAGGTTGCAAAAATGTAGGTATCTTTAATATCTATGCGGATTACAGTAGCATCACCCGGTATCAATTCTCCACTAACTGTTTGATGCGACCAAGGAAAGCGAGCATACCCTTTTTCAATCACTAATGCTGCAACAGCAGAGAATTGTTCCACAGCAACTGAGCCATCCGGCAATTTCTCGGGCGAAAACCGTAAAGGATTAGCGATAAATTCTTCCTTGCTTGATATCTCTAGCAATTTAACAAGTGCATCATTACAATCGGTTACGTTAAAAGAAGCATCCCAAAAACAAGCCGGAATAGGGTTAGCGTTATGTACTTGCTGTATAAGCCAAGCATCATCAATACCTCTTTGTACCGCATCATCAGATTTATCAAAAAATATCTTTTTGTAGCGATTTGTTTCCAAAGCATAAGCGGTTACTAATTCGTCAGTTTCACGTTGTAAAATTATTTCAAAAAATATTGAATCGCCGGCCACAGTTAAACAAAGCATATCTAAACGACAATCGTTGCCGTTTAATGCCTCTTTAACGTGGTCACAAAGAATCTTGTGGCTTGGTGTGCCGCAAGGTTGGTAATCCGGCATAAAATCTGCACCAAAAGACAACTTCCAATGTTTGTTAACTGCCTGTAAATTCCCTTTTGCATCAATACAAGAACAGGCAACCGGAAGCCTGTCCATTAAAAAGTCAATATAATTTTCAGGATTTTTATCGAAAGAACCTTTATGTGCAATTTTAAAACTCAATGTCAACACCTCTAAATAATTCTTATCTTCTGGCTTTATAGTAACATTTCGTTCACAAAATGTCAAATGAAGCGCAGATAATGCAGGGGATATTGGCTTAAAATCTTGCAGATTTACCCTGCACCATATTATGTTAATAATCATTTATATAATGATAATCATTAATTAATACTTGACATTCATTATTCATGGATTTATAATGGCACTATCCCCTACAGGGAAAATACTAATTTTAGAGGTGGTTTTCGAAATGGAATGCAAAAAAAATAATATTAAAGCTACGATTAAAGGCGCAGGTAAAGCATCTTATATTTTCTTGTTAGTCTTATTTGCTGGTTCGGTGATCTTGGGTGGTATGCAATTATTTGCACAGTTTTGGTCTTTGATGGGGTGGTCTGGGGAATCAGTTGAAATTATTCAAAGACTTCCGCATGACAGGGATATAATTGTACGTTACTTAACCATTCCCGACTTCTTTTACGTTGGAGAAACAAATGTTTTCCTTTTTGCCATTCGTGATATGGGCGGTGCAGGAATTCAGGCGTCTTTTCGCACAGTGTTTTATATAATTACAATGTTTATGGCTATGAGAATGTTTAACTTGCTTGGAAAAGGAGAAGCACCATTTTCAAAAGGTGTAACTCGTTGGTTTGGATTATTTGCAGTTTCATTTTTCATATGGAATATTGGCACAAATCTTGCGATGTCTATGGTGTCTATCGTGCTAATCGCTGTTAGTTTTGTTTTTAGTTATGGTCACTTATTACAAGAAGAAAGCGATACAACGCTGTGAGGGGATGATATTATGGCAATTATTTTACGTCTTGACAGGATGATGGCTGATAGAAAAATATCACTTAATGAACTTGCCGCAAAAGTTGGAATTGCTAATGTAAACCTATCAAATATTAAAACCGGAAAAATCAGTGCCATCCGCTTTTCAACGCTTGACGCAATTTGCGATGTTTTAGACTGTCAACCGGGAGATATACTTGAATATAAACGAACAGAAAAGAACATGGACATTCAACTTTAAGCATGATATAATCTTTTTGTACGTTGCTAACCCTTACGGCAAGTAATGAATAGTTTTTATATTTTGAACAACAAAGGAGAAATGGACAATGTTAGAGCATAATGCACGAGAGCTGGTAGTAAGCCGGGAGGTTTGCATAAAATAATCTTGTGTATAAACCTCCCCAAAGTTATCAAACTAACTTTTATGGAGGAATAATTAATGAATAATACTTTTTCAAACAAATTCATAGCAGATAAGAAGAACCTTGCACTATTAAAAGAAACAATGTGGGGACCGAATGCAATACGGCAAGCCGAGGAATTGGCTTCGCATTTTAAAATCACAAAGGACATGAAAATTCTTGACTTAGGTTCCGGAATGGGATTGTCGGCGTTATATTTGGTGCAGGCATATGGTGCAGAGGTTTTTGCCACCGATTTATTTGCTGACCCGACCGAAAATCATGAGAGATTCAAGTCTCTTGGCATTGCGGATAAAATCATCCCTATGCTTCTGGACGCAACACAGCCGCTGCCGTTTGCAAAGAACTATTTTGACGTAATTTTTTCGGTAGGTGCATACAATATGTTTGGCGATAACGAGGAAATGCTGCCAAAGCTTATTCCTTATGTGAAAAAAGGCGGTTACATCGCAGTCGCATTTCCCGGATTGAAGTACGACTTTGGTGACAATGTTCCGCCGGAAATGAAACCGTTTTGGGAAGTTCCTGATGTAGCAAGATGCATCCGCGGAATTGAGTGGTGGAATGACTTGTTTAGCAAGGCAGAAGGCATAGAGATTGTTAATATCAGCGAAATGACCTGCCACGATATCGCTTGGAAAGAATACCTTGCAAGCCTTGACCCTTCTGTTAAAGAAGAGAAATGGGATTTGGATATGATGGCAGCAGAAAATGGAAAGTATTACAATACAATCCAGCTGATTGCCAAAGTCATCTGAGCATAAGTATTTCTATAGTCAAGAAATGATGGTTCTCAGACTCCGAAATTTTCTACATCAATAAAAACCAAAGCCTTAGTATGACAATGTATCATACTAAGGCTTTGAATTTTTTTGCAAAAATCTCATTTCTATATTGACCAACGTCGCTTATACTCACAGCTATTTCTTAATCGCTGTAAATGTCACAAGATATGGTAAATTTTCATTACCATATCCTACTACATGGCTAACATCTTTAAAGCCTGCTGATTTAAGCAGCATTTCAAACTCAGTTATTCCGTACCAATACAGAACGAAATTAGAAATCTCTTTTTGCTGCACATCACCATTTTTCAGCAATTCATATCTATGGATATATGAAACCTTTTGCTTAATCCAGTCAATATCTTGGCTAATACTAGTAAACAAAATACCAACACCGTCATCATCTAACGAGCAACTATATGACTCAACTTCACCTTTTTTAAAATCCGTAGGCAACTGCAAATCAATAATGGCTTTTCCACCAACTTCAAGATAATTATAAAATGATGCAAGGACATCACCTATTATGCTTTTAGGAAGCAAACAAAAACTCCCGGTAGGCATTATTATTGCATCATATTTAGTTGGCAACGACATTTTAGTCAAATCCTGTTGATACAGTTTCGCTTTACATTCATGTTTTTCTAAATTAACTTTGCATTGCGATAGCATCTCAGCTGATAAATCAACTCCATCAACCTTTAAACCTCTTTTAATTAATGGAATAAGCATCCTGCCTGTCCCTACCCCGGCTTCCAGAACAGAGCCTGAGATGCTTTTAAGCATCTCAGAGTAATATTCAATATCACCATCAACTGAACGACCTATCGGCTTTGTGTGCTCGTATAAAATTGTACTTAGTTTCCCATATTCTTTAAATATTATGTTGACCTCCAAAAACATCTTATTAAATCCTTTTGCTTACAATCTCTTCCATGATATCTTCTATGAACTTATCAACTGTTGAATTTCCTTCTTCACCTCGGCGGCTGCGGACAGACACTGTGTTTTCCGCCTGCTCTTTTTCACCTACTACTAAAATATATGGAATTCGCTCATTGCGAGCTTCTCTAATTTTAAAGCCAATTTTTTCAGCTCGTTTATCAATTTCAACACGGATGCCGCTTTTGCTTAGGTTTTCGGAAACTTTTTCAGCATATTCTAAAAACTTATCTGATATCGGCAACACTTTAACTTGTACAGGGCAAAGCCAAACAGGGAAAGATCCGGCGAAATGCTCAATCAAAACGCCCATAAACCGTTCAATGCTTCCGAGCAATGTTCTATGAACCATTACAGGGCGGTGCTTTTTACCGTCTGCGCCTACATATTCAAGCTCAAACCTTTCCGGCAATTGGAAGTCAAGTTGTATAGTCCCGCACTGCCAAGTCCTTCCAATTGAATCTTCTATATGGAAGTCGATTTTAGGACCGTAAAATGCACCATCGCCTTCGTTTACCCTATATTGAACGCCTTCTGCTTCAAGTGCCTCACGAAGCGCATCTATAGCAAGATTCCAATCTTCGTCGCTGCCCATTGCATTTTCCGGCTTTGTTGACAGCTCAACTTTATAATCAAAACCAAATGTGCTGTACATTTTATCAACAAGCTTTATAATTCCGATGATTTCTTCTTTAACCTGTTCACGAGTCATATATAAATGCGCATCATCCTGTGTAAAGCTTCTAACACGCATAAGCCCATGAAGCGCACCCGATCTTTCATGCCTGTGTACAAGCCCAAGCTCACCCATTCTAAGCGGCAAATCTTTGTAAGAGCGTGGCTCTGATTCATAAATCATCATACCGCCCGGGCAGTTCATAGGCTTAATTGCAAACTCACGTTCATCAATTTCAGATGTATACATGTTCTCACTGAAATGCTGCCAGTGTCCGGAACGCTCCCAAAGTCTTTTATCAAGCATAATAGGTGATGATATTTCAACATACCCTGCCTCTACATGTGCGTCACGCCAAAAATCAAGCAATTTGTTTTTAATGATCATCCCATTAGGCAAAAAGAATGGGAATCCGGGTCCATCATCCGACAGAATAAATAATTTAAGCTCTTTACCCAGTTTTCTATGATCCCGCTTTTTAGCTTCTTCAATTTTTTCAAGATGTGCCTCAAGATCAGAAGCTTTTGTAAAGGCTGTGCCATAAATACGAACAAGCATTTTCCGCTTTTCATCACCACGCCAATATGCGCCCGCAACACTTGTAAGCTTTAAAGCTTTGATTGCTTTTGTACTAAAAATATGCGGTCCTGCGCAAAGATCGGTGAAGTCATCTTGTTTGTAAAAAGAAATTATGCTGTCTTCCGGTAAGTCTTCAATAAGCTCAACTTTATAAGGCTCGCCTTTATCTTTAAAAAAAGCGATAGCTTCTTCTCTGGGCATAGTGAAAAACTCAATAGGAATATCCTCTTTAACAATCTTTTTCATTTCGTTTTCAATCGCCTGAACCTCATCAGCTGAAAAAGCCGTTTCCCTATCAAAATCGTAGTAGAAACCGTCATCCGTTGAAGGGCCAATCGCAAACTTTGCATCGGGGTAAAGCCGTTTGACCGCCTGTGCAAGAATATGTGCGGCTGAATGGCGAAACGCTTTTTTGCCTTCATCATCAGAAAAAGTAAGCAAGCTTAATTCGCAGTCTTTATCAAGTTTTGTTCTAAGGTCAGCAACTTTGCCATCCAAAATAGCGGCTGTAGCTTCTCTTGCAAGCCCTTGGCTTATTTCTTTTGCTACATCATAAATTGTAATGTTTTGTTCAAATTCACGGACTACCCCGTCTTTTAATGTTACTTTTATCATTTGAGATTCTCCTTGCTATTTATTGACCGCTAGTTCTTAGAGTCCAGTCTTCGATTTTCAACCCTTGTATGCGTTCAAATTCCTTTACGTTATTTGTTACAATCGTCATATTGGAAGATTTTGCATGTGCCGCAATAAGCATATCCATATTTCCTATTAAGCAGCCTCTACTTTGAAGAAATGCACGCTGTTTGCCATATTCAATTGCAGCTTTATCATCGTATGATAATACCCTTGCAATACAATGTACAACACGGTTTTGAGTTGGAAATTTTTATTCCTGCCTTTGTCAAGAGCCCTTGCCTTACATTGGTAAGGCTTCGGCCTCTTTTCGTGGCAGGAATAAAAATTTCCGACTCAAAACTCTCCGACCTGAAACCGCTAAAAATTCGTTTATTCGAAATTTGAGGTTGCAGGTCGTACTAGCCGTACACCAAAACCGAAAATAAAGAAGAAGCGAATTTTTAGCAGTTTCAGGCGTGTTGTACATTGTATTGCAAGGGTACATTTATTAGAGATAAAAAGTTTATAAGTGCCATACGGTTTTTTTCTTGAAAAGTGTTGTTACATATTCCATGTTCAAGCTCAGAAAGAGTTATAGCTGAGATAAAGAGTCCTTTGTTTTTATGAACTTTTATTGAAGATAAAACATTTCCATTTTTCTTTATCGTAAAAATGCAAATATTTGTATCAAGCATATAGCTCATAGCTGTACCCTGTTTTCCGGCAAATCATTAATGCGCTCAACCGTATAATCATCGGTAAACCCGTTTATACCTTCCATAAACACTTCCCACTCTTTATCCTGAGGGAAAAGCAGGACTAAGTCTCCAACTTTTTTACTCCGACCTCATCACCTTCAAACCGAAATTCTTTAGGCAGTCGGACAGCTTGACTCTTCCCATTTTGAAATAATTTTGCAGTTTGCATACGAAACACCTCGCATTTATTGTGCCGCTAATTAAATCATTCCAAAGCCTTGGCAGCACACACCTCTTTTTAAGGGGGCAATTAATACAATATATACGCTAGTATATATTGTATTATATCACATTATTCTATACTTATCAACATTGCAACAGTTAAAACTCTACGCCCTGCTCAAAAAACCTATTATGAACATATCTAACTGCTTGTTCTGCGTCACGTTCGTCTATTAACACAGAAATTTTAATTTCTGATGTAGAGATCATGTTAATGCTTATATTTGCATCAGAAAGTGCTTCAAACATAGCAGCGGCAACACCGGGGTTTGTTGCCATTCCCGCACCTACAACAGAAAGCTTTGCCTGATTTGCATCATGCATTATATGACTGTAGCCTATGAAATCCTTGTTTTTTTCAAGAAGGTTTATCGTATCAGCAAGATTTTCAGTTGAAACAGTGAATGAAATATCCTTTACACTTTGTCGCCCTATCGACTGGATAATTATATCAACAGATATTTTATTCTTAGCCATAAACGAGAATATTTTAAATGCCATGCCCGGGTCATCTTTCATGCCGATAAGGGTTATCTGAGCCGTTTCCCTGTCTAAAGCAATACCTGATATATACGTACTCTCCATTTGCGATTCCTCCTTAACAACTGTGCCTTCAGCATCTGTTATGCTTGAACGGACGACGAGTCTGACATTATATTTTTTAGCAAGCTCAACCGATCGGTTATGAAGAACAACCGCACCAAGAGAAGCAAGCTCAAGCATTTCATCGTAGCTTATTTCTTTAAGCTTTTTCGCATTTTTAACCATGCGTGGGTCAGCAGTATAAACCCCATCAACATCGGTATAAATCTCGCATAAATCGGCCTGCATTTCAGCGGCTATCGCAACTGCTGTCGTATCTGAACCGCCTCTCCCAAGGGTCGATATGTCACCATATTGATTTATCCCTTGGAATCCGGTTACGATTACAATTGAATTCCGTTCAAGTTCCGAATATATCCGGTCACATTTCATCCGGCTTATACGTGCATTACCGTATTGTGGGAATGCGCTGATGCCCACCTGTACCGCATTAAGTGAAATAGCAGGAAATCCAAGCCTATGAATAGCCATAGCCATAAGGGCACAGCTTTGCTGCTCACCGGTAGCCATAAGCATATCAAGCTCACGCTTAGAGGGTTCCGGGTTTATCTCTTTTGCCTTTGCTATAAGATCATCTGTTGTATCTCCTTGTGCAGACAAAACGACGATCACTTTATGCCCGTTTTTATATGTGTCTACAATCCTCTGTGCCGCTTTTTGAATTTTATCAGCGTTAGCTACAGAACTTCCGCCAAATTTTTGTACTATAAGCATAACGTTGCCTCCGGGATGCTTAGGCGAGCTATTTTGAAATTCATAAGAGCCAAATTTCGAAGCAGCCAACCCGATTATTCAATATTGATATAATATAATAAAACGCTTAGAAATGCAACCAAACAACATAATTTTGAATATTTAACCGCAATAAATGTTAATAGAATCACGCAAAAATTCCGCACATCCTGGTATGATATCATCATAATACGCTTTAAACCGCTCATCATCACAGTACATCTGTGCGATATTTTTATGAGTTTCTTTAGAATATTGCCCATCAGACCAAAAGAAACAGAGCCATCTACGATGCAATTCACACGCTTTTTGTGCAAGTTCATTAGCAGGGTTACCCTGCAAAACTGCTTCCTTTAGGCTTAGGTTAAGCTCATTTGTTAGCCTATCGATTTCTACCGCCTGTTCCTCAGTCATATTCTTTATCTTGGCATTAGAGTTGTCAACGGTTTCATCACCGTACTTTTTGCGAATTTCACAGCCATATTTATTCTCATTTTCGTCTATAAGGTTCTGTTTGAACCCTTCAAATTTTTCTTTATCACCCATTATAATCTCACCCTTCGTTGAAGATATAGTTTTTGTTACATTGATAATTAGCAAATTAATTTGTTCTTTCTTTTGTTCAAGAGCGGTCAAATGCCTGTTAAGCGACTGATTTCTGTCGTAATCAGTCGCAGTTATCATCTTTTTAATTTCATCAAGCGAAACGCCGAGCTCTCGGTAGAATAGAATTTCTTGAAGTGCATCTACTTCGGTTTTTTCATAAATTCGATAACCGTTTGAACTTATCCTGCCCGGCTTTAAAAGCCCAATTTGGTCGTAATACCGAAGAGTCCGATTGCTTACACCCGACATTTTAGCTAATTTGTTAACTGTGTAGTTCATTTGGTTCACCTCTTTGAAGATTATACTGCCCCGCAATTAAAATCATTGTAAAAATCGTAGAATTTTTGCCACAAGACAAGGAAATGACGACGACGCGCACTAGCGGTGCGTTAGGAGGAGTTGACGCAGTATTGTGGCAAAAAGACAAGATTTTACAAGGATTTTAATTGCGGGGTAGTATTATTATAAAGTATTACGTTAGGTTAATGTCAAGAGAAAATTTAAAAAAATGAAAAAAGCCCGGCAGGGCTTAAAATAAACCTAGCCGGGCTTTTATAACTTAAATCAAAAGGAATTCTTGACTATCTAAGGTCGAAAACTCTAATATTTCTACCATTGTCTCTGATATCGAATATTACAGTATGACCTGCAAGTGTACCTTCTTCAAACGTA
>Ga0123352_10001474_pt1 | contig 31346 bp, 28 predicted proteins | sample TergutLab28metaG_FD_89700 | JGI IMG/M metagenome (GOLD analysis project Ga0123352, IMG submission 89700) | Labiotermes labralis P1 segment gut microbial communities from Petit-Saut dam, French Guiana - Lab288 P1 | ecosystem: Host-associated > Arthropoda: Insects > Digestive system > Gut ...
AGGTCAGGAAATGCTTGCTATCATTCGGTGCAGAACCTTTTGTCTTCCAGGTTGCTATCCAAAAATTTAAAGATCAAGATATATAGAACTATAATTTTGCCTGGTGTTTTGTATGGGTGTGAAGCATGGTCGCTGACATTGTGGGAGGAAAGGAAGCTGAGGGTGTTTGAGAATATGGTTTTGAGGAGAATATTTGGACCTAGGAGGGACGAGGTAACGGAGGAATGGAGGAGATTGCATAATGAGGAGCTAAATGATTTGTACTCCTCACCCAATATTGTGCGGGTGATAAAATCGAGAAGAATGTGATGGGCAGGACATGTGGCGCGTATTGGCGAGGAGAGGGGGGCATATAGGGTCTTGGTGGGGAAACCGGAGGGAAAGAGACCACTGGCGAGACCTAGGCGTAGATGGGTGAATAATATTAGGATGGATCTCCAGGAGGTGGGATGTGGGTATGTGGACTGGATTGGGTTGGCCCAGGATAGGGACGGGTGGCGGACGCTTGTGAGTACGGTAATGAACCTTCGGGTTCCATAAAATGTGGGGAATTTCTTGACTGCCTGCAAACCAATTAGCTTCTCAAGAAGGACTCTGCACCATGGAGTAAGTAAGTAAGTAAGTAATATATATATATATATATATATAATGTACATACAATCACATATAAGCTCTGTGTGTGTATGTGTAAGTGTGTGAGTCCTTGTGCACCCATGACTGTAAAAAGTCACTCTTTCTTTCTGTCGGTCTATTCCCATCTGCCTTTGCCTCGTTTTTCATAAAATTTTCCAGCTAAGTTTTGCATAACCTTCTTGTCTCTAAAGGTCTGCTAGTTTTGCCTCCAGAATTGCATTCCCTCCAATTAAATAATGTCCTATTAAATTTCATGTATTATATAGACCTACAACTATTATTTTTTTTTATGTTTTTCTATTGCAGTGAAGTAAAATTTACCATCAATGAGCGGGAGTACACAGGTATGCATGGGATTTTGTCTGATGAGAAGAAACATTATGAGGTGATGAATCTGAGATTGTTATTTCCATGTCATCATTGGATGTAAAAGTGTCAAGCCTAAATACTTGCCAGTTTCCCCCTCAAGTTAATTCTTCAGCGATTCTGGAGTTTAAACTCCAACTAGTATCCAGGATGGAGGACTTTAGAATTTATAAAAAACGCTTTCATGAAGGTATGGCACATGAATGCTGGCAGCAGGTGAAGAATTAAAGTTGTGTACAGTGAAATGAGACTGGTTTGGAAGGGTTAATAAAAAAAGGTCCCCTGCTAAAACTTGAAAGGGAATTCAAATTTCTTGGTTATGACGTTTTTTAATTTTTCTATAATGGGGTAAAAAATCTTCTCAGCGTGCTAAATTTTAACCATAATTGATCGTGCCTCTGCTTTGCTCATCACCATAACTTTCAAATTCTGAAGCAGATATTGTTGTCTTCTGATTGGCACTACTGAGCTTTTCTTCTAGTGACAACACTTTTTATCATCACATTTATGCCATTAATCTTCACATAAACAAAGTTTGTCCTTTCAAAATCTATCAGATTTGAAACACTTGTAAGATACTAAACTGCAAAAAGTATTTGCTTTCTGCTGATATTATGGCATATGTGTCACATACAAATGAGAACTATTTGTGGGGCAGTGTACTGGACTTGGCACACACTGGGAAAACAACTGTGTAGAGCAGTGCAGTTAAGTAGACTAGTAGCTAATATAGATGGCACTGCAGTTCAGTTGAAAGATGGCATATCAGGTAGTGACTCTATCCAGAGAAGACCAGATGGACATGAACGAATCCCTGTTTCTGGACTCCAAATAACACAGACACAACAAATGCAAACTGTTACTCTCAGATGCTTCAAAAGCTCCACACCAAGATAAAGAAGAAAAAATGACACTATTCTGCTGGACTACAATGCCTGCTTCCATGTGGCCCACAGACTTCTGGAACAATTAAATGTTGTGAAGGGATGGGAGGTGCTCAAACACCCTGCGCACAACTTGGGCTTACTGCCAAACATTTTCCATCTTTATGGGCCATTCAAAAAAGCACTCAAAGACTGCATGTTCATGTTGGATGATGTGATAGTATGGTTTAGGCAGCAGCCCAAGGAATTCTTTGCAGATTGGATAAACTGACTTTTGCATCATTGACACTTCTGTCTAAATGCCTGTGGTGCTTTTTATGATTGTTGCAGAACCTTCATCCATGATCACCCTTAAATTGGTTTCATATGTACATACACAAAATGCGTAGTTTTTAATTCAGGTCTGTAAAGTTGGGTTCCATTGGGCTCAAATCATTGAACCTGTAACTGCCAAATATGGCTATTCAAATGTCTGCAGACTTAAAACATAAAATGTATGTTACATTTAATCCAGTACAGAAGCACTCAACATGTAGCCAATTGACCCTTTGCTGCAGTACCTGAAGTTCTTCATCAAATATGTTTTCACCTTCTTAGCTAGTACACATGAACTAGTAGGCAGGCAAACTGTTTATTTTTTGGATCAATATCCATATTTTTGAAGAGTATAAAGAATTAATGGGGAGCTCAAACAGAAATGTCGCTATAATGATTAAACAAGCTGGATAACTGAGGAATTGTGGTTTCATTCCTGGACAGGGCAAGAGACTTTTCTCCATGGTGTCCAGATCTACACTTGTGCAGATTCAGATTCCTATTTTAGTGGTACCAGCTGTGTGGGGTCCTCCAGGGATAAAACAACTGGAGCATGCAATTGACTACTGTCCTCCATCACGTGCTGAGATTAAGAATGATTAGATGTAAAACCCCATATTGTTTGCACATGGATTATTTTAAACGAATAATTTTTACCCACACACAATCATCACACACTGCATCATTTGGCCCACTATTGACAAATTTGCACATTTTTGACCAAATTCGTCTGTAAACAGAAATTGGTTTGTGAATGTGTATTACATTGTTTCTTATGTTAGAAAAAGTTGATAATGTGATTTGAAACACTGCCATGAGTAAATATGTAATTGTGCATATATAAAAAAATCAACTACTTTCAAGTACTTGTAGCATCAGAAGCCCAGCAGATTTCTTATGAAGTTGTTGTAGCAATATGAAGTTACTACTAAAGTACTTTCTCTTTAATTTTTCTGCATTATGTAAGTTTCCCTGAAGTATGTACATACACATGAGTGCCTGGCTGTGTAGTTTATGTAGTAAGTTTGTGTCATATTTACCTGAAAACATGAATATTAATTGATCTTCTGAACTGTGCTAAATATAAATACAAAATAGCTATAACACTGCAACATTAGTAGAGCATCCTAATGTGCCATGATAGTGTGTGCCTGCAAGAAGCAGGGAAGCCAGTACAAATTGCAGGGCCCGATGGTCCAGAAGGGGGCCCTGGATCAACACTATTATGCTGCTATGTTTCTCGGTAGTTTCTTGATTGTTGAGTGTACAAATTTAACCCTTCCAGACAAAGCCCAGGTCACTCTGCAACTAACAGCCGGTCTTTCCAATTTAGTGCGCCCTTGATGGGGTGCCCGAAAAAATGTTCACCGGTGCCCGAAAAAATGTTCACCGGTGCCTGAATCAGCTCTTGATTTCCCTGGTATTAGCCAAAATGTTGCTGGAAATATCTGCATATATGCTGTCTGCCAGCGTTCCTGGAAGGTTCTGTCCTTCCTGTGTTACCTCCTTCCTGCTGGTTTTTCTGGTCCAACCTCTAATGGGGGTTACTACATGATATGTGGATGGGGGTTTGCTGAGGCCGCAGATTATCTAGGGCCTCAACAATGTGTGACCAGTCTCAGACTCATAGACATGCACATTTTGGTAGATATGTTGTTGTTACAAAATCATTTTTTCGGCTTGGTTCAGAAGCAGTTGCTGGAGTCCTTGGAGGTGCTGTGGTTTTTTATGTGGGGGCTACACACATTGTTTTGGGACAGTTTTTTATTTGCAATTTTAAATATTGCAAAGGGCAGTGACGATTAACTTGAGATAAAAGATCCTCAATTACCTCAGTAACATGAATGTTAAATTTCTCTGTAATGTAGAGGTCAATAAAATGTTAAGCAGGATAAACACACACTTGATATCTGTGCAAGTATCATATGCAAGGTACCACCACCACCAAGTCACTCAGTGTAAATACAAATTCTTAACACTCTACTTACTAACACTCACAATAACTTCTGAAAAATTTATCTTTTCCAGTCTTAGTGCTCAAAAGAATTTCCTCTTCATGTTAAAATCTGTTACAGAATTAACTACTTCATGTATAAGCTCATAGATTATAAGAGATACTTGCTTTAGGTTCCAATGATATGGCCAAATTTCTCTAAATATAGTTTGGAGAGAGTTAACCCACCTATTGTACATATGGGATTTTGCAGCAACATTCTTCATGATAATATGAGGATAATTTCCTTTTTAAACTGGTGATTTAATTTTTAGTCGGTGCAGATGTTGCACCTGGCACCTCTCTCAACACATACATACGAAACTGTGCCAATCTGAGAGGTACAAAAGTTATGTGCCATGAGGGTGGTTGTGGGGTATGCATTGTGGCAGTGAGATCACAGAATGTCTTCACGAAGACGACATCAACCTATGCAGTCAACTCGGTGAGTTTGTTCTGTTTGTATTCTAGATTTGATAACTATGCAAATGTTAACTTCATTATGTTTTCTTTACTTGCTTATGCTAATGATGTCCATTAAGCCAAAACATTAATACCACTAACCTATTGAAAACCACTTAAGAAGTTGATTTGAACAAACAACAAACAAATACATGTGCATTTTTTGTGACTAGAATAGGCAAAGATGTGCAGGCAAATATGCCACTGTGCTTAACTACCATGCTGTGAACACATGTAAGGAAAGAGAGAGTGAAGTTCATGGTTTCTAAATTGCAATCACTAGAGAGAGATGCATGTAATGTCTGTTGGATTAGAGGTTTGAACTTGAAGTGATACTGTAGCTTTAACAGATAAGATCTTTTCAGGTTTATGGCTACCTCATTTCACATTCAAAGTATACTTAAAACTGGTGCGGTTGTTCAAGCAAGAATATGTTATCAAATAGAAATTGTATTCAGGGTGAAATTAAGAACAAAGAAACTATATAAACTTCTGTACGCATTTTAGTCTGAATCTCATATATTTCTTTTTCTAACAAAATTTATAAAGAAGAAAATACATAAAACTACAATTTCCCTGTTATTTTATACATATTTTAAACTACTGTCCAGGGAAGAAAATTTACTACAAGTAGGTTCTGTAAGAACAGGCTTCAGAGGAAATTATTGAAAAGGACATTAAAGAAAAAGGGAGAAAATTTTATGGTTTCATTAATAAGTCATTGTTGGTTTTTGATCATTGAAGAACCTAATATACCTGGCAGGTGGACATACTTTGTATGCGCAGTAGCAAGGGGAGAATTTTTTGGGGAGCACATTTCTTTTGTCTCCTCTTCCACAAACTTTTGCATGAAAATCCCACTTGTTAACAAAAAAAAGACATACATTAATTATAGGCAAGTAAAGAGGACTCAACATATAAATACTTAACAGAGAAAGAAGGAAGAGTTACTAAACCTCAAGAGAAGAGACTATATAAAAGATGTGAGTGTAGATGAAAGGATAATAGTAAAATGCATTTTGAAGAGGTACAATGTGAAATTTATGTAATGAACTCCACTGGGCTGGGACAGGGAAGGTGATCTGGCAAATAAGGTTAGGAACTAACATTTAAGTAATGTACTGGGAAGAATCAGGTAAAATGACTATCCTGATTCTTCTCATGGTCTGCTTCAGCTGTGACAGGACCTTGGTTTCTTTTCACAGTCTTTGTATTTTATTATATACTATCATCCAATCATACAAAGTTATGTGGTCTGAATTACTGACATCATACTTAAGGGTAACAGCACGCTTCTGTGAATAGAGTTCTGATCATTTTTTTTCCAAAGGAAAAGTTAACATCCTGAGAAACTGAGTTAATATAAAATTTTCAAGAAATTTTCTGTAACCTACAGGGACAGGCTAAACCCAGTAGGTGAAGTAGACGGTTGCCTAGGACATCAGAATTTGAAGGGAAGGATCAGGAAGCAGGTATCAAATAAAATAAAAACTTTACTTAACAAAAATGACAAAGACAACTCTTATTATGTTATTTTGTGTTGTAATTGTGCAGTATCAAGAGATGAGTTTGATCATGGGGGAGCCATGACAAGCCTAAGCTGTGCATAGGGTGGCAAGAAACTTGATCTAACCCTGGTATCTTATGTTTATTGGACCGTGCATCATTGTGACAGTTGAAGAATAAAAGACCAAATTGATGTCACTTGCTATTATATTTCACTTCTTGTGTGCTCAACATGTTTCCGACATTAATATATCCAACATCAGGATGTAACACGGATACCACTCCAACCCAACCACACTGAAACTCCAACACACATTGAACCAAGAACAAGATGACCAATGTGGTAATTCAACAGAATAGTCGCAAGCTCCTTATGTTAGATATATTAATTTCCAAAACATGTTGAGCACATAAGAAGTGAAATATAATAGCAAGTGACGTCAAGTTGGTCTTTTATTCTTCAACTAACCCTGGTATGTTCTGCTGTGATCTTGGGAGGAATAGAGATTTTAAAGATGAAGGTTTTGTTTTTATTTCTTTTTTGTATGAATTTCATAACCTTCTCTCATGTTATCTCTCATGCTATACAGTTCTGCAATAGTTATGAAGGTTAACACAAATGATATTTCAGTGTCTTGTACTTGTACATTCTTGTCATGGCTGGGACATTAAAACAATTGAAGGAATTGGTAACAAGAAGAAAGGTTACAACACTTTACAGATGCGACTTGCTCAAATGAATGGCACACAGTGTGGATACTGTTCCCCAGGGATGGTGATGAACATGTACAGGTGTGTATGCATGATTACATCTAAAAACACACATGTAGTATTACAGATCTTTACAATTTTAGAACACTGTATCTAAGTGAAATTTTAAGTTTTTGTAGTGATAAGTATTAAGATACCAGTAGTGGTCTGATGGGTGTGGGGCTCTGTTGTTTGCCAGTTCTACCTCAAAGATGAATGCAGCTGGTACTCACAAAATATTGGCACTGTACCTGTCCAACAAATTGCACACTGTCACATCCCAGAAGAATGTGGTTCATTATAAAGTGAATAAAAGAGACGATAATTTTTCTAATATGCATTACTTCAGTCTTTTTGAATCGTAAAATTAATGAAAATCAGGAAGCCATTCTTAATATATATGTGTAAGTGGTTAAAAGAATTTAGAAGTCTATTAACACATCTGTCCTGTGATATGACATCCAGTAACCTGATTGTGAATATTAAATTTACATAAATGCTTATAAGCTTGTTGTACATTCATTCTAGTAAGAAAATTATTAATGATGATTGGTCATTAAATTTAATTTCCATGGATGAAAAGGAATAAACTTATACAAAGGGCAGTAAGACTTAAAGAGTATTGTGTCTTCTTTACTTGTAACATAGAAAAAAGGGAGTCACATTCTCAGTCTTTTAGAAATAAGTGTTGACAATGTGTCATCTTGTTTATATTAGTCGTAAAAATGCAGACAGTTTTGAACTATCACACAGGATGAACAAAAAATGCACTGCCAAACCTGCAGAAGGTAAATATCTACACCACAATACAAGTAAAAAAAGTCTTATGAACCTAGGCCTTCTGAGGCATGGTTTCTTGTTACAGACTCCTGAAGATGAAAGAAAATGGTCAAAACCTTCACTTTTTGTTTCAATTCAGGACGTTGCATGTCTATACATTGATTGCCTGACTTGCTGGAAAATCCTCGGTGTCATAAAAATCAATTCTGTATTTGTCTTTGCAAGTCCTGTATGTCGCTGACTTCTATAGCATAAACAGTATACATTAGATGACCCCAGAGATAAAAATCTAAGGGACTGAAATCAGGAGAAGAAGCAGGCCATGCTTTTGAAGAATTCAAGAGTGGAATCATCAGGAGGCTGTAATTTGGAAACCATGCTTCACAAGGTTTATGTTCATGTAAATTTTTTCTTGTATTGTTGTGTGGATTCACTTTCTTTAGGCTTGGCCATGCATTTTTGTTCATTCTGTATACTTGTAGGCACCAACAGAATGATATTCTGATCCATTTTTGGGTTGCTTTGCATATTCTGACCTCTTATTTTCGTTTGTTTAAAGTAAATAATAATGAGTTCATCAATTAACAGTCTTTATTTTTGTAATTGAAACTGCAGTGAAAATGCAAACTAGTACTAGCGTTAATACTTACGACGTTAACGACACCCACAATGAATATGTTACTGGAAGAATCACACTAATGAATTTTACATACAAATGAGAAATTTTAACCATAGTATGTTCTTTCAGAAGTGTATTTTAGTCTTTGTAGAACAGAATGTGTGTGCAGACCTATTTGATATCCATGCTTAACTATGTGACAATGTATACTGTTGAAAGTGAAAATGAAGTGAAGTGTCACTGCGCTTGGGTTTATATATTAATTAAATTAGTTTTTAGCTGTTTTAATGCAGCAAGAATTTGAATATGTATAATTTGTTTGGCTGGTGATAATTTAACTCTTTGATCATAGATGAAACTGATGTATTTAATAACTGACTCACTTGTAATGCAGCCTACAGAATGACAAAGAAGTTAGTATGCAAGAAGTGGAGAACTCTTTTGGTGGTAATATGTGTCGCTGCACTGGTTACCGCCCCATTCTGGAAGCCTTCAAATCTGTGGCTGTAGATGCCCCACCACAACTAAAGAGCAAAGTAGAGGATATTGAGGTAACTTTTTGCATGGATTACATTACTGTAGACATCAGGGTTGTCATGGCTTATGCAATTACTTAGTGGCCACTCACCTTGAAGGCCCAGGATTAATCCTGGGCCAGTCCGTGTGGAATGTTTGATACATACAGTGGCACTGCTACAGGTTTTCTCACAATATTCAGCTTTCTACTGCCAACAGCACTGTACTAATCAGTGCCTCATACACACATTTCATTCATCTTACTTCAGTGCAAGGGTACGTAATCAGAAAAATGTCAGCAAAATTAAATAAAACACTTTTTCGCTCTCCACTCATGCAGATGTAACCTTTCCTTTGCTGAAAATTCCAAACATGTGAAACAGATACAACTGGCCTATTTAAGAAGGGCCGTTAATGCACTCTGCTACAGGTAAGTGATCAAGTGTGCTATCAGTTCTCATTCAGAGCATGTATATTTCCCTGTCATATATATGCTGATGGACAAGGACATTCTGATATACTTGCCAGAGACTGCTTTGTATGTTAACAACTGTGTATGTATACAGCTTGTTTCTTCACACTGTCGATGTTTAAGGTGTCTAGATACTTGCATTATTTTATGCTTTATCTTGAATGGTACCCCTAATTCTGTTATTCTATGAAAATACATCAGAAGGCCTGTGATATGGTGTAATATAGTGTGATTTCAGGTACCATCTCCCCTGCAACACATTGATATAGTAGTCTTCAAACATACGTATAAAACAAGAACAAAGTACAGTATAAGCATAATTCACTGCACATAAGAAGAAGGCTGACAGATGGAAAATTGAAATACCATTGTCTGACCACAGTGTCACTTCTGTAAGGAAAGAAATTCACAGAGACTTCATAACAATGCAATAAATAATTACATCATATTATGTGTGTGTGTATATATATATATATATATATATATATATATATAATTGTGTGCATTCAGACATTTAGTTTCGGCAACAATTTGTTACAAGAAATTGGGTTTACATTTAGTAGGGCAATAAGACTTAAAAGTCAACCAAAATAATACTTGTATATGCTAATAGTGAAAAGTATTTTTTATGTTAATAAGATTGTAATAACACTAATAACATTTCTGTAAGTTTCAGTAGCAAGTAAAATATCCAAGTTCAATGAGAAACTGCAGTACAGTCAGATATACTGTTACTTGTACAGTACAATTGCTGTTACCCATCAAGAGATTTAAATAATGAAATACTGTCTTACAACAAAACTAGGCCAGCTTAAAAACTTAATAAATCTACTGGAAAATCGACATAATTCACCTTTAATAATTGTGCACATGTAAAGCGTGAAGTATTGACATATTCTCATGGCCTGTCTATAGTCAAGTAAATTTATTGGTATGACCTGAAAATTGTGTTGACTGGAATATTTTTTGATATTATACTGCAGCTTGTGATCAGGTTGTTATAAAAATGCCATCTTGAGGTTATGTTATACAAATAAATAAAGTTGTCGCATAAGCTTTTTTGTATCTAGCAACCCATCTTTACTACTGTGGCCAGTTTTATGTTTTTAGTGATATAATGATTTTCTTCTGCATAAATGAGGCTCTAATAATATCTCTAGTGTTTGCTGCTTTAGATCACAGTTGTTTAGAAATTATGTATTGACTAATCATTTATATCTTTTTTCAGGAATTGAATAAGATTAAGATTTGCCCTAAGAATGGAAAAAAATGCTCTGGGAATTGTAGTGATAGTGATGATGGTGATAATGATAATAAAAATGACAGTGATGGCAGTATTGAAGAAGATTTTATTCATGTGAACACAAATGGAGCAGAAATCATTCCGTCATCAGTGTGTTATCCTATACATCTAAAGCTGGAAAGTGCTCAGTGGTTTAAAGTAACAAGAATAAATGAAATTTTTGAAATATTTGATGAAGTTGGTAATGTTCCATATATACTTGTTGGAGGGAACACAGCTCAGGGTAAGTTTGAAACTGTGCATGCTAGAGTAGTCAATCTAAATATTATCACTTAGTGCACAAATGTTTTACTTTTGCACATTGTTGTTATTCTGTAGCTTGTCACTTTTTAAGGTAAAAATATATCATGGCATAACAATATTTTTTAGTAGCCTACTTTCCTCTCTTAAATAATTCAGGTAGGCTTGTGCTGACTAGGTTCATATTCAATTTCTTTCAAGTTTTGGGTCAAATGGCAAACTTTCATGAAACTCAATAATGCTATAAACATAATGCCATTGGAGGAAACCCAACCTAGCACTTTTCAGTTTTCTGCAGTCTGTAATAACATGATGGCAGAACCATGAATGTGCAGTTAGGACAACTATGGACTGATTTAATCTTAATGTTATTAAATGATGTATGGCAATGCATTTTTAAAAGTATGTTACTCTTTAATGCAATTTCTAGTACAATCTGGCATGAGGAAATCGCAGCCAATAGCAAAAACTAACAAAGAACTCAGGCTAAGCAAGTGAAACATAGTATGGAAATAAGTCAGAAGTATACACAAAAATTATGCGTAAAATAATTCTCTTGATTTATTCATTTGTTTCCAAAAAGAAAATAATATTGTTAATACTTATACTAAGAAAAATCAACAACAGTAACAATTTTTAACATATTCACAACTGCAGGCAATAATAAATTGTAACTTCATGAGGAGTCACACATATGAGCATCTGTTCATGTATCAACAAGCTGACCCACAAGCTAAATTTTATTTTATTGTTGGCTAATAAGTCTGCATTACTGAAATGTGGCATTAAGAGTACAATTTTTGCAGGACAGTGCTAATAGAAAGCAAGTTTCATGAGTTTTATTTTGTAGCATAACAGCAATTTCTGTTTATTCTTATACTCTGAATTAGAAAAGTATCTTGCCAGGCATTTGCTTAGTATGTGTAAGTTGGCAATTTACTTGGTAATTGTTGTGCTGCAGAATAAAATCATGGAGTATAAAGTTTGAAGTTCTTACAGTGGTGGTTGTTTGGGTCATGTTCTTCTGGGGTGTAATGCTATGTATAACAATCCCTCATCCAGTGTGAGTCAAAGGGAGTGATTATAATGTGTTGGGAAATTTTCTGTGCTTTTAGTCAGTTTTTTATCCATGCTCTTCCATGCCATTGTCAATATGTCATCACTAATTAATAAACTTATTATACATGATATGTATTTTAGGAGTATACAGACCAACTGTGGAGCCCCAAATTTACATTGATTTGCAAGATATTCCTGACTTGAAAAGTTATTCAACTGAGCCCACTGTAACACTTGGTGGAAACATGAGCCTGAATGATTGTATGAAGCTCTTTAATACTGTGTCTAAGAGGAAAAGTAATTATGCATATACAGAAGTTTTGGCATGCCACATAGATTTGGTTGCCAATGTCCCCGTAAGAAATGTAAGTTATCAAACAAGTAAATTAAGGATTATGTGTGTCATGTAGCATCTTCAGTCACCAGAGCCACCATGCTACTAGTGTAGCTGCCACCATCTCACAATTTTAGGCGTTAGATGTTAAACAAACCAGACTGTGTGAGACTGGTCTGATGCAAAAAGTCTCTGGGCCTCAGGTTTGCAGGAGAAAATGGGAGGAGAGATAGCCATTTGCCAAATAAACTAAGGTGACTGAACTTAACATCAACTATGTTTACAAAACAATTGACAATAAATTTCTTAGTAACTGTCCCTAAAAACCACAAAATTTGTACTGAATAAATCCATTATTTCCAAAGCAGAGAGAGAGGTCATGGATCAAATTAGTACTATACTGGAACCACTCACAATGGATTAATTCTCGCGAACCCTCCTACCTGAATGTTTAAAGTAATTTTCACAAAAATGGTCTTCTCTCATCTGACCATCTTTTCCCTCACTCTTCTTGCTGGTGGACTGTCTCTGTTCTTCCATACATCTGGATCACCACATAATGAATTCTGAGGACACTGACATGCCTCTCTGAATCACTTCTTGATTCCAACTACAAGTAAACTTTCTGAGGTTTTTATTCCCACAAATTTGTTGTCAACCTATCCAACTATTTGTTGTTTCTCAAGGTTTATAAACTCTGAAAGGGTTCTTAGTAATCTCTCTTTCTGCTGATCCTACATTCCTTAGTATTTCATAATTGCTCAAGTGTTATCACATGACATTCCTTTTCTGCTGTTCATGCATCTTGCCATGTACTGACTTTGGTTTCCATAGTCCGAATTTCTCAACACATAGCAATGCTCTGTCCATCACATAATAACCATCTTCTACCTCACAACAGCAGATTGGAATCCATAAATTCACAATTCTTACATAATTTCAATGCATTATCAAACCCAGTTCATAACAGTACTTAACACTTTTAGTCTTAACAATATTCCAAAATTTGCTGCATTACAATGCTACCTGGTCAGAACAGTGTGGCCTCAGAACTACTTAGAAATATATATTTAAAGGTAAAAAAGGATAGAGCTCAGTAGTCTTGTTATTCTAATGCTGGAAGGTAAATTTCTATGAAATATTAGTTGCAACATTCATAAACCCTGTAATGCTCTTACACTCAGGAAAGGCTTTTTCGGATGTATTACATAATGAATGGAATGGAATTTATTTGCATTTTGTGAACCAAAAAGAGGTTAATAACTTTGGATATGAAACAGGTCATAATAAGTTATTATATAAGCAGCTTTTTAAGGCTGTAAAATATATGTATAAAACGTAAAGGTAAAATTTTCCCCTTATTGGCCCAGTGTGGACCAGCGGGTGGTTAGAGGTATAGCTCTACTCGAAGGGGGTGAGTGGTCAGCAGCATGCCCTGGCTGCACTTTACCCCTGGGAAAGACCCGGTACCCATTTTACAGGAGGGCCCCAGGGCTGGTCTGGATAGGCTGAAAATCTCTTCCCCACCTGGATTCGATCCCGGACCGTCCAGCCCATAGTCAGTCACTAAACCAACTGAGCAACCCGGCCCATATGTAAAATACATGTATTAGCTTAAAATTAATGACAAAGTATTGCACACAACTGGCACAGAATATGTATACATTAAGTAAAGGAAGTACTCATTTTAAAATTTGTTATTTGCATGAAACTATTCACCTGCAGAATAGAATGAGCATGTAGACAATATTTTAACACTGAATTAATTTTTTTAATATTATCAGTCAGACTTATGGTGCTTGGTGGGAGATTGTTGAACACCTCTATTCCAAAAGAGTAGTTTTTTTTGATACTGTGATGAATTTGATAAAGGACGGTGAAACTTAAATTTTTGTCTACAATGTAGGTTATAAACTTCAGAATTCATTTTGAATTGTTTTTGTTGTTAGCCACAAATAACAGAAGAGGAATATACTATGATCGAAGAGGTACAATTTTTAAGGTCATAAATAAATCTTGACACAAGTTCCTATTGCAGCAACCAGTAATAATTTTAATTATAGTCTTTTGTATTTTAAAAGCTTTTACACTATATGGAAAGTTCCCCACAAAATTATTTAATAGTTCATAAGAGAGCAATAATAGGCACAGTGAACCATCTTCAATGTTTCCTGTGACTTAAAAGGCTTAACTGATCTCATTGTGTAATTTGTGCATATTTTGTTTGATGTATTGTCCAGGACAGTGTACTCTCTACATATACTCCAAGGAATTTTGTATCATATGCTTCGGAAATTCATTTGTTTCTATTGCTAACATCCAAATCAAATTGAGGACTGTTATAAATTGAATGAAATTGGTCACATCAAAATTTAGTTTATTCATTCATTCATTTATTTAGTATTCCAGAGATTCACCGAGGTGGATATAGAACTTGTCAGGTACAACAATAGATATAGTACAGAAAGAGTCATTACAATAAAATACTTATGATAATAATACTAAAATAAGTCAAATCAAATTTATACAAGAATGCTATTTGCTTGGAATGTACAGCTCATCAGTACAATACATAGTGTACTTAGATAGAAAAACATAGTAACAAGCCATGAGTACTAACGTAATGTCCTAGACAGAATCTGAACTTAATACATACAAATATACATACATACATATATGTTCACTTTCCATTAGATCTTTACAGAACGTGTTAAGATGGTGTTCATTGCGTGAGAGTCTGTTAGCTTTGAAACATTTTTGAATTGGTAAATACTAAAGTTAGTATCATCTGCAAATAAAATCGGCTCAGACTTTCCATTAATAATAACTGATAAATCATTTATACAGTGTTGAAAAAGCAAAGGACCCAAAATGCAAATAACAGTAAGCTTTTATACTTCATGCATTTTAGTGTATTAAAATCTAGAATTGATATTTCACATGTGGATTTTATTTGAAACTATGACCTTTGTAATAGCACAGAAATATTTTCAAACATACAAACTATTGCAAATAAATGTGTATCACAAGAGAAAACTGATATAAGTGAAAAGACATGACATTCTTAAGATTACTAAAAATTTAATTTTTATTCAAAACATGCACCATTTCAAGTAGGTTGTCTGGAAACATGATGGTTTGTTTTAATGTACAGACAGAGAACTTGGTGGAAGGAACTGAGGGAAAGCACAAAATAGCCTGAGATATTATTGCCAGTCTCAAGATCAGGATTTCAGAAAGAGGTAGCAAGAATATTAATAAATTAACGGCATTATTCCTTATGTCACTTGTGATCATTTTTGTGTAGATTCTTCGAACAATTAGAAATATTTTATTGATGTGTTTCACTGAAGGAAAATTCAAATATGTAATATATTCCACTTGAATTTGGAATACTAAGGGGAGATAATTTTGCTGATACTATAGCTGTACAATTTATATTCAGTAAATGTATTTCAGATTGGAACAATTGCTGGAAACCTTTCCATTAAACATGAACATTCTGAATTTCCATCTGATATGTTTCTGATTTTAGAAACAGTTGGAGCCACCTTAACAATTGGTAAGTTGCTTCATTTCATTACAAACTAAATTTTGTCAGTGGAATGAGTGAGTGTTATTACACTAATGGAAAAGATGATGTGAGTGGATAATGTTAATATTGACATAAAATAATGAGCAACATTGATTTAGTGATTAAATTTAACCTTAATTCAAGTTTGTTATTTAAATGTACATAATTCACATTTCACAGATCCATTATTCAAATTAATATGAACTGATTATGAAATTGGTCAATACAATACAATACAAAAATTTGATTGTACAATCAATCTTATCATAGTCCAAAAGCTATGTATAGCTTAAAATATGAGTATTACAAATTATTGTGTCTGAAGTTTTGCATGCTTACACTACACATTATGGAGTTGACTTTTTTTTTACCATTGTTCATTATCTTTTCTTCCTCAAAAATTTGAGCTGTTTGTCGTAGTGATTACTGACATAAATCCATTTATTGAATAACAGGCATTTTTTATGAGACACTTTTTGGTGTTTTTGAAGGCCATTGTATTTTCACCTAGTTGTATAATGTGCGTAGAGCAAGATTTCACTATTCTTATAGGTTGTCATAACTAGGACTGAATTTGCATTCTTAGAATAAAGCACAGCAATATTTTAATATATAAATGTTTTACTTACATTTAGACATACCTGCCATGCACCTTCCTATATTTGATGTTTTTAGTGGTGTGTACTGTGAGAATACATGCAGTAAACATTGCTTATTTCTGTTAGAACCATCACTCACTTTAAAATGAGACTTACTCCTACAACAACAACAACAACTACAACTACTACTACTACTACTACTATCATTACTACTACTACTACTACTACTACTACTACTACTACTGCTGCTGCTGCTGCTGCTGCTATAATAACATGAAGAAGACGGTATTTTACATGCCTAGCAGAAATTGCATGTCTGGTGATGGGAGACAGAAAGCAGGTAGATGTAGCAGTGCATTGAAACATTTTTAGCAACATTGTTCATACCATGCATGAGCTTGTGCAGTGTAACCAGTGCTTAACTGCAGCAGTATGATTATCTTAATTACATGGCAGAGACAGACAATAGAAAAAACTCTCTCGTGTATATACATACTACCACTACACTACTACTACTACTACTACTACTGATATTAAAACTAATACTAATACTAATACTATTACAACTAACACCACTGCAGTTTTACTGAAGGACATTGGCAGACTTGTCCTAACCTCGAACTTCACCAAGTTCATATTCTGCAATAATTTATTCCATATAATTTACCTGATGAATTGGTATTTATGAATCCATCTGTGTAGTGGTTCGTTTACTTTATTTCAACGTATTTTTATATACATTTAGCATTGTATATATTGCTTTTGGAAATACATTAGGTATAATGGTTCACAGCAATACAGGACCCTGACTTTGTCCCTGCTTATATTAGAATTACAATATCTCTGAGGTAGGATAGGCTCACGCTGAAGAAGCGCCTGAATGTAATTGATGGAAAAGTGTTGAAATTCTGACAATACTAGGGGGTTAAATAAGTTTTATACTCCCATTGGCAACAAATTGTTCATTCTTTCAGTAGGTGTATCATATCATAACCTAAGAGTATGCAATTTTTTGCATACTTTTAATGTTTTTTTATAAAAGAAACCAGTGCTGTTGATTGTTAAATACCAGATAATAATTTTAATTGTTAAACAGCATCAAAGGAATCCACAAAGAGGAATGTAAGCATGGCTGCTTATTTGGATATGGACATGAAGCACAAAGTTATCACACATGTTACTTTACCTCAACTTGATGACAGTTACAGTCTGAAGACTTATAAGGTGGGTTGAATACTGTGATAGAATTTAAAAATTAAGTGACATATAGAAAGTCTTGTTGTGAGGTATTGTACAGGATGGGGCAAAATACCCTCCTTACTTTCAGTAGGGCATTGTGAAGGGAGGGGAGGCCGTAGAAGGGTGGGGTTAGGCTCGAAAGGTGCAGGTAGTTGGGAAGTTCCCGTTACAACACTTCGCAGTCGTAAAGATGATGTGTTCCAACGAGCAGCGCGTACATGCCGTCGAAACCTACTTTTCGCAAAGTCGTTCTACCGTAGCGGTGCAGCGTGCGTTCCGTACTCGCTACCAAATCTCCCCTCGGGACCGAGTACCGGACCAAAAATCCATTCTGTTGTGGGTTGAGAACTTCAGGGAAACGGGAAGTGTGTCTGAAAAAAGATGAGGACGACCACGGACCTCACGAACACCAGAGAACATCGCGGCTGTCAGACGGTCCGTTTTGCAGTCTCCCAGGCGCTCTGCACGCAAACACCACGCAAAAACGGCCACCACTTGCAAGATATTCTTTTTAAGACTATGTGATTTAAAACTTCCCATGTTGTAGTTTCAGAATCCAAAATAAAATTTTTGTATCTCGAATAGTTTTTTTTTTATTCACCTTAAAATTTAGGGAGGTTATTTTGCCCCACCCTGTATTATGTGCATTCAGTGATTTGTAGTGATGTTTTCTGAATTGCCCAGGCCAGTAATTTGGTGTTGAGATTGACAAAATATTCTTTACAGCTTTCTGGAAGTGCTGTGGATTTAGTAAACATTTAACACTGATCTGTGATTAAATTTTTCATGAAATAATGTGAAACATGTTACTTTATGTGTTGTATTCCTCTGTACTAAACAAAATTAAGTATCAAGTATCCCAAAAGAAGAAGGGACTCACCTGGATATGACCCAAGATCTGGGTGCAAAGTTGAATTTTCTGACAAGAAAATTGATGACCTCGTGGAAGTTATGACAATGGAAGGTAAGTAGCATGAATATTTGAGAGTTTTCGATTACAAACTTGAGAATTTTGTAGGTACAAGTTTTTACATGATGTACACATTGTTAGTAGAAAATCTCAAGAATCTTTAGTACTCTTTTTGTGATGAAAGTGATCACAACTTTAATTCACCCTGTGACAAAAAAAAATAAAGTATTATGGGAAAGCAGCTACATATAGAGACAAAACTCATTTGATCAAAGCTTATCGGGATTAAATTATAGTCTTGCACAGATATTAGGAATGTGGATAGATAAGCTGTGTTCTCTGTAACTTATAATTTATTGTTCTGTGCACTTAAATAATGAATTCAGAAAAAAATAAGTGTATCCACAGTCCTACCATCATCTACATAGATTAAGCACAAAATGCTTTCCTGTGCCATTAACATTCGTTTTTTCCTGATACTATTACTTCAGTTAGTCTAAATGTGATTTAAGCACAGTATTTCACTACAATATGTGTGATGATGGAATATTTTAATTTTTCTATGTTCTGTTGACAGAATGTTTCTGGAACACTAACACAAAGCTTGTGTGAACCAGTTTTCCATAATTTCCATATCTGACAGGTCACAACCCCTAAGGATCAAATGAATGCAAAATAAATTGAATTGAATTGAATTTACTTGCACAGATTAATATGAATGTTAGCATTGCAGGCTGATTGTACCAGGGAATGGTGACAAAATGGAGTTCATGTTTTCGTACAAGTACTTTGAACCAGTATTTAGAATGTAAGCATGTACCGTATTCTTATAACCCTTGAAGGAAGAAATTAAAAATAATGCCCTGCCCACTACATTCACCAAACCACATGTGTTGTATTTTATATGTTAAATAAAAATATATCCTCAGTTTGTGAGTAAACCGAAAAACGTTTGAATGACCTACATTACAACATATGTTACAACATTTTTCAGAGGCACAGTATGAAGTCTTTTTTGTGAACATTTCATTTGAGAGATCAGAAAATAGTGTGAATGAATGAATACTATTTGTGTTACACATAACTTCTTATATTTTCCATTTTTTAAGATTGCAAAGCCATTCCTTCATGCACTCCAGAGAATGTAATTTACAACCTGAATATGTAAGATATGCATTCTTGATATTTTCACAGCTATGTATGTTATGCATTAAGCAAGTGTCTATAATTTTAACTTTGATTCTTCCTAGCAAGGAGAGAATTTGTATTATAGAGTTACTGACTGCATTGCAGTGTGTATGCTGATGATTTATGTGTTTCATGACACAGTTTTTGCACTTTCAGATTATGCCAAGGGCTCAGAATGCTCATGCATACGTGAATGCAGGATTTTTATTTCAAGTACAGAAAGACACTAAAGGCAGAGTGCTAAAGAAGCCAACCATAGTGTATGGTGGAATCAATTGTAACTTTGTAAGCATTCCAAAGATAATCCTTTAGAATGTAATCATAAGCCTGACATCTCAATAATAATTATAGCAGTGCTTTGTTATTGGTGTCTGAGGTAATTTCAATGCATTATGCATGAATCTGCTGCATTATTTTTTTTTTATTTAACTTGATTTATCTTCAATCAGAAACTCATTTTGTGTCAAAGTTGTAAAATATAACTATGTGTAACAGCTGGTACAACAATGATCTACATGGTAGGCCTATGTCAGAACACTGATTACTTTTATACTTTGAAATGGACACATTCATTATGGTTGTGTCATAATGGGTAGATTTTTTAATACTAACAGGTTACAAATATTTCATTCTCAGGTGCATGCTGTTAATACAGAGAATTACTTGGATGGCAAGGACCTCTTTGATGTTATGACCTTGCAGACAGCATTAAGAATACTAGATACAGAAGTGAAACCAGATCAAGTTCTACCTGATGCTTCTGCCATATTCAGGAAGAAATTAGCCTCAGCCCTCTTTTACAAAGTATTGCAGGAATCTACAATATAAACTGACTCATACAAGATACTTGTATTTTCATATATAAAACCCTAGATATTTCATTCATTACATTTCAATACCATCTAACAATAAAAAATTACATGAGCACTGGATTTTATTAAAATCTCTCATTAAATAGAAAACTTCATAATGGTGTTGAACCTAATGTAAAACATGGATTTCTTTTGTATAGGGGAAACTTACTTTTACCTTACTTTGTTGTAGCTTTATAATTGACAGACTTGGAATATGGGATTCCTCAAGCACATGACTTAGAAAATTTAGTTTAACAGTGGACTCCCTGATTTGTCTGGTTACTTGAACTTCCACATTGCAATATCCAAGTTAAATATATAAGACATTAGAATCAGGCTACCTTTCAAGGGGTTCGTGATGTCGGACTCTCCTGCAAGAACCTGAGAAGGTGCAAAGAGAGTACATAAACCCATAATTGACAATAACAGTTTGCCTACTGACATGCATTTTAAGTTACTGGTGCCAGGAAGTTGTCACCAATTCAGCTGTGGAATACTGCTCACAAGTAGGGATTTTTCTGTAGTTACAAAATAGACCAATAATTCTGTGCTGTCCTGTGAAACTACAATGTGAGATCCAAGGGTCTCAGGGCACTGAAAACAAGTTTATGGTCTTTGGGGATGCAATGCATCCATATTTATTTTCAATATGGGGGAAGCAGGTTTCTCAAGAACACTTTCACCTATCTACAAGAGTAAATGACATAACATAACAGAAGACAGTAATCTTGACAGCAACCCTGTGTTTATACAGTGGGTCACATAACCTTCAAATGCAATAATCTTGGTAATGACAATTAGGTAAACAGAGTTTTGCATTATGTAACTAGAGTCAGGTTGCAGTCTCTTCTTTACCCAAGAGAATGTTAACTGGTTCAACAATATCTAGGATTCACAATCATTGTATTTTGTAGTGTAGGAAGTCTGAAATAATAAGTTACAAGCCTGCATCTTTCACAAGTGGTACTTCAAAACTTTGCATATTCAGGGAACATGCTTTGTGAAATTCAGGGATGCAGTGCATTAGACACTGATGTGTAAAGTGTTAATTTTACAGAGGCATCTGTTAACTCTTTGTGGTTCAAAGCCACTTTGCAACACTGAACACATTATTTCTGAGGTTTTTTGTATATATATTGTTAAGTGTAATGTGCTTCCTTGACTGTGAAAAAAGAATTGAGGTTGTAAGTTTCTTCTCCTTCTCCTCCTCCTGCTCCTTCTCCACTGTTGCCACCTCATCCTATCTTCCCCCCTCTTCCTCATTATTATTTTTTTTCTTCTTCAACGCTTTGACCAAGGGCTTCCCAATCTTTTTGCCCAACCTTATCTCCTCCATGCAATCACTTTCTGGTTCCACATCTGGAGCAATTCTGTGGCATTCCACCAAACAGGATGCTTCAGCCTGTGTCCAGGCTGTCTCATTGACTTTCTTCCTCCAAAACATCCTCTAATTACTTTTTTTGTAAGAAAACCATAAGAAGTTTCCAAACTCTACTTTTTCAGTTTGTTTTGAGTCTATCTCCACATGGATTACCAGCACGTCTTTTAAGTGGAGGTAATGATTTGTTTCGACCACTGTCTTCAGGGAAGCAGATATTTGAAACTTACAAGACCTTGTGGCCTCTGACTGAGCCAGTACCTAAGTTGGAGGCTATTGTGCAGTGTTCTGGTAAGCAGCATTCTCCTTTTTCGTGACCAGATGATTTTGTTTCTTCTTTTAAAATGTAGTATGTTATTTTTATTGCAGGAGAAGCCCAATATATAAATGACTTGCCATCATTGCCTAGGGAGACTTACGCTGCCTTTGTTCTCACCAGTGTAGGTCAAGGATTTATCTCAAATATTGATCCTAGAGAAGCTCTGGTAAGCAGATTTTATGTAGTGGATGATTTTGTGCTAAACCACTTTTCAAGCGATTACAAAAATGGTTAAGGCTGCAGTGTTCACCACCATTATGACTGTGGCTGCAACTACTGGAACTACTGTGACTACAACAAACACAATTATAAATTGCAGGCTTTGGTGTGTTGGTGTAGGGCAGCAGTTCTTGCACGACTGGTCTTCACAGATTTATAGCAAGTGGGATGAAAGTGGGCAGTATAAAACACTTCATGCTGGTTATCCTTTTTTTTATGAAGACAACTAAAGAAAACATTACCAAAAAACATTTTCTGATAGTTTAAATGAGAGGGATAAATTTACATTTGTGACACAGAAATTCCCAACTTACCCTTTGTTTTCCATGTAATTCATCTTTTAAGTCTTGAAAGGTTGTGGCACTGTATAAACTGGTATAAATTAACTTATCTTTCAGAGGAATCTTGTGTCTCCTCTTCAGGGCTCTTTATCCTGGAGATGGAATCAGCAGGTTCCTACAAAAGTCGGTAAATCTCTGCCAGACTACACAGCTTCACAACCCAAAAGGCTGTGTTTTTTTCACAGTACCTGCCATGAGAACCTTAAATTTCAATTGTTAAATTCAGTAAATATTATCTATCTAAGAAACAACAGTTTGGCAAAAAAATGTGTATTATACTTGTAACCATAGCAGAGTGTTTTTAAAAGTGTTTGGAGTAAAATGTTTACTAATTATCTTGAAGTTCCAAATCTTAATTTAAGAATAATGTGTATGTGAATGGAAGAAACTTTGAAATTCTGCGAATGCAGTGCTATAGAAATGTTATGAACATGTAATTTAGAAACTGTAGCTGTTGTTAAGAAAACCTGTTGCAACTTATCTCCACCCACCCATTATAATAAAAATTAGTCACGAACAGATTTTCACATATTTCAGTATGGTGTATCAGTAACAGATAATGTTAATGCCAAATGAAGAAAAATTGGTAACGTTTGTTTTATTTAATTCTCTCAGTTTCTCTGTCAAACTCACTCTGGCATTTTAGAAAATTCTTCTGGCCCAATGATATATTAAGTCAGATGGTCTGGGAGTCATAACAGTGTATTTTAAAAAATAAATTTAAAAATGTTTTGGTGTTTTGTCTTATTTTTAAGTGAATGCATCTTGGGTTTTAAATTCTGCTCACCTTACAGTCCTATGCCAAATTGAGTTTAACTGTTTTGAAACTTATAAATATTCTGCACAGTTTGTTGATGTGATATAATGTGTCAAAATATTAAAATACATGGGCCTAATAGAGTCAAAATAAGTAATAATAGAATATGTATGAAAAGATTCATGGGCAATGCCAACATATTTTGCAGTCAGAACACCTGTTTACAAAGTTACATTTAAGTTATTTAAGAAAACTTTACTGAGTACTATAGAGTTTTATGTCCATGTTGTGAAACAAAATTTCGTTAGATTAGATTTAATGGGAATAATATTTTGTAATTTTCTTTATTTCTTACAATTTTATTTTTTCAAAAAATCCCTGTGGACAGAAGCATTGTTGACCACTTCCCTGACTGCCATGAAAACATGATGATTATTGTGGTGACTTATGTTTAGCAACGTAAAAAGAAACTTTTTGCAATGATAGTTTACACACAACAGTGTACATTTATTATCTTCACAATTTCAGAAAATTCCTGGTGTTGTGAAGTTCTTGTGTGCCAAAGACATCCCAGGAGTTAACACTTTCACACCAGCTAACTATGAAGAACAAGAAGAGGTAAAATTTTAAAGTTGTTATATTTAATGATGAGATATAACATTCTGTTTAACTAATAATCAATTAGATATCCACGATTTTTAGTTAAATGTAGCCTAACCACTCTTGCAGTGAGGTTTAAAGGTTCAGCACTTCTGACAAAAAGACTGCTCTAGGCTGTGCACTCAAGGACACTTAATACACCTTGCATCCTCAAAGTTCTCATCGTCTATGATACAGATGTTATATTCTTATAAATTTTGTGGTCTTCCAAATGGACATAATCCAAGAGGTTTTAGTACAATAGCTGTATGTGGAATCCTTGTCTGCTGATCCCAGATATATGTCCAGTTCCCTGTATTCTACCCTAACAGCAATATGCACCATAAGGTTACTTATTACACAGTAGCCTAAATTATTTAATGCGTCCCTCATAAATCCCAATACGGTTCTGTATGCTCAGCTTTCAACATTCATTATGTGTATGTGTGTGTTTATGAGATCTGAGCTTCTCACCTCTGAATAAGAAGGTTGAGATCATCTACAATTTGATTATTTGTAGTTTGGTACTTTTCTACTATACTATGTGTATATTGTATTGCATTCCACCATAACAAAATATTCATATCTAGAATTAATGTTCTTTCCACAAAATAAGACATCACACTTTACATCCATGCAACACTAGTCAAATTGGTATTTTATGTATGGAATGTAATTTTTTAATGCATATTTCACAATAACAGTTTTTGATCAGGTTTAATAACAGCTATTTCCAGAAATTATTCGTGAGATTTTATTATGGATCTCTTTTCTGTATGGTAATGTTATTCCTAGACACATTTTGAAAGATTTGGTAACTCACAGTTACAGTAGGATTCTGTTCCCCAATTTTGTTTTTTGTAACATAAAAATATTTAGTTTTTTCTGTATTTACCTTCTGATATTTTTTAATTTAATGGTTAATAATCCATGCTAAATAGTTTATAGATTTCAGAGTAACATTTAATGCACAACTTTCAGGTGTTTTGCAGTGGAAAAGTAAAGTATGCTGGTCAACCTCTTGGATTGATCGTGGCTGAGACACAAGCTTCAGCCTTAAAAGCAGTTCCAAAAGTCAAAGTGGACTACAGTAATCCATCCCGTCCATGGCTGAACATGAGACATATAATTGCATCTGGTGATAAGACTCGTATCAGGGTGGATAAAGAAGCAGATGCAGTCAAAAAAGATGGTAAACATAAATTTTAAAAAACAAAATAATTCTGGCATATCAGCCTGTAATTACACCTTCCTTTACTGTACAATATTGTAGCTGTTTTACAGCTTCAGAAATAGACTCCTTAACCCTAGGATAACATGAGTTCATTACCCAGCCTAGTAAAAATTGCTCACTGTGTCTGCAGAAGACACATTTTCATATGAACAGTTAAACTACTTACCATAAGTAAATATATAACATTTGACAGTGGAGTATGACATTTAGAAACATGCTTTATTTGAACTTTATCCATAATCTAATACACAACTGAAGCATGATGTTTTGGAAGCTGTCTCGGCTTCCATCCTCAGGTAGTGGGGAATGGGGAATGCACACCCTCAGGTGGAACCCTTAGAAGGAGGCCATTGACTCAGTAGCTCGTTCTAAGGTGTCCAACAGAGTGGATGCATTTGTCATTACCTGCCTGCTATGGATGGCAACAGAACCACCTTCAGAAATGATGTGCTTCAGTTGTACATTAGATGGTGGTAAAAGTGCAAAAGAAGAGTGTTTCTGGAAGTCATAACATAAGATTTTCAAAGCCCTTTTCTTCAAGAATTCAACTTTCAACTCAGACTGATGAAAAACAGAATGTGACCTCTCCAATTATTTTGGGGTATTTTTAGTGCCACTGTTTTTACACAGTAATATTTGAAACCTGCCTTATTCGTAAAAAATCCTAATTTAATATCAATGAATGTGTGACTGCAATATACAATAGTGACAGCAGCATTAATTATGATGATTTCAGCCTTGGGGTTGTGTTATGCCATGACACCTCGTAAATAGTTACTGACATTGTAAAGAAATAAAGTGCTTTTATCTTCAAGGTTAAGCAGTCACAGTACTTGCACTGTTGACCCTGAAGAAGGAGGCACTATGACCATTTGCAATGCTGGTAACTCTTTACATATAGACATAACATCCCAGAATACTTCTTTAATAGCAGTGCTGTGATAACTTCATATCTCACATTATAAATTAATTGTGTGTGCTGCAACTTTAAGGGGTGTCAACATCATATTCTGACTGACAGACTTGATAAAATAACTAAATGGCAGAGTATTCCTTGAGCAGTAATAGCTCTTCAAATGAGAAAAAGAACTCCTGGTTTTTGTAAAGCAAGGTTCATTTCCATAATCAAAACTACTTGCACCAGACTCCAATGTAAGCTGTTGCAATAAGATCTGTGTTTTTCTGAGATATTAATCAGTGTAGAATGGTAATTCGTTACCGACGTTTCAGGACAACCTATCAGTCTTCAAAAGTCAAGAAATCCAAAATGTAGGTAATGAATTACCACTCTGCACTATGTCACATCCTAGAAGGGCGCAGATTTCATCTACATTGTGGCGGAAGCCTGAAATCCTGTTTCAGTCAGTTTATGTCTTTGTAGCGTTTCTGAAACATCTCTTTTTATATTTTTCTGTATGTTTCTACATATACCACAACATTTTCTGCTAAAATTTTGTATAAATTTCTTTTCCCATCATGCCTGTTAATATTCTATCCAGTTCCCTCTTTTCCTTAAGTGTGTCATTTAATTATGCTGTCACTTGCTATGGTTGTGTAGCATTGCTTATGCATGAATGAATGAGTATGAAACATTGGTGAAATGATAGTGGCAGGGGAAAGCAGAAGTGCTGAGAGAAAAAAACATGTTCCAATGCCATTTTGTTTACTACAAGTCCCACGTGAATTAGCTTGGAATTGAACCCAGGCTTCCATGGTGAGAAGCTGATAAGTAGCAACTCAAGCTACGGCACTGTCTAGCCTTTGTTGATTACTCACATTGACATTAGGAGATTGAAGTGTCTCAGTACAATAGGTTCCAATAGTTTGATCACGTGACAAACCTTCAGATTCCATGAAAACTTGGTTGTTTCCTGACCTCTTGAGTGAATTTTTGGTTCTCAGTTATGCACAAAAATATGGGGTGTAAACTGGAGGTACTGACCTTCTGCTTTTACTTCCCTTACTTCTGCTTAACAATATATAGTGTATGTTTGTAGTTCCAGGTCACAATGAAGTGGTTCATGTGATTCATGGAAATTTTGATGTAGGAGCTCAGTACCACTTCACAATGGAAACACAGCAATGTGTGTGTGTTCCAACAGAAGATGGAATGGATGTCTATCCATCCACTCAGTGGATGGATCTCACACAAATTGGCATTGCAATAGCTCTAGGGATACCTGAAAACAGGTAACAGTAACAATGATTATGACAGTAACAGTAACAATGGAGGTAATGGTAACAGAGAAGCAAGACTAGAAATCTATTCAATAGAAAATTAAGCATGATCATTGTTCAGAACTCTTTCTTATTGTGTTTAATTCTTATCTAAGTAAAGAAAATAGAATGTTCCACACAAGGTGTATCTAACTTCAGGATGTTATTTTATGAGTCATTCTTAGTAAAAAAAAAGTCCAAGTATAAATTGTTAACTTTGTTATGATCATTTTAATGTTACATGGCCATAGCTTAAAATGGTAAACTTCACATAATTTATCTTACTGTACATACAAAGTAATGTTACATGTCAAATAACACCATGAAAGAAGGGTGTCCATTAAGTCTTTACCTTCTGTACTAAAGTTTAATAATACCACAAAACAAAGGCAGCAATTATGCCTCACCTCACATGAAAAGAAACTTGTGTCATGTAATACCACAAAAGTAAAACAAATTTTTGTTATGTTTGTGAGTTTTTTTAGTTTACGTAGTTGCATTACAACATGATAAAAATTAGATCTGTTTAGATAATTCCAAAGAACGTAAATTTTCAGTTATGTTAGACTAATTATTGTTCAAAATGACATCCACTCTTCTCTATGCACAAATCTGCATGTCTCCAAGCATATTTGTTGCCTTTCCAACAATGTAATTGTTACCACTTTTGCTGTCAGTAAATTCGATTATTTGATGCAATAGTTCTCTTGCCTGTGATTTTTGCCAGTAGACCATATCCTACATGTGCCTCCACAAGTAGTAGTCTTGTGGCATGAGATCTGGGGACCTTGTAAATATTTAAACTAACATAAACTATCGAGGTGACATAGTTAAAATTTATGTCTTTCTTGTAGGTATTATCTGACACTGAATTTTCTTCTGATATTCATAGAGTAGGGTAAGACTAATTGTTGTCTTTGTTTTGTTATTGGACACGTTGTACAGTAGGTTAAGAATTAGTGGATGCCTTTAAATCGTGGTGTTATCTGACACAACTTCATTTTTATATTTACAGTACAAAATGTGTTCTACTGCTTTTAGTTACAGCTATGCAAATATATTCAAATGCTATTATAATCAAAAGGTAACTCCTTAAATTACGTACTGAATTTTGGTACACTGTATGTAGAACACTCTGTATAATGTTAATTAGTGATGGTCTTACTCTCCTTAATAATCCAGTAGTACTATTTAAATCTTTACCACTTCAAAGCTGATGCTAGTAAACAATATATTGATAATACAGTGGATGAAATAAATCAGTGTACGGCATATTTTCTGTTTGTCTTTCTTATTTTTTAGTGTCTCTATATTCCAAAGCCCACAATGTGTAAATTATAAGATTAAATTATCAGAATTTCTCTGTTTATTGGCTATTATTTTAACAGCAAATTTTTGGTATATGTGTCAGAAGTTCTTCCTATCTTAACACTTATACATTTATTATCACACATGAAACAGGGCAAATGCACACAACAAAATGTGACTGGAACTGTGGGTACAGAGTTGAAAGTGAGTATGAGTTTTTTACCTTCAAATATTCTATGATTCATAAAGAAAATTAATTAGACAAATAATTTTATTTTAAATATAAATTTTGGTGATATAAAAAGTATATGCTTGGAATAATGGGAATAATTGTTGTAGTCTGACATCTTCACCAACATTGAAATTATTCATGCAGATGATATTAACACTCTTTTAAAGAGGAATGTGACCTGCTTTCTGTTGCATGCTGAACTCAAGTTACTCTACTCTCAGTATCTGAAATTATAAATTTGTGAGTAAGCCCACATCATGAAATGTGGTCATGTTTTTATTTCAGTATTAATGTCAAAGTACGTAGAATAGGTGGAGGATATGGCGCAAAGATTTCTCGTAATTCATTAGTTACTGTCGCATGTGCCATTGCTGCTCAAGTACTCAACAGACCAGTGCGACTCATTATGAGCCTAGAATCCAACATGGAGGCCATAGGGAAGCGGTGTGATGCATCTGTCAATTACGAGGTGAGTGTTTTTTTTGTATGAGAGTAACACTTGTCAAATACATTTTCATAATTACTTAAGAAACAATATAATGTTTAGTTTACAGCATGTAGAGAAGTATTTTATATAGGGGCCAGGTGCCCATGCAGCAAGTGTAAACAGTGCAGTGAAATCAAAATACTTTTTATTAATAATTTTTTACAGTTCATGCCATATTCAACATTTCTGCCCACTTGCAGGCCTGTAACACAGAAACCTTTCACATCATACATGCAGCAGAGCCTTAAATAAACATAAGATGTGTGGAGAAGCATCTACAGTGGTACATGCATATTTACATGCTGAAAAGTTTCTGAGGTCACTTAGATGCTTCCACTTGAAGTAGCCTATTGAATGGATCAGAGTATGCATGACATTAAGTCACATTAATAGGGACAGCTAGCAATAATGAGAGAAATAAATTGATGTTTGGATGGTTTTGAATCTGAACCATCCCAACGTCAATATCTACAATCATCTTTTATGCAACAGTAAGGAAAAAAGTATTCAGGAAACTAATCCACAACATAAACAAGATCTGCCAACAAAAATCCACAAAGCCTTTTCTTCACATTCATCTAGTACATCCAGTTATGGTAATACAATTCAAAGATATTTGAACAGTTATTTAACCATTTTAACTTTTAACCTTTTCTTTTGTATAATTGATTTCACAATTTTAGGAAACTGTAAAATTGAGATTTCAGTTCAAAACTTAATACAGCTCTTAATACAAATTTACATAATTCCTTTCATGTGTTTTATACTACTGGCCTGAAGATGACCCTCTGAGGCGGAAACATGTTGCCAAAGTAAAAATAAAACACTTACAAGTTGTGCCAACTGCAATTTATTTTCCTTGTTATTGTATCTAACACAAGGAAATGACAAACATAAACCAGAGAGCAAGTGCTCTTACTTTCCATTTCTGTCATCTGAGTGTAGTGTAGAGTGTATGTCAGTTATTTTTACAATCAAGTATTGGTTTTGTGTTATATAATTTGCTAAATAGTGTACACATTTCAGTAATTTTGGATATGTTCCTGTGTGCTAGTGTGTGTGCATGGGCTTTTCAAATTCTTCTATCTACTGTGGATTAAAACAGGTAAAATGGCAACCCCGAAATTGATCTAAAACAGAGTGACACTTATGTGAATCAGAGGAAAGAGTGGCTTTTCCTGAAGGAGGCAACAAATTAACGTGAGTGATTGAAAATTGTTGCACCGTTGTTTTTTATATGAAAGTTTCAAAAGTATCACACATCACTTGGCAGACAGGTATACTGACTTTGACTGATTGGAGTTTCTTCCTCCCCTAAACTGTAAAAATTATATCTCTGTTTCTTCCCTTAATTTACTGTAGGAGTTCCATGGTGGGACAAAGGGGGCACAGTAAGAGCAGGGGATTATGATTTTTTCTACGGGAAAGGAAATGAAAATCATCAATTGGGAACGGGGTTTTTTGTACACCACAGAATAGTATCAGCAGTGAAGAGAGTGGAGTTTGTTAGCGATAGGTTGTCATATATAGTGCTGAGAGGTCGCTGGCATAATATTATTGTTGTAAATGTGCATGCACCAAGTGAGGAAAAAAGTGATGAGGAAAAAGATAGTTTTTAT